>Ga0207702_10002737_pt1 | contig 16509 bp, 13 predicted proteins | sample KBSCornC62_FD_184302 | JGI IMG/M metagenome (GOLD analysis project Ga0207702, IMG submission 184302) | Corn rhizosphere microbial communities from Kellogg Biological Station, Michigan, USA - KBS Corn C6-2 (SPAdes) (version 2) | ecosystem: Host-associated > Plants > Roots > Rhizosphere > Soil ...
AATCCGGCAAGATCCTCTATTCGGACATCAGCAACATCCAATTATCCTATCCGGGGCTGACGCTGACCAGCTTCACGCCGACGTCGATCGGTCTGGATTTCGCGGCTTTTGTCGACCCCGTCACCGGCGCGCCCATCTATCATGATCCGGATCAGGGACTGGGCGTGGTTGGCTATCAGGGCGCCTTGTTCAGCGATTCCTTCCTGTCGATCACCTTCGACGCGGTCGCCTACACAGCCGGCGGCCAACAACTGGCGAGCGTTGCCGATCAATATAATGCGCTCAACGGCGGCGCCCCTTATGCCGGCTATCCCACCGCGGGATATTGGACCGCGCATATCCTGATCATCGATCCGGGCGTTCCCGAGCCGGCATCCTGGGCGATGATGGTCGGCGGCTTCGGGCTGGTGGGCGGCGCAATGCGCGCGGGGCGCAGGAAGACGAGGGTCGGCTTCGGCTGAGACCGGGTTCCTGCGCGAGGCCATGCCCTGGTGCCGTTGGCATCGCCGCGTGACGGAGACGCTTCGATGGTGCCGTCGCTTCAGGCTCGCCACTGCGGCGGCATCCTGCCGCTCGAGCAGGGCAGGCGGCGGTTATCGGCGACTCGGCCCGGCAGCACTCGAGTCGCACAACCAGAATAGGCGGTAGAATATCGGACACAGGATAATATCGCGAACCAGCCCGAAGAAATGCCGATATATTTCAATGGCGAGATCGCCCCTCTCCGGGCCGCGACCGATCCTGAATTGACCGCTCTGCCAAAACATGTGCTTACTTCGATTCCAGCTACAAGATCGCTTCAGCGTTCGGGATATATTTCGGAGAGGAAGAGTCATGAGTATGCAGACCACGAAGAAATTCTCGATCGCCGCAGTCGCCATCTGCGGCTCCGCCCTGGCGTCCTTCGCGCAGCCGGCGGTCGCCGGGCCGGTCAATCCACTCAGCTATGACATGCTGAACGGCACCACCGGCTCCTACAATTATTGGGATGAGAGCTATAGCGGCGCCGGCTGCGTCACCTGCGACGCCGCCCCGCTTTCGGGCGGGCTGGGCGACCTGACGGACGGCATCATCGCGACCGACAATTGGTTCGTCACGGAGGCGCCTCCCGGCAATGGCCCTTATGTCGGCTGGACGTTTGATCCGACCATCACGTTCCACTTCACTCCGCTGACGGCGATCGACTCCATCAGCATCTATTACGATGACGCGAACGGCGCCGGTGGCGTTTCCACGCCGGCGAGTTTCATCATCAATGGCACGAATTATGCCGTGGTGGACGCGCCCGGCTCGGCGCCGAATGTGTTCACCGTATCGGGCCTGGGCTTCCTAGGCGACACGTTCACGGTGGCAGCGGTTCGCAACAATTCATGGGTGTTCCTGAGCGAAGTGAGCTTCGCGTCGAACGGCGCGGCAGCTCCCGAGCCGGCCACATGGGCCCTCATGCTCGGCGGCTTCGGCCTGACCGGCGCGGCGATGCGCCGCCGGGCGGCAAAGGTCCGCTTCGCATAAGCCCGGACCTGGGGATCACTGACGCCGTCGGTCGCTGGCCGGCGGCGTTTTGCTGCTGCCCTCAGAGATAGGCATCCCAATGGCGATAGGCCGGCTCTTCCATCGTGTGCGGACGGTCGGCCCGGTCGAGCGCCATATAGGGCGCATCCTCGATGTCCTCGTAGCGCAGATCGAGGCAATAGCCGTGCTGTTCCCGATTATAGGTCAGCATCGACCAGGGCAGCGGATAGGCCCGCGCGCCCAGCCCCATGAACCCGCCGAAGGTCAGCACCGCATAGGCCACCTGGCCGCTCTCTTTCTCGATCATGAGCGAATGGATCGAGCCGATCTTCTTTGCGTAACGATCGAAAACCGGCGTGCCCTCGATCCGGTTGGATGAGATCAATCGATGCTCGACGTCCGTGAGGTCGTCATCAACACGCATGTCCGTCATGGCAGGCCTCCTTGCCTCCATAACCCGGAGCGGCTCGTCGGTCGCTCCAGGCGCCTTTCCGCTGCCGGCCATTATGCGCCGATTCGATCGATTCCGCCACTACGCACATGCTGCAGGGCGGGCGGGAGGCAGTTGGTCGATCCCGGCCTGCGATACCGTCAAATCGGAACCTTTCTTTCCTCCAAGACGTCGCCGCCGCCGGCACCCTGTAAACGGCGCCTTTGTCATCGGAATGTCATCGCAATTCAACCATTTCGGTCTATTTTTCAGTGGCTTCGCCCCTTGTCGCATGACGCCGAAGGGCAGATGCTGACAGCCGCGAGTCGCCCGGACCATCGTGTCGGGCCGACGGCCTGAACCCCGCATCCGGCTCCGGGCTCGCGACAAAGGGGAACATCGATGAAGCGCAGCTTTGCCATCTTCGCCGCCCTCACCATGGTGTCGCCCGCGTTCGGCGCGTCGGTCATCATCGACGGCACGCACGGGGCGAAGGTCCTGATCGGAAACTTCGGTCCGGAAATCGACTTCACCTCCACGCTCCTGAACGGCCCGCCGACCAATTTCACCGCGAGCGTCTACGGCTTGACCACCGCGGATGGGCGCTGGTGCGCAAGCTTGCCACCCGGGGAAGAGCCGCCGGACTGCGACCAACCGATCGATCCGATCTCGTCGTCCGGCACGTTCACCGCGTCATGGCCGTGGCCCGAATTCCAGGAGCTGATCGTTCCCTTCTTCGGCGAGGCGGTCGACGGCATCCTCTATTTCGAGCCGACCGATGGCGGCCGCGTGCAGATCGATGTGGACGGGACGGCACTGCCCGAACCCGCGAGCTGGGCGATGATGCTGGGCGGCTTCGGGCTTGTCGGTGCCGCGATGCGTGCGCGGCGCAAGGTGGCGATCGCTTTCGGCTGACAGCATTCCCGATCAGCAAATGAATCGCCGTCGCACTCAAAGTGCGGCGGCTTTTTTTGGCGGGGATGCGTGCGCCCGGACGCGGGTATCGGCAAAATAGACGTAGTGTCTCCCAATTTTAGGGAGCGCGCTTAACCGGCGGCGCTTCTGACCGCGTCAGGGCTCCTCGAGCGGGCCGCGTCCGACATCCGCGACAAAGCCTCTGCAACGAATTCGCGTTCGGCTTCTGGGGCCGCGAAAAAGCGCCGTGGCAGCACCATGGCGCTGCTCTGCACCAGGAAAACCCAATATTTGCGGGTTCGATAGAGATCCGTGACGCAGGACCAGGGGGCAGACATCGTCAGATCGGCGAGATCATAGACAATGATTTCGGGCGTCAGCCGGATCGTCAGCCCCTGCTCATAGGGCTGCCCTCGCTCAGCGAGCGCCCGGCGCATGGCCGGAGCGGCCAAGCACTGGATCAGGAAAGAGGCCACGATCAGCCCGAAGATCGCAAACTCGACCGAGACCAGTGCGATGAGCCATGAGCCCGACATCCATTTGGTGGCAGGAACAGCGACGGCCATCATGCCGCCGAAGAGGATGATCTTCGCCTGTCGCGCCGACAAACCTCGGCGCCCCGTGGCATAGACCAAGGCTGCGCTGGATTCCCCGGCAGCTATCATGCCCGATATTTCCATCACCTGCTCCTTGCAGACGCGTCCAGTCCATCGGGCGGTTCGCGCGCACGTCGGCGTTAGCACGATTGCCAGGCGGCGCGGCAGCGAGTCTCCGCCGCCCACAACCCACCCGAGCAGCGCGCGCACTCCGAGCCGACCCGCCCGGCACCGCAAGGAACGGCGCGATTGCGCAACCAGCCGTTTCATGGGACCTTGGTCGCTTGGCGGGGACAGGGGAACTCCATGCCTTATCCACGAGCGCATTATTACGTCTTGATCGTGCTGGCGGTGATCGTGGCGGGCTTTTGGCCCAGTTATTTCAGCGTGTGGGGCGATGTGCCGTGGCAATTCCATGCGCATGGGGTCGTCGCGAGCATCTGGGTGTGCATGGTGGTCGCGCAAAGCTGGACCGCGCACCGCAAGGGGCAATTGCCGGTGCATCGGCTGATCGGAACGGCGAGCCTGCTCCTGTTCCCCTTCCTGACCGCCGGCCTGTTCGCGATCATCGACATCACCGGCAAACGCTATGTCGCGCACGAGCCGGTACGGATCATGATCGGCGGGTCGTTCCTGGTGGGCGTGGCGCTGGGCGCTGCCGCCTATGTCACCGTCTTCTACCGCGCGCTCAAATATCGGCGGCAGGTGTGGACGCATGCCGGCTATATGCTGACGACGCCGCTGATCCTGTTCGAATCGCCGTTCAGCCGACTGCTCAACATGTTCGTGCCGCCCTTCATCATTCGCGGCCCGGCGGATCTCAAATGGATCATCCCGGGCATCCTGTGGTCGATGGCGGTCGAGCTCGCGGTGATCGCCGCGATCTGGCTGAGATATCGCGGCAAGGCGACGCCGTTCCTGGTCGCGGGCGGATTCATCGCGGCGCAGATGGTGGCGATGGGCCTGCTCGGCGACCTCGGCATGCTCAAGCCGGTGCTGGTGGCGATCGGCAATGCGCCGAGCGCCGTCGTCTGGCTGATCGGCTTTGCGATCGGTGCGCTGACAAGTTGGGGCGGATGGCAGGCGGGCAAGCGGCGCGCGGTGCCGATCAAGGCGGCGGTGGCGGCGGCGTGAGAGGCACCCAGTCGCTCCCGAACGGTGGTCAAGATCGGGGCGATAAAAGCTAGTGCACTGTCGCCGTCGCTCGCGATGACGATTCCATAACAGATACCAGTCGTCCATTTGAGGTGCAGGTATTCATCTGATGAGTGAAGCAGTCGCCGATGATTCTGAAGTGGAAGACACCGACAGCAGATATGGGACTGGCATTCCGGATCAAAATGTTCGCGATCGGAAGGCGCTAAGCCTCTTAAAGAAAGGGCCGGACAGGTGGATAGCTGCGTTTGATGCAGATAAATATCCGTTTGATGTCAGTGAATATTCCCCATGCTTCGACAGGTTTGAAATCCGAGACATAAATTTCCAAGGTATATCTTTCTACGGTTCTTTCCGAAACTCTAAGTTAATAGGATGCTACTTTGAAGGAGGAGATTTCGATAGCGTAGACTTCAGCGACGCCTATTTAGAAAGCTGCCACTTTAGCGACGTCGGAATGACTTCAGCGAAATTTGAACGAGCAAAAATACAGAACTGCAGCTTTCTCGGATGCAATTTAGAGGATGCGTGGCTGCAGGATTCCGACGTTAGGGAAACCTCATTTGACGGAAGCATCTTGGAAGAAGCTTCATTTGCTGGCGCTATCCTCCACGATGTGAGCCTACGGCACACGCGCTGTCGCTGGTCCATTTTCGACAATGCGCGAATGTTTGGAACGAGCTTCCGCGGAGCTGACCTAACGGACTGCAGCTTTGAGGATACGCATATACCGGGCCGTCCGTCCTACATGAGTAGGACATCCTTCCTTTCTAAGGGAGGCGACGATTTCGACGAAGATGACGTCAACGAAAACTCACGCGGTGGAGCAGATTTTGCAAATTCGTTTTTTTGGAACGCCACCTTAGACGATACGGATTTAGGCGCATCCGATCTAAGCAATGCTGTCTTTTACTGGTGTAATCTGACTGGATCCGACTTTCGAGATTGCGCCGGGATTCGAGCAGATGGATTCCATGGATCTGATTTGTCAGGAGCCAAGCTTCCGAGCGATGCAATTTTTATCCCAATAATTGACAGAATCGATAAGACAGTGTCGCTGGCGAGACCAGCATATCTCGTCAACATGATCACATGTGGCGCCCTTATATCCCTCATTCTATTTAGCGCAGACAAACGAGATGTACTATTCCCGGTGTTTAGCGTTCCGGTGGAGCGTCACAATTTCGCAATTTTAGGAATAATACAAAGCACACTTATAGGCGCGTACGTAAATCTTTACCTACTTAGAATTTGGGAAGCAGTTACCAAGCTCCCTACTATCTTCCCGGGCGGCGTCCTCGTTCCAGAAGCCATATCTCCTTGGACCATCCTCGCGCCCACTTGGCTCCACCTGCGTGTTATCCGTGAACATAGAAGGCTTAGCACGCCAGCCGGCTTCTGGGTCCAATATATTTTCACTTTAGCATCCCACTATTTAATCACGCCACTTGCCTCGCTAATCGTTATCGTTGATTTGTGGTCATCAGATGTCGGCATCCGGATCCCGGCAATAGCAATACTTGCCGCATCTTCTTTCATCTCCACATTTTTCTACCTCTACGGAGTAGTGATACTAAGAGGCGCGCTCCTTACCGCGCGAAATAATCGAGATGACCGCGAGGACTCTATAAAGCGGAGCGCTTTCGAGAAAATAAAGAGAAAGATCAGGATCTTATTGAAACTAAGAAAATACTAAGGAGCATAACACATATCCAATACTATTCCGCCGCCACCGCTTCCCGCTTGGACTCCAGGAGCGGCGCTAGATACTTACCAGTATAAGACCGAGGCTCTTTCACCACCTGCTCCGGCGTACCGGTCGCCACAATCTCACCGCCCTTGTCGCCACCCTCCGGCCCCAGGTCGATGATCCAGTCGGCGGTCTTGATGACCTCCAGATTATGCTCGATCACGACCACGGTATTGCCCTGCTCGACCAGGGCCTGCAGCACGTCGAGCAATTTGCGCACATCCTCGAAATGCAGGCCGGTCGTCGGCTCGTCGAGAATGTAGAGGGTGTTGCCGGTGGCACGGCGGCTGAGTTCCTTGGCAAGCTTCACGCGCTGCGCCTCGCCGCCTGACAGAGTGGTCGCCTGCTGGCCGACCTTGACGTAGCCCAGGCCCACCTCCGCCAGCATCGCCATCTTCTCGCGGATGCTCGGCACCGCCTTGAAGAATTCCACCGCATCCTCGACCGTCATGTCGAGCACGTCGGCGATGCTCTTGTCCCGGAACTTCACCTCCAGCGTCTCGCGATTGTAGCGGGCGCCGTGGCAGACGTCGCACGTGACGTAGACGTCGGGCAGGAAGTGCATCTCGATCTTGAGCACGCCGTCGCCCTGGCACGCCTCGCACCGCCCGCCCTTGACGTTGAAGCTGAAGCGGCCCGGCTTGTATCCGCGCGCCTGGCTTTCGGGCAGGCCGGCGAACCAGTCGCGGATCTGGGTGAAGGCGCCGGTATAGGTCGCCGGGTTGGAGCGCGGGGTGCGGCCGATCGGCGACTGATCGATGTCGATCACCTTGTCGAGATGCTGCAGCCCCTCGATCTTCTCGTGATGGCCGGCGAGCATGCGCGCGCCGTTCAGTTGGCGCGCGGCGCTGGCATAGAGCGTGTCGATCGTGAAGGTCGATTTGCCCGATCCCGACACCCCGGTGATGCAACAAAAGGTGCCGAGCGGGATGCTGGCGGTCACGTCCTTGAGGTTGTTGGCGCGCGCGCCCTTCACGGTCAGCTTCTTGCCATTGCCCTTCCGGCGCTTGGCGGGCAGCGCGACCATGCGGCGGCCGGTGAGATAATCGGCGGTGAGGCTGTTCTCGTTCCTGAGCACCTCCTCCAGCGGGCCGGCGGCGATCACCTGGCCGCCATGCACGCCCGCACCGGGGCCCATGTCGATCACATAATCGGCCGTGCGGATCGCATCCTCGTCATGCTCGACCACGATCACGGTATTGCCGAGATCGCGCAGCCGCTTGAGCGTGACGATCAGCCGGTCATTGTCGCGCTGGTGCAGGCCGATCGAGGGCTCGTCGAGTACATAGAGCACGCCCGACAGGCCCGATCCGATCTGGCTGGCGAGGCGGATGCGCTGGCTCTCGCCGCCGGAGAGGGTGCCGCTGGTGCGATCCAAGTTGAGATAATCGAGCCCGACATTGTCGAGGAAGCCCAGTCGCTCGATGATCTCCTTCAGGATCGGGGTCGCGATCTGCTTCTGCTGGTCGGTCAGATGATCGGCGAGCCCGCGGAAGAAGGCGAGCGCCGGGCCGACCGCGCGGCGGGTGGACATGCTGATGTCCTCGCCCGCAATCTTCACCGCCAGGGCCTCGGGCTTGAGGCGCGCGCCACGGCACACTTCGCAATGGGCGGCTGACTGGTACTTCGACAGCTCCTCGCGCATCCAGGCGCTCTCGGTCGAGACCATGCGGCGTTCGAGATTGCCGAGCACGCCTTCGAACGGTTTGGTGACGGTATAGGTCTTGCGCCCGTCGACGAAGGTCAGCGGAATGGCGCGGCCCTTAGTGCCGGTCAGGATGACGGCGCGCTGTTCGTCGGTCAGCTCGTTCCACGGCGTGTCGAGGCTGAAGCCATATTCCTTGGCCAGGCTGGCGAGCACCTGCATGTAATAAGGGCTGGGCGGCTGCGACTTGGCCCAGGGCACGATCGCGCCCTTCTTGAGCGAGAGATTCTCGTTGGGGACGACCAATTGCGGATCGAAATAAAGTTTCTCGCCCAGGCCGTCGCAGGCTGGGCAGGCGCCCTGCGGCGCGTTGAACGAGAACAGGCGCGGCTCGATTTCGGGAATGGTGAAGCCGGAGACCGGGCAGGCGAATTTTTCGGAGAAGACGATGCGGTTGTCCGGAATCCCCGCACCTTTCATTCCTGAAGCCCTCTCCCTTGAGGGAGAGGGTTGGGTGAGGGTGTCCTCCACCTGAAGCGCGGGCGCGCCAGCTTCGCTGCCGCTCCCCCTCACCCCAGCCCTCTCCCCCTCGGGGGAGAGGGAGCTTAGGGTCCCATCCGCCAGGTCGATATAGACCAGGCCGTCGGTCAGTTTGAGCGCGGTTTCGAAGCTTTGGGCGAGGCGGGTCTCGATTCCTTCGCGGATGGCGAGGCGATCGACCACCACCTCGATGTCATGCTTGTATTTCTTGTCGAGCGTGGGCGCATTCTCGATCTCGTAAAACTCGCCGTCGATGCGCACGCGGGTGAAGCCGGCCTTCTGCCACTCCGCCAGCTCCTTCTTATATTCGCCCTTGCGGCCAACCACGGTCGGCGCGAGCAGATAGAAGCGCGTGCCTTCGGGCAATTGCATCACGCGATCGACCATCTGGCTGACGGTCTGCGCGGAGATGGGAAGGCCGGTGGCGGGCGAATAAGGCACGCCGACGCGCGCCCATAGCAGGCGCATATAATCGTAGATTTCGGTGACGGTCGCGACGGTCGAGCGCGGGTTGCGGCTGGTCGTCTTCTGCTCGATCGAGATTGCGGGCGAGAGGCCTTCGATATGCTCGACGTCGGGCTTCTGCATCATCTCCAGGAACTGGCGCGCATAGGCCGACAGGCTCTCGACATAACGGCGCTGGCCTTCGGCATAGATGGTGTCGAAGGCGAGGCTGGACTTGCCCGATCCCGACAGGCCGGTGATCACCGTCAGCGTCTCACGCGGGATGTCGACATCCACGCCCTTGAGATTGTGCTCGCGCGCGCCGCGGACGGAGATATGCGTCAGGCTCATGGGTCGAGTTTGTTCCAGTTATGTTCGGATGGCAAGCACAGCGGCGCCCGCCCGTCCCAGATGGGAACGAGGGAGGTCTAGCACAAGTTGCTGACAAGGTGCTGGCAGCAGCCCGTCAGCAGGGTGGCGGGAGAGCATTCCTGATCCTCCCCCGCCAGGGCGGAGGTGGCAGGCGCAGCCTGTCGGAGGGGGAGGGATGCCGATCGCTCAAACGTTCCGCAGTGCTTCCGCCCCCTCCGTCGCCGCCGGCGACACCTCCCCCTTGCGGGGGAGGATTTTGTTACCGGCTGCCGGAGAAGGCATCTGGATTCCGCGTGCACGGAAAATAACAACGATCGGTACAAAAATCGTCATCGCCCGCTTGCGGTCATAACGGCGGCGCACCATCTCCCGCCGCGCACAGGGCATCCAGCCCGGCCAAAGGGGAGTCACTCATGCTTTCGCTCTATGACATCAGCGTTCCCGTGTTCATCCGCGCGCTGCGCAATCTGGATGCCTTCCTGCAGAAGGGCGCCGACTGGTTCGCGGAGCAAGGGCGCCCCGAAAGCGAGCTGACCACCGCCCGCCTGATCGAGGACATGCATCCGCTGACCGCGCAGATCCAGCGCGCGAGCGACACGGCGAAGGGCGTAGTCTCGCGCCTGACCGGCGCCGAAGTGCCGTCCATGCCCGACGAGGAAGCCAGCATCGCCGATCTGCGCGCGCGCATCGCCAAGACGATCGCCGTGCTGGAAGGCTCCAAGCGCGAGGATTTCGACGGCAAGGAAGACCAGCCGATCGAGATCTGGACGCCCAAGGCGTCACTGCTGTTCAAGGGCAAATCCTATGTCCTCGAATTCGCGATCCCCAACTTCTTCTTCCACGTGACCGCGGCCTATGCGCTGCTGCGCAAGGAAGGCGTGCCGGTCGGCAAGGTCGACTATCTTGGCGCGATCGAGACGCGCCCGCATTGATCCGACAGCCGAGGGAGGAGCGGCAGCATGACCCCCGCCAGGTTGCTGGAGAGACTATGATGCCGTTCCTAGCCCTTGCCCTGATCGGCCAATTGGCGGCGGCGCCCGCGGGCGCGACGCCGCCGCGCAGCTTCATCATGCCGCCGAAGGCCGCACCGGTCGCCGGCGAGATCCATCAAGTCCTGCTCGGCCCACTCTTCAAGGAGCCTTATTCCTGCACGGAACATTGGGCCGGGCAGCTGCAATGGGCGGGCGACGCGCTCGGCACCGATTGCATGGTCGGCGGCGGGATCGAGGGCGAGCACGGCTATATGAAGCCCTATCGGACCGACGGGAAAACCAACGCCGACTGGTATGGCTGGCATGCCGGGGTGCTGGCCCCGGTCGACGCGACGGTGATCGGCGTGCTCGCCAAGGCGGAGGAAAATGTGCCGGGCACGATGGGCAAGCCGCCGGCGGCGATGGTCCAGTTCCGCACCGACGACGGCATCGTCATCTTCTATGCGCATGTCACCGACATCAGGGTGAAGCAGGGCGATCGGGTGACGCGCGGCCAGGTCGTCGCGCTCGACGGCAACAATGGCATGGCGCGCGCGCCGCACATCCATGTCGGCGCCTATGTCGAGGCGACTGCCGAACCGCTGCAGATCCGCTGGGATCAGCGCGCCATGGCCGAGGTGCTGGGCAAGCAGGATTGACCGCGCGCATAGCGGGCGCGCTATAGGCCCGACGATGTCGCTCTATCCGATCCTCCGCCCCCTGATCTTCGCGCTCGATGCGGAGCGCGCGCACCATCTGGCGATGGCGGCGATGGCACGGATGCCGGGGCGCGCCGGCCGGCACGATCCGGCAATGAGCGTGCGCGTCGCCGGCCTGGATTTTCCGAGCCCGGTCGGCCTCGCCGCGGGTCTCGACAAGGATGCGCGCGCCCCCGACGCGTTCCTGGGGCTCGGCTTCGGCTTCGTCGAGGTCGGCACGATCACGCCCTTGCCCCAGCCCGGCAATCCCAAGCCGCGCCTGTTCCGACTGGAAGAGGATCAGGCGATCATCAACCGCATGGGGTTCAACAGCGGCGGGCAGAAGGCCGCGTTCGAACGCTTGCAGCGGCGTGTAGCGCGGCCGGGCATCGTCGGCGTGAATATCGGCGCGAACAAGGATGCGGCCGACCGCATCGCCGATTATGCCGCGGGCGTGGCGCGAATGGCGCCGGTCGCATCCTATCTGACGATCAACATCTCGTCCCCCAACACGCCGGGCCTGCGCGCGCTGCAAGACGAAGGCGCGCTCGACGCCCTGCTGCAGGCGGCGCTGGCGGCGCGTCCGGCGGGCGGTCCGCCAATCTTCCTGAAGGTCGCGCCCGACCTGGAGCCCGCCGACGTGGATGCGATCGCGCGCGTCGCGATGACACGCGGCGTCGACGCGCTGATCGTAAGCAACACCACCGTCTCCCGGCCGCCGCTTCGCAGCCGGCATGCCAATGAGGCCGGCGGGCTGTCAGGCGCGCCGCTCAAGGACCTCGCGCTGCTGCGACTGCGCGATTTCCGCAGCGCCACCGGCGGCAAGCTGCCCCTGATCGCCGCGGGCGGGATCGCGAGCGGAGCGGATGCCTGGGCACGGATCAAGGCCGGCGCCAGCCTGGTCCAGATCTACAGCGCCTTGATCTATCGCGGACCGTCGCTGGCGCGGATGATCGAGCGCGAACTCGCCGCACTGATGAGGGCGGAAGGCCATCAGCGGATGGATACCGCGATCGGCAGCGCCACCCGCTGATGGGGAGCTGCTGCCGTCTGACAGAAGCCGGGATTTAGGCTGGCGATCGAAGCTCCGCCGTCCTTGGATGAAATAAGGACATTGCTGCAGCGCAGCGGTCTTTTTTCTCGACTCAAGAAGGTCCGCTCCGGCTTAATCAAGATTACATCCAATTGATTTGATGCGTATTTTCTTGGCGCCGCCGGATCGAAGCCGGACTTTCCACGTTATTGCGAAACGACGACCACAGGATTATTCTGCGGCCATCGGAACGGATGATCGCTGACCCTCCCGCCAAGAGGAGGTCGACGAGGAGAGACGAAAATGCACCAGAGGATCGAGGCTCCCGCCGTCTTCAGCCTGATCATCTTCCTCGCGATCAATTATCTCGTCGGCTACGGTGCCGGCTATGCGCTGACCGGATCGGTCGCCTGGTCGATCGGCCTCGCGCTCGTCACCCCCTGCCTCAGCCTGTTCGGCTATGCCGTGCTGACCGGCCGCCGCGCCAATCGGCGGCTCCGCCAGCGCGTGGAGTGAAGCCCGGGATCACGCTGGGGCGCAATCATGTCGCTTTTGGTGTCGGCGAAGGCCAGGTCATGACCTGACTTTGCGGCACCGCGGCCTGCAAGAACCGGCCTGAAACGGGACCGGCCCTTGCAGATGCAGCCAGGCGCGGTCAGGCGAAGGCCACGGCCGGCCGCCGGCGCCGCAACATGGTGCCGGTGAAACCGAAACCGCCAAGCATCAAGGCCCATGTGCCCGGTTCGGGAACGCCCTCGGTGACGGAGTCGATCTTCACACCGACTTCCGCCTTGTGAAACACCTGTCCCCTTTCTCCGATCTCGGAAATGCTGACCCAAGCGGTCAGATCGACTGGCGGGTTGGTAAAAAGGGGCGGGGTGTGCGCAATGCCGGAAATCGTGCCGTCATCGGTCTCCCCGTTCAGGTTGATATAGTTCAGCGTGTAATGGCCACCGACATTATATCGATCTTCCGCCTCCTGGTTGAAACCGGCACGCGTACAGTCGAACGTGCAGGCCGGGTCCAACGTATAATCGTAGCGGAAATCCTGCCCGTAGGTTGCACCGAAGGAGCGATGCACGCCGTTGAGCAGGACATCGACGGCGAGCGGATTGGCGGCACCATAGCCATAATACCATTCGGCACCGGGATCGGTTGTATAAGCGGCGCCGGGCTTGGCGTCGTCAAATGTGACATGGGCGATGAAGGACTTCCCGACGAGGGATGCGCCCGCACCGAATTCCCCCGTCTGGTCAGCCGCAATGCCGACAATGCCCTTATAGGTGAGATGGTAGACGGTGGCCGAAGCCTGGGTTGCCAGCACAAGGCCGGCCGCGGCGGCGAGCGCCGCCTTGAGATGCTTGTTCATGTGTCTGTCCTTTGGCTGGTGCGCGGATCATCGCGCCGCATCTGACCCGGCATCGCGGCCGGACGCCTGCTTATCGCGGCGTTAGGCATGCAACGGGATTGGCGCCGGACGGAAAGATGGCGCAAAGGCAGGACTTTGGTTGCATCCGGTTGCACGCACCGGTTCCGCCGCAGGGCCGGGGGCGGCTCACCCGCGCCGAACACGCTTTCCCTTTGTCCGCGCCCGGTCAGTGACGCGCCAATCTAGTCGTGAAGTCTCTTGTGCAAGGCCCGCAATCCCAAACCCGCGGCGAGCAGCGCGACGGGAACCGAAACAGCCGTTACCAGCTCCCGATCCACGTCGAGCCCGGCATAGTGTAGCAACCTGGCGGCATGACCGACCAGCCCGACCAGATAATAGCTGATCGCGACCACGGAGAGACCTTCGACCGCCTGCTGCAGCCGGAGCTGCAGCCGGGTGCGCCGGTCCATCGACGCCAGCAGATCGCGATTCTGGCGCGCGAGCTCAGTATCGACGCGTGTGCGCAGCAGATCGCTGATCCAGGACAGGCGCTGCGACATGTCGTCGAGCCGGCGCGAGAAAGCGTCGCAAGTCCGCATCGCCGGCAGCAGGCGGCGTTCGGTGAAATCGGGAAGCGAGGGGAAGCCCGGCACCTGCGCCACCGCAAGCCGCCGCATCCGGTCCAGCGCCAGCTCGCCATAAGCCTGGGTCGCGCTCATCCGGTAGCGCGTCTCCGCGATCATGCGCGCGACGTCGGCGCTCAGTTCGGACAGGCGGGCGAGCAAGGCGTCGTCGCTCGATCCGCCATCGGTCAGCTCACGCGCGAGCGCCGCCATGCTGCGCTCGCTCGCCGTGACCTGGGGCAGCAGCCGTTGCGCGACGGGCAGGCCGAGCAAGGCCATCTTGCGGTAATTGCCCAATTCCTGCAGCCGCTGGACCAATTGATGCGTCTCGTTTCCGCTCAGCCCGCAGTCGGCAATGAGCATCCGGCCGCTATCGCCATGGAGGCGGAAATCGGTCCAGATCCGCGCCCGGCCATCCGCCACGTCGGAAATGACCAGATCGTCCATTGCGAAAATCCGCGCCAATCCCTCCTCGGACGGCCAGGGCCGCGTGCGATCGAGCAGGCTGATCAGCGAAGCGCGCACCACCTGCCCCGGCGCGGCCGCGAGCCAGGCACCGAAGCGTTCGAACGGCGTCGCGTCGAACAAGGCCTCGCCAGCCGCCTCGGCGATGAAAGTGCAGGTGACGAATTCATTGTGCCGTTCCCAGGCGAAGCCGATCTCGCCCAGCCGGCAGGAATGGAAGCGCGCCTCATCGTCCAGCTTGGCCCCCTTGGGGAGCAAGGTCCGCACATGCGCGGCGCTGGCGGCGGCTTCGGCTTCGTCGACCAGCATGACGATTTGGCGGAGCGTCGCCGGCGCCTTGAGCGGCGGCAGCTTGCGCGCATGCATCTGGTGCGACAGCGAGGCACGCAGCGGGTGATCGCGATCCGAGGGCGTGGCTTTCGGACTGGACATGCTTCCCCCGCTGGTGGCCGGCGGAAGCGACCGTAACCGCTTCGCCGCGACGAGGGAATCGGGCGTTACGTCATGCCGGACTTGTTCCGGCATCCACCCGGAGCCAAGCTGCACAGTGAGACGAGCCGGCCGAGACTTCGAGCTAAGCTGAGCTTCGACCGGGCGTGCGCCTCGAAGCGATTCCCTGATCCTCCCGGTGGGCCCCGGAACGCGGCCCCGGCAAATTTCATTTGCCGGAGCCTTGTCCGGGGTGACGGGAAGTCTTGCTGCGCCGGCACGACACACTACTAAGTTTGGCCATGCTGCGCCGCACCCTACTCGTCATCGCCGCCGTCATGCTCCCCCTCGCGACGGCGCCCGCCCGCATATCCCGCCCCGCCACCCAGGGCCTGGTCTCGGCCGCCGATCCGCGCGCTGCTGCGGCGGGGGCGGAGATCCTGCGCAAGGGCGGCAGCGCGGCCGACGCGGCGATCGCGATGATGCTCGCGCTCAACGTGGTCGAGCCGCAAAGCTCCGGCATCGGCGGCGGCGGCTTCATGGTCCATCACGACACGAAGACCGGCAGGACTGCGACGTTCGACGGGCGCGAGGCGGCGCCGGCGGCGGCGGACGAGCATTGGTTCTACGTGAACGGGCAGCCGTTGGGGCATCGCGATGCGGTGCCGGGCGGGCGCAGCGTCGGCGTACCCGGCAATCTGCGGATGATGGCGCTGGCGCATGCCCGCTACGGCCGGCTGCCCTGGGCGGCCTTGTTCCAGCCCGCGATCCGGCTGGCGCGCGACGGCTTTGCCGTGACTCCGCGCCTGCACAACATCCTCGCGCAGTTCGGCGGTGCGATCCTGTCGGACTGGGGCCGGCAGCATTTCTTTGCCGCCGACGGTGCCGCATCCGCGGTGGGCACGATCCTCAAGGACCCCGAACAGGCGGCGCTGTTCGCACAGATCGCGGCCAAGGGCCCCGACTTTTTCTACCATGGCGATCCGGCGCGGAAGATCGTCGCGGCGGTCAACGGCGCACCGCGCAACCCGTCCAAGATGACGCTCGCCGACCTGACCGCCTATCAGGCCAGGGAGCGGTCGCCGATCTGCGGCACCTATCGCGTCTGGCGCGTGTGCGGCATGGGGCCGCCCTCGGCGGGCGGCATGACCGTATTGATGATCCTGAAGCAGCTCGAACGGTTCGACCTCGCCAAACTGGGCCCCAATTCGCCGGTCGCCTGGCATTTGATCGCGGAGAGCGAGCGGCTGGCTTATGCCGATCGCGACGCCTTCATGGGCGATGCCGATCATACCAACGTGCCGGTGCGGCAGCTGATGGACCCGGCCTATCTGGCGCGGCGATCGGCTTTGATCTCGCCCGGCAGCACCATAGCCAATGTCACCCCCGGCAGCCCCGCCGGCCTGCCCCCCTGTCCCGCGGCCATGCCGATCCCCGAGCATGGCACGACCGACATGGCCGTCGTGGATGCGCAGGGCAACGTCGCCGAGGTGACCTCGACGATCGAGAGCATCTTCGGATCGGGGCTGAGCGTCGACGGCATCATGCTCAACAATGAGCTG
>Ga0207702_10002739_pt1 | contig 16505 bp, 18 predicted proteins | sample KBSCornC62_FD_184302 | JGI IMG/M metagenome (GOLD analysis project Ga0207702, IMG submission 184302) | Corn rhizosphere microbial communities from Kellogg Biological Station, Michigan, USA - KBS Corn C6-2 (SPAdes) (version 2) | ecosystem: Host-associated > Plants > Roots > Rhizosphere > Soil ...
GCGGACTTCAGCAAATATCCATACTGCTTATGCTTGCAGACGGTCTAAAAGACGTCTGGATTAGTGAACCGGCCGCCGGTCAACTTTGCGACAACAATAAAAAGCAAGAATGCGCCTAAGGCTGCGGCGATGGACAAAAGTTCGTCCTGAATGAAGTACATAGCTACAAGGACAAGGGCGAAGCTCACGGCACAGACGACCCATCCTTGCCAGCTCACCACGCCTAGTCCTACATACGAAGACTTTGGAGGGCCGAACCAGTTAAACTTTCGTGTCATGTTGCCAGTATAGTATCGCATTGATACGTGTTTGGCACCATGTACTGTACACGCATGAAAACAGCAAAATCGGAGCCAGCTCCTGCAGGCGCTGGCTTTATTGCCGTCGCTTCATGCGTGTATGCGAGTCAGGATATTTGGACCAAGCAAATGGGCGACTACCTCAGCAGTTTTAGCCAGAGCGTGCTACGTGCTAGTGCTGTGGCAGCAGTGCTGCCGGCACCGGAAATTCAGTAAGCAAATACAGGGGAGACAAGAAGTGTAACGTATCTGGCTGTGCGTTCAGGTTGTCTCGGGCGTAGGAACGGGACTAGTCGGTGCTGTGGGATTCGGTGCCGTGGGGGCGGCCGCAGCATTGTTCTTTATTTCCAAAGGCAGGCTGAACCTAAACGTGGTGCCTTGGCCGTGAACGGACGTAAATGACACGGATCCGCCCATTGCCTCTATGAACTGCCTGGTGATGTACATGCCCAGCCCGGTGCCCGGTACGTTTTCGCGGTCGCTGTGCTGGACCCGGTAAAATTTTTCGAAAATATGCGGCTGCTGGTCCTCGGGGATGCCCAGCCCGGTGTCGGCAACTGACGTGACGAGCTTGTCATCTTCGACTGTGTGGGAGATGGTGATCGTTCCGCCTTTGCGGTTGTACTTGATTGCATTACTGATGAAGTTGGTGATGATGATTTGCAGTTTGCTCTTATCTGCTATGACTTTCGGCTGGGTACTGCCGTCGTACGCTAATTTTACGTCGGCCTGCTGCGCCGGAACGGACTGCATTCCGACGATGTCTTTGGTAATGGCGGTAATATCGAGCGGCACGAGTTTGAATTCGGCATGGCCTGATTCGAGCCGGGCAACATCAAGCATGTCGGTCACGATGTCGCGCAGGCGAATAGTGCCCTGGTACGATTGGTCGATGAGCTCGCGGGCGGTGCTGTCTACCTGGCCCATGCCATCTTCGATGACCATGCTGAGGTTGCCGATAATTGAGGTCATGGGCGCTTTGAGCTCGTGGGTGGCTATGTTTATGAACTCTTTGTCTTTTTCGACCAGGGCGGCCTGTGCTGTCTTGATATCTGCCGCCATCTGGTTCATGGTGTCGCCAAGTACCTGTATCTCGTCATGGCTCTTGAGCTTGATCTTGAAGTCCAGATTGCCTTTGGCGAAGGTCAGAGCACCCTGCAGCAGCTTCTCAATCTCGCCGGCGATGCCACTTACGAACCAGATGCCGAGCAGCAGTGACAGCAGGATGAACCCGGCGATCGCGAGGATGGCAGTACGCTGTACGCCGGCCAGCGGTGTCAGGATGGACTTGGCGGGCGCGCCAACAGCCACTACCCAGTTGGTGTTGCTGACAGGGGATGTACGAGTGGCCAGGTCCTGGCCGTCCAGACTCATATCCATCACCTTGCCCGGCGCGTTCTTGGAAAGCTTGACCAGCTGGGCGTGGTCAGGGCTTTTACCCTTGAGCGGGATTATCAGCTGGCCGTCCGTGGTCATGAAGAATGTCTGGTCGGTATCGTACGGCTTGGGTGTCGATGACCATATGGCTGGCACGAAACCGGCCTGCTTGAGGTCGAGTGCCATGACCACGCCGCCGAGTTTTGTCTTGCCCGATGTAATCGGATAGGTCAGGTACAGCTGTTCGTTGCCGCCGCTTTTGTCCAAAACAGCCAGGTTGCCCTGCAGGCTGAGAGCCAGCAGGTTCTTGTGCGCCTGGAGCGTTGTTTGCTGCTTGGCGTCGGTGCGCGGCAGTACTGCGGCGGCTTTGGACGGGTCGCTCGCTGCCACAATATCCACCTCCAGGACGTCCGGGAAGAAATCACGCACCGAACCGAGCAGCTCAGTGACACGTTGGTTCTCCTGGGCGGTCAGGTCGCTGCCGGCCTGGGTTTCGCCTTCGTTCAACGCATTTTGGAAATCGCTTGTCTTGGATGAGCCGGAGACCGCAACCTGGGCAATGGCGCTCAGGAACGGCAGGCAATTGTCGTTGCTGGTAATATTTTCGAAATGGTTCCGGTCGGTGTTTGTCGCCAGTAGCTGGCTGCAGGTGCTTTTCTGCTGCACCAGCTGTTGCTGCTGGCTCTGGTACTGCTGCTGGATCTGTAGGATGTCGCTTGACGTTTTGGTGATGACCAGCCCGCGGATGCTAAATTCGCGGCTGAGCTTGAGTGAGGATGTCTGGGCGGCCTTTTCCAACTGGCTGCTCAGCGAGTTCTTGACGCTTAAGGAGAGCTGCTGGTAGCCGAGCACACCGAGGCCGAGCAGCGGCAATAGCGACGGCAGTGTCACGATGATGATTATGCGTTTCCTGAGCCCCGATCTATTTTTGTCCAGTTCGGCGAAGATCGGGCGAAACCGGTTGATAACGAACAGGCAGAGTGCCACTAGTACAATGAGCACCAGAACCAGCAGGTCGTATGTCTTGCCGGTTATGCCGGCGATGGCCGCGGTCTCCTGAACATCCAGCGGCTGCGACGTTTTGTCGCCGGCATATGGGTCGGTCAGGTTGAGTATCTGTGCCGGGTTAAATTTGACGACGGGTGAGCCGGTGCTCGAGCCGCCTCCCGATGCCGAGCTGCTGGAGCCCGAGGAAGTGCCGGTCGACCCGGTCCCGGTCAATGACGTGCCGCCCGTGCTGCCTCCGGAACTGCCACCCGAGCTGCCGCCATTGCTACTGCCTGACCGGGTGATTACAACCGTGTTGGACGTCGTGGTATGGCCGACGCTGTCGTAAGCGATCACCTGCACGGAGTTCGATCCCATATTCAGCGGGACGCCGACGCTGAACGTATTGCCGCTAACCGGGGCGTACGGTCCAGGGGCGCCATTTATGAGTGTCCGGACCTGCGTTAGATTGTTTTCCGGGTCTGCGGCGTAGCCGCTGATATCGAACGAATTGGCAGAAGTCGTAGTTGCGCCGCCCGGCGAAGTAATGCTGGCGTTTGGCGACCGGTTGTCGATGGTGGCCGAGAATTGGTCTACCAAGGTAAGCCCCAAATGCGTGCTACCACCTACGCTGACACTGGAGCCGCAGGTTGTGTTAAGCGGTATGTAGTCGTTGCTTTGGTCGAGCATGACGTACGGGTTGTCGTTGATATCCGCATAGAACTGGTACTGGTGCGTGCCGTCGGCTGTGGCGGTGTATGTGTATTTAAAATATGTTCCCGCTCCGCCGCAGCCCTGGTTGCCGTGCTGGATGTACACGGTAAAGTTGTCTTTATAAATACCGTTGACCTTTGTGCCGTTTGGTCCCTGGTCGGTCATTGCCAAAGCAGTACCGCCGCAGCTTGCAACGATAGTGAGCGCCCCCACGATGGCGATGATCAGTTTTTTCATTGTCTCTTTTTTAAAAACTACTTCTGAGTTTAGGTACTTACACCTCAAGAGTCAATGATGCTTATGGTATTACCTCAGATAAAAATACTGCCCGTCTTCCGGGATCAATACTAGAGTGACAATGCCAAGGCAAGATTTAGTAGCCGGGGCCGCCGACCGTGAAGCCGGTGGTGGTTTCGTGGCCGATCGAGTAGTGGGACGCTGCATCACCGGTCGGTGCGGTAAAGTCCGTTAGCTTCGTAGGAACTGTTGCGCCATACAGCGTAAAGTTGCTGAAGGTTGCTGAACCGCTAGCATTGCCCATGACGCCGTTGCCCATCTGTATAGTAGACGGCTGGCTGATAAATCCGTTGACAACTTCCCCATACACCGACACGTACTGTATGCTCGTAAAGCTTGCGCCCTTATTTGACCAGAATGTTATGGGTACGTATCCGATCTCTGCCCCGTTCCACCAATACTGAACCTGTTTATTGATGAACTTTATCGCAAAGTTCGAGCTGCCGCTCAACGGCATCTTGTTGCCGGGTTTTACGGTCTTACTTACCTGGACGTATCCTGTCGCATTTGGTTTGCTGGGGTTGATAAAGCACATGCAGTTACTGTTTACCCAGTCGGTGGCGAACAGGACCGGAGATGAATCGCCCGGGTCTTTGTACCAGCCGATTTCAGCGACTTGCTTTGTATCCGCAGTAGATACCCACATTTCCATGATCGAGTGGCTGAGGCCTGCTTTGCCCGTCGGGTCTACTTTCTCGACTACTTTCGGGTTCGCCTCGGACATGGTAACGGATGCTCCGGTTGCGGTATAGGGGACGCTGCCGTCTTGGAACGCCGAGCTCCAGTAGTAGCAATCAGTATTGTAAAGAATTTGTCCACCGTATGAGCCCCCGCAGTGCACGCCGCTTCCACCCTGAGCGGTACCGCCGCCTGATGATGTGACTACAGTTTCTTGGAACGCAGTTTTGCCAAGGCCCGAGCATGGATACATGATGAGCCGCTGCTGGCTTAGGTCGCCGCCCGGATCGTTTATGCAGCCGTTGTTGTAAGCGTTCTTGAGCTGGCCATACTTACCATCTGGTTCCCAGCTCCAAATCTGGGCTTTGTCTGTCAGGCTGCATTTGTAAGAAATTACGGGGGGCCAATGGCCGGGCGAACCTGCTGCACTATCCTTATAGTCGTCAACACACTGGCCGGTCCTCACATTCTTGATGATGAACTTATTTTTTCCGACACTCTGGGTAGTCCACTGCTGGTAGTGATCTGTACTCTTGCAGGGGTAGCTGATGATGTAATTGCTGCTGCTGGAATCATCCATGCAGAGCTTGGTGTCTTTGGTGGAGCTGTTAAGCCACATTTTGAACTGAAAAGAGGTTGCTTCCGCATGACTCTGGATGAGCAAGTAGGTACCGATGAGTGCGAAGAGAACGACGAAGACGACCAGTACGGCTAGGTGATCGAAACCACACTGGTTCAATTTTTTATAAGCAGGCACGTACTTCATGTATTTGTTTTGCATCTATTGATAGCGTATACGCTTATGGTAGTACGCTTAGTGAAAAATACAAAGTGTTTGGTACGCCCGGAGGGATTCGAACCCCCGACTTTCTGTTCCGAAGACAGACGCTCTGATCCACTGAGCTACGGGCGCATGGCGGCCGCACGTGTTTGGCGCATTTCGGGCGAAAAAGTCCGCTTCTCGCTACGCCGTATTTCTAATACGTCTTCGCTGCGATGCTCCTTTTTCATCCCAAACTGCACTCAAACGCGCGCGGCCTTGGATCAGTGACATTCTAACAGATAACGAGATGGCTGAAAACTAGCCGTAAAATCAAAATATCAATTTGACAACAAAAGCGCTAACGCGTTACCATAAGTTGTAAAGCTCTAAATTTAAAGATCTCGAGGATGTATGTTTCAATACGCGGCGGCTCAATCTGCAGACAAGACGCTGCAGCAGTCGAGTAATACGCTGAAGCAAATATCGCAGACGGTGTTCGGCGGCAACTCTCTGCTAGTGCTTATTGTGGCGATGGTTGCCGCGATTGTGCTCGGCAAGATCAGTTCGATCATTTTGCGGCGTATCAGTCGCGCTTTCGGCAAGCAGGCCGACGCCGCGACCAATCTGGCAAACGTAAACCGATTCCGCCGGCTGGAAACGTGGACCATTCTGCTGATAGCTGCAGCCCGCGTGCTCTTCTTTGTGCTCGGCATTTACTTTTGGTGGACGTACACGCACCCGGGCAACCGGCCGGGCGCACTGATTGGCGCCAGTGCTTTGCTGGCTGTAATTATCGGTGGCGTGTTCAGCCCGCTGCTGCGGGATTTTGCGTTCGGTGGCAGTATGATGGCCGAGCACTGGTTTGGGGTAGGCGACCTGATAACCATTGAACCGTTTCCGGGAATACAGGGTGTTGTCGAGCGTATTACCCTGCGGAGTACGCGCATTCGCGGCTTAAACGGCGAAGTTATATGGATTTCCAACCAGAATATCGCCGGCGTGCGTATTGCCCAAAAAGGTGTGTGGACCATGGCTATAGAGCTGTTTGTAAACGACCCCATCAAGGCGGAAGTGCTGATTGACCAGGTAAACTCGCTGCTGCCAACCGGTCCGTCGCTGGTTGCCAGCCCGCTCGGGATTATGAAGGCCGATCGGCGCAGCGAAACGCTGTGGCACATGACGGCAATTGGCGAAACCGCTCCGGGCCGCGAGTGGCTTATTGAAAAGACTGCCATCGATTTGCTAAAAAGCATCGACGAAAAGAACAGGAAGCAAGTGCTTGTTACCGATCCTGTTGCCCGGTATGCCGACAACGAGACTGAGCGGCAGTTTGCCCGCGCCGTCAACAACGCCAAGAAAGTTAAGCGCACACGTCGGCCGAAGAAGCTGTCGGCAACGATTAAAAGAGAGATTGCCGAGGCCAGGTCCGACAAGAAAAAACGGTAGTCTGCTCGCACGCGTGCAAGCTGCGTATTTTATTGATCAGTATCACAGTACGAAGCGTGGCAGTATGTCACACTACTTTTTGTAACGTAAATATACAGAGGAACCAGTCGTGAACAGAAGTACCTTGGACAAACTCATATCAACCACTGGCTTAGTGGTAGCCGCTGTGCTTTTGTGTGCATCGGGTATACTTTTTTATGCGCATAGCTTCGTGCACTCACAGGTCCGTAATCAGCTGTCGGCAGAGAAAATTGAGTTTCCGGCAGCGGGCAGTGCTGGTCTGATGGCATTGCCTGCGGCTGATCAAACCGCAGTCGCCCGCTACGCCGGCCAGCAGCTGCTTACTGGTGCTCAGGCGGAAGTGTTTGCCGACCATTACATAGCGGTGCACTTGAAAAAGATTGGCGGCGGCAAAACATACGCGGAACTAAGTGCGGCCTCAATCGCGGCTCCGGCCGACCAGAAGCTTGCGGGGCAGGTGCAAACGGTGTTCCGCGGCGAAACGCTGCGCGGGCTGCTGCTAAATGCGTACGCGTTCGACACCATGGCGTTGGTAGCATATTATGCGGCGTTTGGCGCGCTGGTGGCGGGAGTGCTCCTGGTGGCGCTGTCAGTGCTTGGCTTTCGTCACGCCGGGGTTGCGGCACGTTCCAAACGAAAGTAGCCGCCGGGCTATATTTCGGTGAGGCCAATCCCGGGGTTTGACAGCTTTGTGGCCGCCCACTGCGCCAGCTCGGGAATGTTGGGGATTTTTGGTTCGAATGCCTCAAGTTCGGCGAGCGGTACCCACCGGTACTCGCTGTATTCGTCATTCAAATGGATCTCACCGGAGGCAAACATGCATGCGATATGCGCTAACACTACAGAGTTGCCATCCCTTTTGCGGAAGAGTACGTTGTACGTTTCATCGGGAAGCAGCGTAAGCTTGGCGTCCAGACCGATTTCTTCGTTCTTTTCGCGCTGCATACCGGCCAGCAGAGTCTCGTCGGTGGTCTCCATTTTGCCGCCGATGAATGAGAACGTGCCGTCGTAGTCGGCCTCGCCTTTGCGTTTCGCGAGCAGCACGCTTTGCTTGTCGGCCGAAAGCACGACGAGTTTCTGGCAGTATTGGAACAGGGTGGTGTCTGGCATGGGGTCTACATGTAGCCGCCGCGAAGCGCAATTATAACGCCCAGCGCGGCGCAGACCTGGCCAATAACCCAGAACCGCATGGTGACTTTGGTTTTTTCCCAGCCGGAGGCTTCAAAGTGATGGTGGATTGGCGAGGCAATGAACACTTTGCGGTGGAACACTTTCTTGGAGAATATTTGTATAACAACTGAACCGGCCTCGACAACAAAGACGAGTCCTATAAGTGGTAGCAAAAATACGGTGTTTGTAAGCATTGCCACAATGCCCAGCGCGGTGCCGAGCGAAAATGAGCCAACATCGCCCATTACGAAACGCGCCGGCGGAATATTGAACCACAGGTAGGAAAGCAGCGCGCCGACCACGGTCAGACAGAACGCGGCGAGTGCGAACCGGCTTTGCAACGCGGCGATAACGCCGTATGCACCATATGCGGTAACGAGCAGGCCTCCGGACAATCCGTCGACGCCATCGGTAATGTTCACCGCATTACCGGTTGCGATGACTACAAGCATGAACAGCGGGATGATAACCCAGCCGATTGCCCAGCTGCCGCCAAATGGGACATGGACAGCATGGTAGCCAAGATGGTAATAGAAGTAAAAGGCTGTAACGGCGGCAATTGCTGTAATAAGGGCGAGTTTGACGGGTGCACGCAGACCGGCGACCTTGCCGCCCAGGCCCCGAATGTTGATGATGTCGTCGATGAGCCCCAACAGTGCGCCGCCCAGCAGTCCGGCCAGCGGCAGCCATGTCTGGCGGCTGTTCAAGTTCCAAAAAACGGTCACAGTTGTGACCGCCAACACAATGATAAGCCCTGCCATGCGGGGAATGGTGCGCTTAATGCGCAGTTTGGCAATAACTTCCAGTTTTTGGCCGGTGGTATCGTGGGTACGTGGCTGTTTCCACCAGTGATATTTATAGGCAAAGTGTGTGAATACCGGTGTCAGTATCATGGCCAGAATAAATGCAGCGAAGCCTAGCACCAACATGTTGGTTGTTTTGTCTGCGAGCTGGTCGATTGTTAGCATGAGATTTTCCTATTGTATACCAACTCGTACGTGGAGTGTGTCCACATGGGGTGCTGGCCGCGCCACTTGGGCGCTCGAGATACGTTTATTTGTGACCTTTCGAGAAAAAGTATACCATTGCATATAGCGAAGTGCACCATTTACAGGCACTGGCAACACTATGAACGACATTGGTCATCCGGTTTTACTCATTGTGCGAGGCATGCCTGGCAGTGGAAAGACGTATCTTGCGGCCGAGCTGCAAAAGGCGATTGGGCCGGATGGGCTGGTTATGCTCGACCCGGATACAATCGACTTTGCTGGCCCAGGGTACGCCGCACATACCCAGGAACAGTCCGCCAAAGGTGTGGATCCGGCGAAGCACCCGTACTGGTTCCTCAAAAACCAGGCAATGGAGGCCGTTGTAGCCCACAAGATTATCCTTTGGAATCAACCGTTCACTAACCTGGATATGTTCCGCAAGTTGACATCAAGCCTGCAGGCGTACGCGCTTGAACACGGCACTGAACTATCAGTGCTGGTTGTTGAAGTGGCGATAGACCCGGTTCTCGCAAAAGAGCGGGTGCTGCAACGAATGCGCGAAGGCGGCCATGGACCGTCAGAAGCGACGCTGGACCGGCGCATTGCCGACTACAAAAGTTTTATAGATGAAGGCTATGACGTAATAACGGTGCAGGGTGATACTGATGTGCAATCCTCTGTTAGCACTGTCATGCGGGCGCTCCAAAAAGCCTGATCGCGGCTAATTTTGCACTACGGAAAGGATGTTGCCGGCCGGGTCCTTAAACCAGGCGATGTCCGGGCCCTGGTTGGCGGCGCGGCCTCGGGCAATGCCCTTCTCGTCCTGCATGCCAGGCATGTTGTCGTAGCGTTCAAATGCTACGCCGAGCTTCGTTAGTTCGTCGACTGCCTCATCAATATCGGTGACGGCAAAGTTGAGCACCGTGAACGACGCCGGCTGGTGGTCCTCCTTGGAATATACAAACACCTTGCCGCCGCCGGGTAGCTGGAAAAGCAGCCCCATTGTTTCGCTCTCGAGTATCAGCCCGAGCACTTCGGTATAAAATCGCTTCGCCTTCGCCTGATCGTTGACCGAAAATCCGCTGAATGCCGCCTGTGCCTTTAGCATGTGCCGCCTCCTATGTTAATGCTGGTAGTTGTATAGTAACAGATCGGCCGACTATTTCGGCCACACGCCGGATTCAACACTTGCGCGGTAGCTCCAACCCGGCATATCCTCTGTTTTGTATGACCAGAAGAACCAACCCTGGGCGTTACCGAACCCGTCCAGCTGAGCCTGTGCATACGAAGCTATGGCGGTGGTTTTTTGTGAGTCGGACATGCCTGTGAATGTTTTGCCGTCCAGTCCGAGACTCCATTCTCCTACGATTACCGGCCGGGCGACGCTTGTGATGGTGGTGGCCCACTCGTGGCGTGCTTTTTCGATGTGGGCTTCCAGGCTGAGCGCTTTGTCATGAGGCCCAAAGCACTGGTACAGATGCATATCCAGCGTCAGGTTCTTGTACTTCGGGTTCGCCAAAAAATCATTCCAGGCCAGCGGTTTAAACGCATCGCTTACAATAACAGCGACCCGTTCGCTGCAATACTGCCGAACGACATCGTAACCTTTGTCGTAAAACGAGCGTAAGGTACGGAGCGGTACCTTCCAGCCCGGTTCATTCAGCAGCTCTACGCCGTATAGGGCTGGCTGCTTGCCGTACCGCTCGCAGAGCCGGTTCAGTACCTCCAGTGTGCGGTTGATGTTTGACTGCCGGTTCCAGCTGGTATCGCTGGCTTTACCGCTGTGGTCCTGGCCGTTTTGCGAGCCCGGGGCGCCGTGCAGGTCCAGAAGAAGGTGCAGATTGTACTTGGCTGCCCAGGCGAAAGCCTGGTCCAGTACGTCTACGCACTGCACAAATGGAGGGTCACTTTCGAGCGCCCAATAGCCCACTGAAATGCGGATAGCATTTACTCCGTGTTCGGCCAACCATTTGAAATCCTGTTCGGTAATGTATGTTTCGCGGTGGTGTTGCAGCTTCGCCGTGGCTTCGCTGGGGGCTTGCGCGCAAAACGAATATTCATCCTGCGCGTTCGTGCCGGCGAAGAGCGAAGGGGTGATCCACCGCTCAAGCAGTAGCCAGCCACCCAAATTTACGCCGCGCAATTGCATAGATATCACTGTATGCTTGCGGTGTGACACATGCAACGGTCCGTTTTACTCTTTGTGAAAATACTTATATCGCATGAGTCGCCGGAGCTTTTAAATAGGGCCATGGGTTCTAGCAATTCCGACTCTAGCCAGGAAGTGGATGATTCATCGCAAAAACTGCTGGCAACATCTGTACTGATTGTAGTTATTCTGGGAGCCTTGCTGGGCGGACTTGCGTACGTGGTCAGAAGCCTGAAGAATGTGGAGCTAACGCTGCTGCTCAATCTGAGGCGTGACGACAAGGCCGAGAAGAAATACTGATGTAGTTTAGGATACTTTTAGTTTCTTGGTGGATTTCTTTGTCGCCGTCTTTTGCTTAGGCTTCGGTTTCTTAACGGCCGCTGATCCGGGGGCTGGTGCAGGCTGCGGACTTGGTGTCGGTTGCCTGTCTCTGAACTCAAAGACGAGCGCAACAATACTTGCAGCCGCAAAGACACCAAATGCTGAGTTGGCGATAAGCGTGGCACCGCCGCCGTAGCGGCCATGCACGGTGCCAACATTAGGCACGCCCAAGCAGGGTCCGTTATAGATGCCGGGGTTTGAAGGTGTGTTCACTTTGGGCATAGAACCGCCGCCACAGCCCATATAGCCCACTTCCGAGTGTGAGCCGGTGTTGACCCAAATGACCATGCACACCGATATAACGCTCACTGCCAGTGTGCCAAGTTTGAGCCTCTGGTTCATTACGCTTCATTATAGCCCACGGCGCACTGCTTGTGGCAGTGTTATTGCGGAAAGGCAGCCGGGTGAGCGTGAGGTGGTTCCATAAGATCGAGGAACGCTGGAATTTCGGTAGCCTCGCGCAGTGCGAACAGTCGCTCCGGGTTGCCCTCGGCGATTACATTGCCGTAGATGTAGTCGGCAAAATATCGCACTTCGGCGATCCGCTGCAGGGGGTCCTCTATCAGGTGCAAAAATCCCTCTTCCGGATCCATGATGGTTTCGTAGGCGGATAACACTTCTTCGAGCTTGTCTGTTGCCATGGCGGCGTGGAGCTGTATGGCAATTGATCGCTCGTTGAGTGCGCCCAGCTCGTTAAAAATGTGATGTGCACGGGTGTATTCGGCAGACTCCATGCGTGGCTGAAAATACGAATTGAAGTACATGCCGGCAATTATGCCGGGCCCGGCGGGAACCTTGTGTATACGTTCGCTCATACTGTAACAGGCTACCACTGCGGTTCAGGATTGCAAGTATTAGCACTATGCAGTAGAGCCGAAGCGCTCGGCGCTGATTTTTTCCGGGTCCAGGCCGGCCTGTACGAGCAGTTGAGTGGTTGCTTCGACCATCGGTGTTGGTCCGCACACGTAGGCACGCGGAATTTCCGGGTAACCTGCCAGTATTTCATCTAGCATGGCCGCATCTATACGCCGGGCGTAGCTTTTCCAGCCTTCCGGCGGCTCTTCCGTAAAGGTCATGATGACGTTGCCGGACGGTTTGCCGGACTGCGGAAATAGCTCGTATTTGTATGCCATATCCCAATAAGTCTTAACACTGTATAGCAGTTTTAGGGGCGTTTCTGAGCAACACTGCTGGTGGGCCAGACGGATTGCCCGCAAGGGCACTACGCCGGTCCCGCCGCCAATGAGTAGCAGGGGGTCGGTGATTGTTTCATCCCACACGAAATACCTGCCGAGCGGGCCTCGGATTTCCAGCTGACTCCCCGGTTTTACAAAGTTAAAAAGGTACGACGATACTTCGCCGTTTGGCATATGGGCAATAGTAAGCTCAAGCATGTTCCCGGTGCCGTTTGCGGGCATCGCCGCGGAGTACAGGCGGGCGGCCTGATAGCCGTCTTCCGCGGTAAGCCTGATTTCGTAATGCTGGCCGGCATCGTGCTGAATGGGTGTATCGAACCTGAACGTATAGGAACGTAGACCGGGTGCCTCGTGTCGGACGTCCGTGACCGTGGCGACACGCCACTCGCTTGGGCTGATTCGCCTAGAAGAAGTCGGTGTCATATCGCTCCTCTCGCCACGGGTCGCCGTAGTTGTGGTATCCGTTTATCTCCCAGAACCCCGGTCGGTCGTGGTCAGTAAATGTCAGCTGGTTCACGTATTTTGCACTCTTCCAGAAATACAGATGCGGCACGAACAGGCGGGCCGGCCCGCCATGCTCCGGCGTAAGCGGTTCGTTGTCGGCATGTGTCGCAATCAGGGCCTGGCCGTTCATGACGTCCTCTACCGGGAGGTTGGTTGTATAGCCGCCGTAAGACGCGGCAATAAGGTAGTGAGCGTCCCTTTTCAGGCCACCGGCCAGATCAATCAGATTGTCCAGTGACACACCCTCCCATTCCATATCGAGCCTGCTCCAGCGGGTCACGCAGTGAATATCGGTTTTGAGCCTGGTTTTGGGCAATTTGTTGAACTCTGCCCAAGTGAACTCAACAGGCTTCTCAACCAGACCGTCTATGGCGAGCCGCCATTTTTCGGCATCTATGTGCGGTGTCGGGCCATATGTCAGCACTGGCCAGCTTTTAACCACGGATTGGCCAGGCGGCACGCGTCCCGAACGGTTTTGTGGAGCTTTAAATCCCGGATTAAAGAAAACCATAGGCTGCCTCCCCTTATGCAGTTCAGTATAACGCAGTTGTTGTCACGGCGCAGTTACTATACGGTACCCACTAGCATGAATTACTGGATAATCGGCACGCTGGTCCTGTCGCTAATTTCGCCAATCTTTTATTCCAAAAGCATCTTTGCGCGAAAGTCGAAACCACACAAGGTGACACGCCTGATTGTCTGGCTTGCCTCGATAGCCGGCGTACTGGCAGTGCTGCATTCTAATAACGTTGCGGGTAAGATATTTGCGGCCATTTTCCTGGCCCGGGCAACATATTTGCTGGTGCTGGCCGGGTTGTATGGTGTTGGCGGGGCATCCCGGTTGGACCGGGTATGTCTGGGTGTAGGCGTGCTGGCCCTGGTGGTGTATGTGGTGACCGGAAGCGGGCTGCTCGCGATTTCCTTCGGTGTGTTGTCAGACCTTATCGGTTACGTGCCGACGTTTGTAAAAACCTGGCATGAACCTTCCGGCGAAAGCCCGACATTTTTTGCCATAGAGGGCCTGGCTTCGCTGCTCGGCGTATTGGCGATCTGGCAGCTCAGGGTAGACATAATTCTGCCGGTATATTTTGTACTGTGCAGTGTAGCCGTCGTGGTGCTGATTTACCGCAAAAGGGTGGGGAGCGTATTTAAAATACGCGGTGCAACCACCATGGACGCTCCCCAATAGTGCGCTTGGACCGGTCTCCTCGTGCAGATTCTTCGGCGTTAAGCCTGTCTTAGTTTTTGGCCGCAGCCAGCTTTTTCCAGCTGGCGAAGTCCCATGTTTTGATAAACGCAGATGCTTCGGTTCCGCCGCTTTGGTAGAGCGCACGCTGTTGCTGCGGGGTAATGGAAAAGTTAGTGGCTTTAATGTCGAAGGTGTCGATAAATATGGTGCGTTTCTGTGTCGAGGGGCTGTCGATGTGCATTTGGTCGTGCGCACTGGTAAGTGTTTCAAGCATGGCGGTCACGAACTCGTAGGTGTTGGAGGTGGGGTTGGCATGAGTTAACGCGCTTGACCGTGCTGAGAGTTTCAGACCGAATGTCGGCCAGTCGCTGGTTGTATCGAATAGATCGATAGGGAAGTTAGACAGCATACCGCCATCCACCAGTAGCTTGCGGTTGAGCTTAAACGGCTTGTAAAAGAACGGGATGGACATCGAGGCGCGGACGGCATCTGCCACTGGTTGCGTATCAGGGTCGAGGCCGTAGCATTTTCTATAGTCCCAGGGAAAGCGGATGAGGCGCCCTTGGGTAATATCAGAAGCTATCACCACGAGCTTATAGCGCTGCTCTGGCGGTAATTTTTGAGCCCATGCTTCCGTTAGTTTGAGATCGGCGAAGGTGTGTATGCCACGCTCGGCAAGCTGGCGGCTGAGCCACTGGTGCAGGTAGTCTCCCTGGTAGATGCCCCGCCGAAATACAAGTGAAGCAGCTTTGCCGACTATACCGATATGGTCGAGGGCATTTTCGTCCCGAAACTTGGTATAGTCAATCGTCTGCATGAGCTCAACCAGCTGGTCCATGGGCATTCTACTTGCCAGTAGAGAGCCGACTATAGCGCCGGCACTGGTGCCTGCAATTCTTCTGAACGAGTATCCGGCTTTATCTAGGACCTCGGCGGCGCCAACGAGGCCGATGCCTTTTACGCCGCCGCCCTCCAGCACCAGATCACAAGCCAGCTCTGTCATAGTCAGCATTGTAGCACAAGCGTCTATGGATAATCCTAGCGGAGCGGCTGGATCTGCTGGTGGTGAAGTGGGCGCGGTTATTTTGTAGTGCCACTGACTTTGGGGAGCGTAGGTATCCAACCAAGATGGCTGATTATTTCTGTGGCTGCTTCCCCGATCTGTTTATTGTGCGTGGAAACTTCAAAGTCGGCAAACTTTTCGCTATCGCTCCGCTTCGCATAACGCTCAACCAGCCCGCGTAATCGTTCCTGCCAATACTCGTTAGGTTCGCGAGTCGTTACCCGGCTTTTGAGTACGTCAATCGGCGCGGTAAGGGTACAGATGGTAAGACTTTTAGACGGTGCACTTTGTTTTAGTGACTCTAAGTCGGCTGTGGTATCAATTAGCACGGGTATAATAACTTTCAGCTCACCGATCGTAGTGTAGTTGGGCCAGGTGGCGCTCAGATTTTGCCACTTCAATGAATTGAGTGCTTCCACGTCGCTTGGATACACGCGCGCGAACTCATCCAAGTCAATGACAGCATGTCTGACTCCTGTCGCTCGAAGCTGTTCGGCCACCGCATCTGCCAAGGTCGATTTACCTGAACCTGGCGAGCCGTTTAGGACCACTACTTCTACGGAATCCATTAAGGAAGTATAACAAACCGCACAGAGCCGTACCGGATTAGATGAACCTAGTGAAAATAGATGTACGTAAAACGATTGGCGTTCACCCACATTTCACTGTAGTGGCCGTGGAGGTCGTAGTTGTACTGACTGACGTAAATCATGCTGCCGCTGACCTTTTCGACCCACATGGCGTGGCCGTAGTAGCCGACACGCCAGATTGCCACCGAGTGTACCGCGGGCGTTGAGCCGGTCGGGATGCCGGCGCGTGCGGCATCGCGCACCCATTCGTTGGCGTTGCCCACGCCACCCCAGTACGGCATATCGCCGAATGTTTGGTATACCTTCCAGGCGGCGTAGCTCACACATTCGCGGTTGTACATGCCCCAGCGGTCAAGCGTGCTATCCTGCGCAATGTTATCCCACTGCGTCGGGTAGCCGCCACGATTCGGATCACCGGCAACGATCGAACCGTCCATAGATTCGTTTGCGGTTACCTGGGCTGCCTGCAGCTTGGAAATTTCCTGCTGTTGAACCGCACTGAGCCGGGCGAGTACTGCAGATGACGTTTCGGCAGTTATGACCGGTACGGCGTCGTCTTTTTCTTCGGCCGGTCGTATCAGTGCGCTGACGGCGCGCGCATTGGTGATGGGAGTCGCCATCGTTGCGGGTATACGCAGCGTGGATGCGACACTGCTGCCCGTGGCATGAATGGTGAACATGGCCAGACTGTT
>Ga0207702_10002740_pt1 | contig 16504 bp, 14 predicted proteins | sample KBSCornC62_FD_184302 | JGI IMG/M metagenome (GOLD analysis project Ga0207702, IMG submission 184302) | Corn rhizosphere microbial communities from Kellogg Biological Station, Michigan, USA - KBS Corn C6-2 (SPAdes) (version 2) | ecosystem: Host-associated > Plants > Roots > Rhizosphere > Soil ...
CTGCTCGCCCGAGGTACGGATCATCAGGTCGAGCGGTGGCAGATCGGCGGTGTAGAGCGCTGCATCCACATCATCCAGACCGATCTCCTCGGCCGCGATCTCGCCCGCGGCCACCCGGCGCGCCAGCGTCTGCGCCATGCGCACCAGTTCGTCCTGCGCGCCGTAATTCAGCGCTATGGCTATGATCGGCCCGCTGTTGCCGGCTGTCCGCGCCATCGCATTGTCGATCATTTCGACCAGCGAGGGATCCAGCGCCCGATAATTGCCGATGATGCGCAACCGCACGCCATTGGCGTGGAATTCGTCGAGGTCGGACTGGATGAAATGGCGCAGCAGGGCCATCAGATCGGCCACCTCGCTCGCCGGACGCTTCCAGTTTTCCGAGGAAAAGGCGTAGAGCGTCAGGCATTCCAGGCCCAGCTCCCGCGCGGCGCGGGCGACGCGGCGCACCGCCTCCACCCCGGCGCGATGGCCGGCGATACGCGGCAGGAAACGCTTCTTCGCCCAGCGGCCGTTGCCGTCCATGATGATGGCGACATGACGCGCGCCATGGGCTGGCGCGCCGCTGGTCAGATCGGGTTTGGCTTGGGTCGCCATCAGACAGGAATGCGTGCTTTGGCCGCGAAAGGAAAGCCCCGGATCACTGACCGAGAATTTCCTTTTCCTTCGCCGCCGCCGTCGCATCGATATCCGCGATGGTACTGTCGGTCAGCTTCTGAACTTCGGTTTCCTTGCGCTTGCGCTCATCCTCGCTGATCTCGCCCTTCTTCTCGTCCACCTTCAGGCTGTCCATGCCGTCACGGCGGACATTGCGGACGGCGATGCGGGCCCCTTCCGCATATTTGCTGGCGAGCTTGGCCAGTTCCTTGCGGCGCTCCTCCGTCAGGTCCGGGATCGGCAGGCGCAGCGTCTGGCCATCGACAATGGGGTTGAGGCCCAGGCCCGCCGAACGGATCGCCTTGTCGCAGGGGCCGACATTGCTCTTGTCCCACACCTGGACCGACAGCATGCGCGGTTCGGGCGCCGAAACGGTCGCGACCTGGTTGAGCGGCATATGCGCGCCATAAACCTCGACCGTCACAGGATCGAGAAGCTGGATATTGGCCCGGCCCGTACGCAGCCCCGACAAATCGCCCTTCAGCGATTCCACGGCACCCGCCATGCGGCGTTCGAGGTCGGCCTTGTCATATTGAGCCATTTTGTTTCAGCGCTCCTGATTTTGCACGATCGTCGCCACACCATCGCCGGCCAGCACCTTGGCCAGGTTGCCGGTTTCGCGGATGTTGAACACGACGATGGGGATGTGGTTTTCGCGGCAAAGGGCAATGGCGCTCGCGTCCATGACCTTCAGATTGTCGTTCAGAACCTGATCGAAACTGATCGCGTCATAGCGGGCGGCATCGGGCACCTTCTTCGGATCGGCATTGTAGATGCCGTCGACGCTGGTGCCCTTGAACAGCGCGTCGCAATCCATTTCCGCCGCGCGCAGCGCCGCCGTGGTGTCGGTGGTGAAGAAGGGGCTGCCGGTACCCGCCGCGAAGATGACGATCCGGCCCTTTTCCATATGTCGCACCGCCTTGCGCCGGATATAGGGTTCGCAGACCGACGCCATCGGGATGGCGGACTGGACGCGGGTGTCATAGCCCAGCTTTTCCAGCGAATTCTGCACGGCCAGCGCGTTCATGACGGTGGCCAGCATGCCCATATAATCAGCGCTCGCCCGATCAAATCCCTTGGCGGCGCCCGCAAGGCCACGGAAGATATTGCCGCCACCCACGACCACGCACAGTTCGAACCCGGCATCCTTCGCCGCGGCGATCTCGCCCGCCACGCGGTTCACCGTTTCCGGCTCGATGCCGAACTGCCCCTGCCCCATCAGCACTTCGCCCGAAAGTTTCAGCAGGATGCGCTTGAAGGCTGGGCGAGACATGCGGGGCAATATTCCTTTTATGATCGGGCAAGGAAATGGCGCGCACCTTAAGCAGCGCGCGCCATTATGTGAAGCAGGGTTTTGGCAACCCCGAACTTCCTTAGCGCCCGCGTCCGGCTTGTCGAGAAGCCTCAGCCTCCCGACACCGCCGAAAGCGAACGAACTGTCGGATCAGACGCCGGCGGCGGCGGCCACTTCGGCGGCGAAGTCGCTCGTTTCCTTCTCGATACCTTCACCGAGCTGGAAGCGGATATAGTTTTTCAGCGTGATCGACGCGCCGGCTTCCTTGGCCGCCTTGGCGACCACGTCGGCGACCGGGGTCTTGTTGTCCATCACGAAGAGCTGCGACAGCAGCGCGTTTTCCTTCGCATATTTCGCGACGGCGCCGTCCACCATCTTGGCGACGATCTCGGCGGGCTTGCCCGATTCGGCCGCCTTTTCGGCAGCGATCGCGCGCTCACGCTCCAGCAGGGCCGGATCGATATCGGCCGAGGACAGCGCCAGCGGGAAGGCAGCGGCGATGTGCATCGCGATCTGCTTGCCCAGCGGCTCCAGAACGTCGGCGGATGCATCGCCCTCCAGCGCGACCAGCACGCCGATCTTGCCCAGACCCGGAGCGGCGGCATTGTGGACATAGGGAACGACGACGCCCTGGCTCACCTCGACCTGGCCGACGCGGCGCAGGGTCTGGTTTTCACCAATGGTGGCGATGTTGGCGACCAGCTTCTCGGCCACGGTGCCGCCAGCCGGATAGGCAGCGTTCGACAGCGCGTCGGCGTCGGCAACGCCATTTTCCAGCGCGATGGTCGACACGGTGCGGACGAAATCCTGGAACTGGTCGTTCTTGGCGACGAAGTCGGTTTCGCTGTTCACTTCGACGGCGACGCCCTTGGTGCCGGCAACGGCGACGCCGACCAGACCTTCAGCGGCGGTGCGGCTCGACTTCTTCTGCGCGGCGGCAAGACCCTTGGCGCGCAGCCAGTCGGTTGCCGCTTCGATGTCGCCATTGGCTTCGGTGAGCGCCTTCTTGCAGTCCATCATGCCCGCGCCCGAACGGTCGCGCAGTTCCTTGACGGCGGCAGCGGTAATCTCGGCCATGTTTCGGCTCCTAAATGTTTCGGATGGTTCAAATAAGCGCTAGGGCGCGTTCCATCGGAGCGCGCCCTAGCCTGTCAATCTTGCAGTTCGAAGACCGCGTCTCAGGCCTGAGCGACGACCTCTTCGGCCTCGGGCTCGTCCAGAGCGCCAAGGTCAACGCCGGAAGCCTGCTGCGCACCACGGTTGCCCTTGGTGGCGGCGGCGGCGACGGCGTCGCAGTAGAGGCGGATCGCGCGGCTGGCGTCGTCATTCGCCGGAACCGGGAAAGCGATGCCGTCGGGCGAGACGTTCGAATCGAGGATCGCGACGACCGGGATGCCCAGCGTGTTGGCTTCCTTGATCGCCAGCTCTTCCTTGTTGGCGTCGATCACGAACATGACGTCAGGGATGCCGTTCATGTCGCGGATGCCGCCCAGCGACATTTCGAGCTTCTCGCGCTCGCGGGTCATCTGGAGGACTTCCTTCTTGGTGAAGCCGTGGGTGTCGCCCGACAGCTTCTCTTCCAGGGTCTTCAGACGCTTGATCGAGCCAGAGATGGTCTTCCAGTTGGTGAGCATGCCGCCCAGCCAACGATGGTTGACGAAATGCTGGCCCGACTTGCGGGCGGCTTCAGCGATCGGATCCTGCGCCTGGCGCTTGGTGCCGACGAACAGCACCTTGCCGCCGGCGGCGACGGTCGCGGACACGAAGTCCAGGGCGCGGCCGAACAGCGGCACGGTCTGCGACAGGTCAAGGATGTGAATGCCGTTGCGCTCGCCGAAGATGTACGGCTTCATGCGCGGGTTCCAGCGGTGGGTCTGGTGGCCGAAATGGGCGCCAGCCTCGATCAATTGGTGCATGGTGACGACAGGAGCCGCCATAATTATTCTCCTTCCGGTTACACCTCTGGGAATCAGGAACTGAAGCAGCGCGCCGCAGCACCGGATATGTCGATTCCCATGTGGAATGGGCGCGCGTTTAGACGCGTCGGAATATCATTGCAAGGGGTTGACTCTCCGTTCTGGATAGAACATAAGGAGAACATTGGGAACAAACGGCGGATTTGCACCGTTTGCATGCCCATAGTGAACCAAGCCGTGCAAATGGCAAGACAGAAAGTGAGCTGCATATGTTCGCACTGGTCGCAGCACTTGTTTTCACCGGATCATTCCTGCTCGCCGCGGGCGTCATTGTCGGCATGCTGCTGACCTATCATGACAAGATGGTGGCGGCTCTCGCATTCGAACCCATCCCGCGACAGGTTCCGGTATATCGCCTGCGCATCAGCCGGCGTCGCGCCGCACCCTCGACGCGACAAGAACGCCCCGCTTTTGCCGCGGCCGTGCTGGCTGCCTGAGGATCATTGTGCTTCGGCCGCGCGCTGGCGGCGAACCCTGGCATAGGACATCATGCCAAAGGGGATGAGCGCAAGATAAATGGCGCACAGCACCAGCAGGGTCAGCCATGGATCTGTGATCAGCAGCGCTGCCAGAAGCCCGGCCAGCGCAATCGCCTCCAGCCTTATGCGTTTGCGCAGACGCAGCGCGGACCAGCTATAGGTCGCGATGTTGGAGATCATCAGGAAGGCTGAGAAGGCGGTCCACGGCGCCACTACATACCATTGCCGGAACAACGGTTCGCCGGTCACCAGCCAGAGATAGAGCGGCACGAAGGCCAGACCGGCACCAGCGGGCGCCGGAACGCCGGTAAGAAAGCCGGCGGATTTGTGCGGCTGCACGTCGGCGTCGATATTGGCGTTGAACCGCGCCAGCCGCAGCGCGCAGGAAAGCGCATGGGCAAGAGCGAATATCCAGCCGAATTTCGGCATGGCGTTCAATGACCAGAGATAAAGCACGAGGGCCGGCGCCACGCCGAAGGCAATGGAATCCGACAGGGAGTCCAACTCCGCGCCGAAGCGGCTTTCCCCCCGCAGCAGCCGGGCAATGCGGCCATCCAGCCCGTCCAGCACGCCGGCGATCAGGATGGAGAGCACTGCCCGCTCCCATTCGCCCGAAATGCCGTAGCGCACGCCCGTCAGGCCGAAGCACAGCGCCATCGCCGTCACGGCGTTGGGCGCCACCATCCGCAGGGTGATCCCCCGGCGCAGACCGCGCGGGATGGTGCGCCGCTGCCGCATTATTGCTGAATCCCCGAAATCACGCGCATGTCGCCAATCTGGCCCAGGATCGTTTCGCCGGCCACGGTGCGCTGCCCCAGCACCACGCGCGGGGCGGTGCCCGCCGGCAGATAGACGTCGACACGGCTGCCGAAACGGATCAGGCCGATGCGCTGCCCCGCCGCGACCATATCGCCCGGCTTCACAAAGGGCACGATCCGCCGCGCGACAAGGCCCGCGATCTGGGTGAAGCCGATGCGCACCCCGTCATGCCGCTCGACCAGGATATGCTGCCGCTCATTATCCTCGCTCGCCTTGTCGAGGTCGGCGTTCAGGAACTTGCCGGAAATATAGACGACCGACTTCACCGTCCCGCCGATCGGCGTCCGGTTGATGTGCACGTCGAACACGCTCATGAAGATCGACACGCGGATCATCGGCTGGTCGCCCAGGCCGTCCGGCCCGCTCATCTCCCGCGGCGGCGGCACCCGCTGGATCAGCGTCACCAGCCCGTCCGCGGGGGCAACGATGGCGTGCTCATCCTGCGGTACGGCGCGGACCGGATCGCGGAAGAACGCCAGGACCCAGATCGTCACCATCACCATCAGCCAGCCCGGAATCTCCCAGCCCACCAGGAACAGCAGCGCGGTGATGGCGGCCGCGATCAGGCCGAATTTCACGCCTTCCGGATGCACCGAGGGGAAGCGCCATTTCACATTGCCGCCCAGTGCGACGGTCAGTTCGTCATTTTCCATGGACACCGTCTTTAAGGACAGACACTTGCAGTGACAACGTCCGATCCCTTCCGAAGAGCCACGAAATAATCCCGCGCCGCATCTTCTCCCCGAACATGTGATATCCGGCGGCGGCGGCGCCCATTTCCCCGCGCGCCCTGCACACTCCAGTTGAACATTGCCGTCGCTTTCCCTAGGGCGTTCGCAAATTCCACCCGAATGAGAAGGCACAGGCGCTATGGCTAAGATCAAGGTGAAGAACCCCGTCGTGGAAATCGACGGCGACGAAATGACGCGGATCATCTGGCAGTGGATCCGCGAGCGCCTTATCCTTCCCTATCTCGACATCGACCTGAAATATTATGACCTGAGCGTCGAAAAGCGCGACGAGACCAACGACCAGATCACCATCGATTCCGCCAATGCCATCAAGGAGCATGGCGTCGGCGTGAAGTGCGCCACCATCACCCCCGACGAAGCGCGCGTCGAGGAATTCGGCCTGAAGGAAATGTGGAAGTCGCCCAATGGCACGATCCGCAACATCCTGGGCGGCGTTGTCTTCCGCGAGCCGATCGTGATCCGCAATGTGCCGCGCCTGGTTCCCGGCTGGACCGACCCGATCGTCATCGGCCGCCATGCCTTCGGCGACCAGTATCGCGCCACCGACTTCCTCGTCCCCGGCCCCGGCAAGCTGCGGATGGTGTGGGACGGTGCCAATGGCGAGAAGATCGAGAAGGACGTCTTCAACTTCCCGAGCTCCGGCGTCGCCATGGGCATGTACAATCTGGACGATTCGATCCGCGATTTCGCCCGCGCCAGCATGAACTATGCGCTGGGCCGCGGCTGGCCGCTCTACCTGTCGACCAAGAACACCATCCTCAAGGCCTATGACGGCCGCTTCAAGGATCTGTTCCAGGAAGTGTTCGACAATGAATTCGCCGCCGAGTTCAAGAAGGTGGGCGTGGTCTACGAACACCGCCTGATCGACGACATGGTCGCCTCCGCCCTGAAGTGGAGCGGCAAGTTCGTCTGGGCCTGCAAAAATTACGATGGCGACGTACAGTCGGACACGGTGGCGCAGGGCTTCGGCTCCCTTGGCCTCATGACGTCCGTCCTGCTCTCGCCCGATGGCAAGACCGTCGAGGCCGAAGCCGCCCACGGCACCGTCACCCGCCATTATCGCCAGCACCAGCAGGGCAAGCAGACCTCGACCAATCCGATCGCGTCGATCTTCGCCTGGACCCAGGGCCTCAGCTATCGCGGCAAGTTCGACGAGACGCCGGAAGTCACCAAGTTTGCCGAAACGCTGGAGCGGGTCTGCATCGAAACGGTGGAAAGCGGCAAGATGACCAAGGATCTTGCCCTGCTGATCGGTCCGGAGCAGGCCTGGATGACCACCGAACAGTTCTTCGAGGCGATCCGCGTGAACCTGGAAGACGCCATGGGCAAGTGGAACTGATCTGCCGTTCTGCAGTTCAATACGGTAACGGAACGAGGCGGCGCCGCATCCCGGCGCCGCCTTTTTCATGAGCGGAAAGGCGAATGATGACGACAACGGCGAAGAAGCGCCTGGAAGTCCGGCCGGCGGTTCCGGCGGATGTGCGCGGCATTCAGCGGCTGATCGCGCGGGTCTATCCCGGCCTGCCCAATTATTCGCTCGCGACCCTTCGCGGCCAGATCAACAATTTCCCGACCGGCTGCTTCGTCGCCCTCTATGACAGCCGGATCGTCGGCTATTGCGCGACCATGCGCGTCAGCAAGGCGATGGCCTTTTCCCCACATGACTGGGAGGAGATCACCGCCAATGGCTTCGGCACCCGGCACAGCGCGGCGGGCGAGTGGCTCTATGGCTATGAAATGGCGGTCGATCCCAAATTGCGCGGACTGCGCATCGGCCAGCGTCTTTACGACGAGCGCAAGGAACTGGCCGAGGAACTGGACCTGCACGGTATCGTCATCGCCGGCCGCATGCCCGGTTACGCCAGGGCCAGGCGGCGCGTCGATGGGCCGGCCGATTATCTGGACAAGGTCGTCCAGGGCAAGCTGCGCGACCAGGTCGTCAGCTTCCAGCTCAAGAACCAGTTCGAGCCGCTGGGCGTGCTCGAAAACTACCTTCCTGAAGACAAGCAGTCCGACGGACATGCCGCGCATCTTGTCTGGCGCAACCCCTATGTCGATCCCGACGAAGCACCGGAAATGCGCGTGCCGCGCGGCGTGGAGAGTGTCCGCCTCGCCACCTGTCAGTTGCAGGCCCGCGCCGTCAAGGATTTCGACGAGTTCATCCGCAACATCGAATATTTCGTCGACGTGGCGGCCGATTATCGCTCTGACTTCATCGTCTTTCCCGAATTGTTCACCCTGCCCCTGCTGTCCTACGAAACCAGGAACCTCTCCCCTGCCGAAGCGATCGACAAGCTGACCAGCTACACCCCGCGCCTCACCAAAGAGCTGGAAAGAATGGCGCTGGAATATAATATCAACATCATCGGCGGCTCTCACCCGACCCGCGCCGATGACGGCGATATCCAGAATATCGCCTATGTCGCGCTGCGCGACGGATCGCTGCACAGGCAGGAAAAGATTCACCCGACGCCCAATGAGGCCTTCTGGTGGAACATCAAGGGCGGCGACTCGCTGGACGTGATCCAGACCGATTGCGGGCCGATCGGCGTGCTCATCTGTTACGACAGCGAATTTCCCGAACTGGCGCGACGGCTGGTCGACCAGGGTGCGCGAATCATCTTCGTGCCCTTCTGCACCGACTCCCGCCTGGGCTATATGCGTGTGCGATACTGCGCGCAGGCGCGGGCGATCGAGAACCAATGCTATGTGGTCATGTCAGGCAATGTCGGCAACCTGCCCAATGTCGACAATATGGACATCCAATATGCCCAGAGCGCGATCCTGACGCCCTGCGACCTGCCCTTCGCGCGCGACGGGATCGCGGCGGAATCGACCGAGAATGTCGAGACGCTGACCATGGCCGACGTGAACCTGGCGGACCTCAGTTGGGCCCGGGCGGAGGGTACTGTGCGCAACCTGCGCGACCGGCGGTTCGACCTCTATCACATCGACTGGGACAGCAATCCCGATCACGCCCACGCGCCAAGCGGAGGCCCGGTCCCGGCGGGCGGGCACAATGCGCCGGGCGGGGGATAACGCAGATACCATCATTCAAGGATGACGGAATATGCTGCCGGCAGGCTTCAGGCGTTTACCCCATCCGGCAGCGTCGTTCCCGGCATCATGACAATCTCTCCCTATGTCCGCGCCCCGTCACTGAACCAGTCGAGCTGTCTGGAGGGCAGTTGAGAATAATTGCTGGAGAGCCGTGGTGATATTGTCATCGGCCGTCACGGTCTGCACCAGCGGCGAACCATTGATGCCCGATGACGCACAACTTTGCAGCGCGGTGAGAACCTGGTCGGAACTTCCCGCATTGCCGGCCGGATAGGGCGAAGGCGGACGCGGCAGGAACGGAGCGATATTCGACTGCGACCAGCTGTCACCGGCAAGCGACTCCGGCAGATATTGGGTATAGAGAATGGCAATCTTGATACCCTTGGTCTTGATCGCCGTGCATTGGGTCAGGTCGCTGCTCCGCATCGGGCCGAAATAACGGCCGCCGCCATTTGGCTGGTCCAGCATGCCGTCCGTGATGATGAACAATATCTTCTGCGGCGTCGCTCCAGGCGCGCCCGTTCCCGCGGTGGGGATGACGTTGTTCATGGCGGTGAGCATGTTCGTCACTTCGGTCGCTTTATCGTCGATGTTGCTGCCGCTGGTCGGCATGGAATTCTTCCACCAATAATCGTCGGCCGGGAACAGCGATGCCGCGGAAAAGCCGCTGCCATAGGAGGCGACGCTGGTCAGGCTGTTGAGCGTCCTGACCGGCGAAGAATTGCCGGATCGCGTCCAGTCGAATGAAAACATCTGCGCGCGATAGGTGACCTGATATTGGGACGCCTGGTTAGCCGCGAAGGGGATCAACTGCGTCGCGGCCGAAACCACATCGTCCTTGCGCAGGGTGATGCTCGCGGGGCTGCCATAGATCTGCCCATAATTATGGGTGAGCCAATAACCATCTGCAAAATAGCTGGTATCATACAGGGTATCGGTTGGGGTGCCCGTCACCGTGGTGGTCGTGGTCGTCGTTCTTCCGCCTGATGTCGTCGCCACGGTCGTCGTCGTGGTAGGCGTCACTCTCTTGTATATGTTGGTTACACCGCCTGGATTCTTGTTCACCGGCGAAACAATATAAGTGGTGACGTTGTACTTGCTGGTGGTGGTATCGATGGTGTTGTTTCCAGATGTTGTCCGCACAGGGCCCGTGACCGTCGGCGTCGAAGTCGAGGTCATAAGATTGCCTGCGCTGTCATAGATGAGGTTCGTATTATAATCCCATCTATAGAAGACGTTCTGGGTTGCCGATCCCGAGGTATAATAGGCCGTCGACAGCAATATATGGCGTGTTTGCTGATCCTTGACATAGATATTGTCGCTTGTCGGAAGCATCGCATGGCACGCAAAGGCGCAGCCGTTCGCGTTTTCGGAAGTCTTGGTGGCCGCGATGATCTTGCTGACGCCGTCCGACGTCGCGGGAAGCAGCATCGAAGGCGAATTGTCCATCGCCAGGTAGAAATCGACATTGGGCGGCTGCGCGGCGCTGGCCGAGGACGTACCGCTGACTGTTAATGTACCGACCCCCAATATGTTGCCGAACATATTGACCGACTTGACCGTATAGCTGATGGTCGCCTTGCGAAGATAGCCCAGCGCGCCGCCGCTGCCTGAGGTGCCGTCGGTGATGGTCGGCGTCACCTGCAGATCCTGATAGCCGTTCAAAAGGCTGGCCTGCGCCGTGAACATGGCTCTTGCGGCGGTAGTCGCTTCACTGTTCGATTGCAGGATAAGCGAAGGGCCGACAGCCGCCAGCGCAGCCGCGTCGGCCGCCGCGTTCAAGTGCGTCTGAAGGGCCATGGCGCGGGAATAATCGACCCCGAACCCGACGACGAAGGTCAGCGGGATAAGGGAAAATGCCGTGATCATCAGGGCGCCGCCTCGCTGGTCGCCCTTCAGCCGGGCAGCCAGCCTGGCCAGGACACGCGCAGAGTTGGGGCAAGAGGATCCTGTCATCATTCAAGCACCTAGAAAAGACGAGGGGTCATGTAGAGGGTGTGAGTCAGCGTAGTCGTCTGGATGGGGATAAAGCTGATCGACGGCGTGAAATTATATTTGACCTTGCCCATGAACAGCCAGCCACCGGCCGTACCGACCTGGGTCTTGGTGCCGGTACCGGGGCCAAGGTTTCCGCACACATTCGAACCGTCCGGAGAGGTCGGGACCATCGTGGAACTGATCATGTTGGCGGGGATGGAAACAACGGTATTGGCCGACTGCGTCCCGGCCGTGGGGAGCGTCCCGGCCGTCTGTTCCGAAGTCGCGGCGGTGACGGTGCTGCCGTCGGCGCTTTGTGTCTGGGCCTGGGTCCACACGACATAGGCATGGGTGGCGTCGCAGACCCTGAGCAGCGATATCTGCTCGGTCGCCTTGTCGAGCTTGTAAGGCGACAGGACGACTGCGCTGGCGCTGAGATAGGATTTCGCGTCGGCGCTCGTCGGGTCCGTGTAGACGATGGTGGGTGACATCGTTCGGCTGGTGAGGTCGACAAGGGAGCGCGTCGCGATCGTGACCTTGCGGTTGCAGGCGATCATGTCCGACAGGGAGCATCCGCCGGTGTACAGGAGCACGAGCACGGGCAGGCAAATCGCGAATTCGATGAGAACCGCTCCACTTGCGTCCTGTGCAAAGCGCCTCAACATGAGCTTTGCGATGCGCTGCATGAATAATCTTCCGTCGTGAATACCGATGTCGCGACAAGCTGGCGGTTGCTGTTGGGCTGGTTCACCAGGTTCAGGCCCAGCGGGCCTTTTCCTGTCGGCCAGAGATAGACAAGCTGAAGAACGACGATGCGGGATTTGCCGCTGCCGCCCGACTGGTAACTATAGCCCGTGCCTGTCGAGGTCAGCACGCCATTGCTGTCATAAGTGAAGGTCGGCTTGGCGGTGCTGCCGGCATTATAGGTGCTCGCGGTGGCGACATTGACCGTCAGCCGGGAACAGGTGAGCAGTGCGGGCAACAGCGATGGGACAGTGATTGCCTGACCATTGGCATCGGTTCCGGAGAAACCGTTGCAGATGGCGTTCTTGAAATCGCTGGCGGTCATGCCGACATGGCCATTGGCCAGTTGCACGGTCTGGACGGTCCCCGTCAGCATCAGGCGCCCTGCGCTCTGCGCCGCGGTTTCCAGCATCTGCTGCGCCAGATATATCAGCATCGAGTAAAGGATCGCGAGCAACAGCGCGAGCAAGGCCGGGGCGATGACGGCGAATTCCACCATGGCCATACCCTGCCTGTCCTGCGACAGGTTCTTGCCGAAACGGCGCACCGCCTTCCCTGCGCAAAATATATTGCGTAAAACCGCCATTACGGAGCCTCCCGGAGGCTGTATCGACGATCAGCGTTCAAATTTGGTAAACGGCCCGTCGCGCCGGGGGAGACAGGGTTAAGGGGGTGCGTCAGCACCGGCCGAGTTCCGCCTCGTCGGGCTTCCCGCGACATCTTCGCTTCCGGGCCGATCCTGGCCGGAACACAGGCTCATGACCTTGCGTGATGCAATGGCCACAGCCTCGCCGAAAAGCGTCCTATTTTCGCAACCCCTGCCGGTTAAGCCTGTCCTATTTCGCGCCGACGGCCCATTCCGGAACCCTCTTTGAAACGTCCCACACATTGCGCAGCCGCCTACGCGCGCTGGCACGCGCGCGCATATGGTGTGAACTTCGGCGGAAAATGGCTGTTTCCCAAGGCGTCGGATCAGCGATGAAACATTCCCGGCCGCCAGTCATTCCATGTCTCATGCTGTCAAAGGCGATCCGGGATGTCGACTATGACGCGGCTGAACACCGGCTGGAGCATCGTGCGCAAAAGTGGGAACCGGTTTTGCGCACGGCAGCCGCCGCTCACTCGACGGTAACGGACTTGGCAAGGTTTCTTGGTTGATCGACGTCCGTGCCCTTGGCCACGGCGACATGATAGGCCAGCAACTGCACCGGAACGGCATAGACCATCGGCGCGATCAGCGGATGCACCTTGGGCATGGTGATCGTCGCCATGCAACCCTCACCCGCCGCCTGCACCCCGTCATAGTCGGAGATCAGCACCACCTTGCCGCCGCGCGCCTGCACTTCCTGCATGTTGCTGACGGTCTTCTCGAACAGCGGTCCACTGGGCGCCAGCACGATCACCGGCACCTTGTCGTCGATCAGGGCGATAGGGCCATGCTTCATCTCGCCAGCGGCATAGCCCTCGGCATGGATATAGCTGATTTCCTTGAGCTTGAGCGCCCCTTCCAGCGCCAGCGGATAGTCCGGCCCGCGCCCCAGATAGAGCACATCGCGCGCGCCCGCGATCAGATGCGCCATCCCCTCGATGGATTCGTCATAGGCAAGCGCGGCATTGAGCGCGGCGGGCGCCTCGGACAGGTGACGGACCAGTTCCTTTTCCGCCTTTGCGTCCAGCCGTCCCTTCGCCCGCGCCAGATTGGCCGCGAACGCCGCCAGCACCGCCAACTGACAGGTGAAGGCCTTGGTCGATGCCACGCCGATTTCCGGCCCGGCATTGGTGGGCAGCAACAGGTCGGCCTCCCGCGCCATGGTGCTGGTCGGCACGTTGACGACGGCGGCGATCTTCTGTCCCTCGGCCCGGGCATGGCGCAGCGCGGCCAGGGTGTCGGCGGTTTCGCCCGACTGGCTGATGACGATCATCAGCCCGCCCTCTTCCATCACCGGCGCGCGATAACGGAACTCGCTGGCCACATCGATGTCGACGGGAACGCGGGCGAACTGCTCGAACCAATATTTGGCAACCATGCCGGCATAATAGCTGGTGCCGCAGGCGACGATGGTGACGCGGCGAATGCTGCCAAGGTCGAAATCCGGGATCGGCAGCGACACCTGGTCATCCATCCGGCGCAGATAGGAACGCAGTGTCTGCGCCACCACCACCGGCTGCTCGTAGATTTCCTTGAGCATATAGTGGCGGTGATTTCCCTTGGAGATCAGTTCGCCGGTGACGCCGGAAATGGTGACAGGCCGCTCGACGGGAACATTGTCCTTGTCGAAGATCTCCGCGCCGTCGCGGGTGATGACGACCCAGTCGCCTTCCTCCAGATAGGCGATGCGCTGGGTCAGCGGCGCCAGCGCCAGCGCATCGGAGCCAAGATAGGTCTCCCCCTCGCCATAGCCGACCACCAGCGGCGAGCCCAGGCGCGCGCCGATCAGCATATCGGGATGGCTGCGGAACAGGATCGCCAGCGCGAAGGCGCCGTGCAGGCGCGGCAGGACCTGCGCCACCGCGTCCTTCGGGGATGCGCCCTGCTCGACCAGTTCGCTCACCAGATGGGCGACGACTTCCGTATCGGTCTGGCTGTCGAAAGTGCGGCCCCGCGCCATCAGCTCCTCGCGCAGCGGCTTGAAATTCTCGATGATGCCGTTGTGGACGAGCGCCACTTCCTTTGTGGCGTGGGGATGGGCATTGCTGGTCGTGGGCGCGCCATGGGTCGCCCAGCGGGTATGGGCAATGCCCGTCTTACCCGGCAAGGGCGCGGCGCCCAGTTCCTTCACCAGATTGGCAAGCTTGCCCTCGGCGCGGCGACGGTCGATCTGCCCGTCATGGATGGTGGCGACGCCCGCGCTGTCATAACCGCGATATTCAAGCCGCCTGAGACCTTCGACCAGCCGCTCCGCCACGTCGTCCTTGCCGATGATTCCGATGATGCCGCACATGGATGTTCAGTCCCAAAGCCGTGAAAACTCTATGCTTGTGCCGCCTATGCCACGATCGCGCGGCGGGCGACAGGGGTACCGCATCATCGTGGATGAATTGTAATCAGCCAGACATCCGGCGGCGCCAGTAACCGGATCGGCAGGCCGCTGGTGCCAAGCCCGGCCGATACCACCATGATCCGCTGTCCTTCCCGGTACACCCCGCAGGCATAGCGGGTACCATAGCGTGAAGGCACATAGACTATGCCGGCAAAGGGCAAGGCCACCTGCCCGCAATGGGTATGACCCACCAGCGTCAGCATCGGCCGGTCGGGCAGCAGCGGAAAGACATCCGGCCCATGGGACAGCATCAGCGGCGCACCGCCCAACGCCTGCATCGCATCCAGCGTCGCGGGGATGTCGGGTCGGTCGGTATAGATGTCGCGCAGCCCGCCGATCGCCAGCGGACCCCGGCGCACCGCCTGATTCTCCAGCAGAGGAATGCCGATGCGGGCAAACAGGGCGGCCCATTGCCGGCGGCTGATCCGCGCATGTTTTCGGGCGTCGTGATTGCCCAGCACGGCGACCACGCCCAGCGGCGCGCGCAAATCGGCAAAGGGCGCGATGCTCTGCTCCGGACCATAGGTCGCGCCACCCTTTTGATCCCCGATATAGTCGCCGCCCAGGACGACCAGATCGGGTTTCAGGCCATTCACCAGGGCGACGATCCGCGCCATCCGGGCTGGACTGTTGTCGGGACCGGACAAATGGCCGTCCGTCAGCAGAGCCACCGTGACCGGCCGTCGGGGCGCATCCGTCGGGAAGGGAAGGGCGACGTCCAGATGCCGCACCACCGGCATGGCCCGCGCATTGAGCACGAGCCAGACTACCGCTCCCGTCAACAGGAGCAAAAGGATCAGCAGCGCGATCAGCCAGCGCCGCGTTCGGGAAAGGGCCTTCACTTGGCGGCTTTGCGCGCCTGCATTTTCGCCCGGAAGCGGGCGGCCCATCCAGGTTTCACCTCCTGCGCCGGCCGGACGAGACAAAGCGCATCGGCCTCCACCGGCTGGGTCACGACGCTTCCGGCCGCGACGATCGCGCCATCCCCGATCGTCACGGGCGCGACCAGCGCGCTGTTGGAACCGATGAAGGCGCCCGCGCCGATCTCCGTCCGATATTTGAAGAAGCCGTCATAGTTGCAGGTGATGGTGCCCGCGCCAATGTTGGCGCCTGCGCCCACGCTCGCGTCACCGATATAGGACAGATGGTTCACCTTGGCGCCCTCGCCCAGTTCGGCCTTCTTCATCTCGACGAAATTGCCGACCTTGGCCTTATCGCCGACCTTCGCTCCAGGGCGCAGGCGGGCATAGGGACCGATTGCCGCGCCCTTGCCGACAGAGGCGCCCTCCAGATGCGAAAAGGCGTGGATCGTCGCATCGTCAGCAATGCTGACGCCCGGACCGAAGACGACATGGGGTTCAACCACCACGTCGCGACCCAATAGGGTGTCATGCGCGAAGAACACTGTTTCCGGCGCGATCAGCGTCGCTCCATCCCGCATCGCCTCCGCCCGACGACGGTCCTGCCAGACAGCCTCCACCCCCGCCAGTTCGGCGCGGCTGTTGACGCCCGCCACTTCCCATGCTTCCGCCTCGATCACCGCGCTCTGGGCGCCCGGCAGCATGACGATGTCGGGCAGATAATATTCCCCCGCCGCATTGTCGTTGCCGATCTTGTCGAGCAGCACGAACAGGTCGGTCGACCGCACCGCCATCAGTCCCGAATTGCAGAGCGTCACCGCCCGCTCCTCTGCACTGGCGTCCTT
>Ga0207702_10002762_pt1 | contig 16430 bp, 13 predicted proteins | sample KBSCornC62_FD_184302 | JGI IMG/M metagenome (GOLD analysis project Ga0207702, IMG submission 184302) | Corn rhizosphere microbial communities from Kellogg Biological Station, Michigan, USA - KBS Corn C6-2 (SPAdes) (version 2) | ecosystem: Host-associated > Plants > Roots > Rhizosphere > Soil ...
GCTGAAACTCGCCCACGACACCCTAACGGGGCGTGAACATTCTGTTGCATGATTCACCACCATGCACATGAAAACAAAATACACCCTATTCCGACGCGGTGACGTATTCTATACCCAAGACAGCGCCACCGGCAAGCAAACGAGTCTCCGCACCAAGGACGAAGCCGAGGCCTTGCAGTTGCTCAACGCCCGCAACGAGGCGCAGCGTCAGCCGGTGCTCAACTTGCACCTTGCCCGCGCCTACCTGACGGCCAGCGATCCCGCCTTTGTGGAACGCACCTGGCAGAGCGTCATGGCGCAGTTGCAGAGCCGAGGACAGGACAGCAGCCGCGAGCGTTACGCCAGCGTGTTCAAGTCGTCAGCCTTTGACGGCCTGCGGCACAAGCGATTGATGGAAACCACCGCCGATGATTTCCTTGCCGTGTTCAAAGACGGCAAGGTGTCCATCGTCTATTTCCTAAAACGCCTGCACAACTTCGCCTTGAGCTTGGGCTGGATTGCCCTGCCCATCGTTGCGCCCTACCTCTGGCCGAAATACGAAGCCAAGGACCGGCGCGGCATCACACTGGACGAGCACCAAAGCCTTTTGGCGAAGGAGAAGCAGGCCGAGTGGAAATTGTTTCTGGAACTGCTTTGGGAAACGGGCGCGGCGCAGAGCGACGCGGCGAACTTCAAGGCCGAGGACATTGACTGGCCGACCCGAACGATTGCCTATTTCCGGCAAAAGACCGGCTCGCTGGCGCAGTTCACGATTAGCACGAAACTGGAAACCATCTTGAGCCATCTGCCGACGACGGGCGCACTGTTTCCGAATCTGTCCCAATGGTCGGAAAGTGACCGGGCCAGCCGGTTCCGCCGCCGCTGTCATAAAGCCGGGGTGTCTGGCGTGACGCTCCACAGCTACCGCTACGCATGGGCCGAACGCGCCAAGGTGGTGGGGATGCCGGAACGGTTCGCACAGGCCGCACTAGGCCACAACAGCAAGGCGATTCACCGCGCCTATGCGAAAAAGGCCGTCATCATCGCCCCGAGCCTTGAAGATTACGAAAAGAAGGCGGCCAGCTTGCAAGCGACAGTGACGGCTTAAAAATTAAATGGCGGTTGAGCTTCAACCACTCAACCGCTTTTGTGCTTTTTGGGGACTGCCGCCGTCCCCAAGCCCCGCGCCAGAGGCGTGGCCTCTGGACTCCTTACTCGCTCGCGCTGGCCAGTTCGCTGTCGCGCGTCTTTCCGCTGGGCGGAAAGGATTCAGGTGGCATGGAAGTTTGCCACGGAGACGAAATGGTGAACTTTCTTGCTGTATGATGGTGTCGGTTCAATCTCTAGTCCAAGATGACTCGCTACATCCTCAATCAACTGACGAACGTCATTTTCGTCTGCCGCATTCAATGCGTTTTTAGATTTCAATGGTTCCTGTAAATTTCCCATTGTCACCCCGCAGGCCACAAGTGAGATCAAGGGTTGTTTCAAGCCCCATCTCGCGCCAAGCTCAAACAGGACATAAGACGAACCCAAACTGGCCGGGGTAAGCACTCCGATGAGCAACTTGGCACTTTTTAGCAATCCCAGCAGAGCATCTTCCGTATCGGTTCCACCAGGCAATTTATGTCCCGGGACGCTTGTGCATAAAATATCCCTAGCGCGCAAAGCGAAGGCGGCTTTTAAGAGATCGGTCAAAGCCTCCAGAAGCTTCCTGTCATGACTGCTGTGACTTATAAAAATCTTTACCGATTCCGAGTGGTGATTGTTTGGATTCATAGGAGGTGCCGCAAATGGGGCAACCAAATTATTGCCAATAGTTGGGATATGGGTGAATGCGCCCCGGTAAGAATGTGCATCATCAGCAAAAACCCATTTTGGACTGTTGAAATATTTAAAAAGCGTTTTTTCAAAATAGGCATCTAGTGGGCCGGTCGGTGGTAATTCATCAATGTTATACGGAGGACTGATTTTCCAATCTAGCCCTATGGTATGCCCATGACTTTGAATTTGAATAACCATCGTGAAGCGCGTTAATGAGCCCAAAAGCGTGAGATTCTTGTCACTTAATTTGAGCGCTTGCCCAATTTGGAATTTATCAAATTCAGACGTTTGCCCCTCTTTTTTCTGCTGATAAAATTTTTTTCGGAAGAATTCAAGCAAGCGAAGGAGCCAGCGTTCATATTTCTCCCCATCTTTCGTCAGCAGAATCCCGATAAGACTTAATCCATATATGGGGCCTTGCGCCTGATCTTCATGGACAATATGGCCAGCATAAGCAGGGTTTCCTCCCGTGGAACGCAGATGCTCAAACACTTTCCCTTTCGTATATTTCCGGTGAACATCTATCCGCAAAGGCCAAAATCCTGTTTCCAAGTAATTTTTCCAGAATGAATTTATCAACTTGCGTTGTTCATTGGTTAACTGGTCGCGAAGTTTCTTCAAGGACACATTCATGGGTGAACCAGTTTCCTCTTGCAGCTTTTGATAATAAAACGGAACGGGAGGCTTTTTCGCGCCCAAAATCTTCCTAATCCTTGGCGGCAGGTGAGTATGACCGCCGAAAAGAGGCATGAGAATTGACCGGTCTAAATCAGCGATTAAAGCGGAGTCTTCATTCGGACAGTCCGGCCAACCATATCTCGCCTTTAATTCATTAAGAATGGCATCGTCTGGTTTTTGGCCCGACACAGCCTGCTTACGTGCAAGATCGACAAGTTCCGCCGTCCCAAGCTCTCCTGGAGCAGTTGGTTTTACCTCTGATTTTCCCATGACAACGCGCAGGCTAGAGGAGCGTTACAAATAAGTCAATTTTCGGAGATTCAGGACGATATAATCGTATTTGTCGGCAAGGAAATATTGCTATTCATCACGAGATTTTTCTTGGCAGCATTCTTCTTTTGCCAATGCTGGTAGATCGTCGCGGACATGCGCACCAGCCAGTGGCGGTCTTTGCTATTTTCCAGCAGTTCCGCCGTGGCGAAAAACTTGATCCCGTTGGCAGGCGGATTGCCCAGTGGTTTAATGAGCTTGGCGTTAACCAGCGCCGGGATGTCATGCACCTGACAGTTCAAGACCCACGCCGCCTGCTCCGCCGTGAGTCTGGCCGGCAACTGGCCGAGCAGCATCAGAAACTTGTGTTGGTCATCGCGCATGGTTCAATCCTCCTTGCTGCTGTGTTCCAGCCATGACGACCAAGTCGGCTTGGTCACAGGCAGGGTGGTTTGGGTCGGTTCATCAACTTTGGCCGGTCGGGGTTTTCTGGCCTTGAGGCGTCGCTTGCTTTCCGCCTCGGCATCTTTTGCCGTCTGTAGCTCAGTCATCTGCTTTTGCCATTCCGGTGACGGGCGCAGATGGTCCAGCGTGATTTCCGTGATGTCCCACCAGCATTCATGCGCCGGATGACCACCACTGTCCAGCCAGCGTTGCCGCACGGCGCCGTTGTGATCCGCCAACGCAATCCGCAGTTCGGAATCCTGCCAATCACCCAGCACGAAGCGCACGAATGGAAACAGCCGGCCACATTGCCACGCCCATTTTGCCCCGGCCACATCCTTAATGTTGAACTCGGTGATTTTGGCTCCCTTGTAATTCAGCACCGTGACCACCTGCTTGATCATCTCGCGCCAGGCCCGCGCCTTGGGCTTCGTCCAGCCGATCTGGCTGCCATTGGGCGGCGACTGTAGCCGCTCGCCTACTTTCCGTGCCGTCTTTGACCAGTGGCCGAAGTAACGGATGCACCGTGCCCCCTTGTCCTCCGGCCAGCGGTATTCCCAATCCTTTTTCAAGTAGTCACCCAGATAACGTCCCAAAGCTTCACCATTTTCGCGCATCGGTTGCAGTTGATGCCGGCCAAAGCCGTAACGCTGGCAAACTCGACGCAAATACTTCCATTCGGCTTTGATGGCAACATTGGCCGAACGGTAATCCGGCTTGCGAACCGGCTTGCCGAAGCTGTCTTTAGGCGGAAAGCAGGCGTCAAAATCAAGGTGGCCGCGAATGTTTTCGCGCGTGACGACGGCCAGATGGAAATGAATCCCGCCGTTTCTGTGCCGCTCCGTGACGACGACCCCACACGGATACCGTTGGGAAAGTTCATTCGTCAGGAACGAATGGAACCGGCGTTGGGCTTCGTGCCGGTCGCGCAGGTTGCGGAATTTTCCACCCAGTTCAAAGTCGCCGACGGTAAGGGTGACAAATCCGATGCGCTCTGGGCCGAAGGTTGCGGCCAGCCATTTGATGTTCTCCACCAAGGCATCGGCTTGTTTCCGGCGTGGTCCCGGCAAGGGTTCAACTGCTCCATCACTTTGCTCCTGACATGCAGTTGTTACAGTTAGACAAGGAAGGCCAGCGTCGGGGCCCCCGGCTCCGCCGGGGGTGCCCGCCGCTGGCCTGTCTGCGTGCCCATCAACAAATGTCCCGGCCGAGGTATTGAGATTTAATTGTCCTGCATTGAACATGCCGGATGTTTTAGCAGGCCGGGCAGGAAACAACTAACGAGTCGAAAAACGAGGCACTAGGCAGATGCCCGGCGAGTCTTCGTTGGACGCAAGGCCAACCCAATCCCGGATTGCCTTGGCGGGGCGCAGACGCGTCTTAATGTATCCAAGTCGATGTAAGTGCAGACACCGACTCGCATGAATGGCAGCATCCATTCGTGTAAATCGGTCACGGTCTTTTTAGGCTTGGCCTCCAGCATGGCTTGGATTTCCGGCCAGGCCAGCAGCAGGCAAATGTAAATGCTGGCTCGTGGGCTTTCCCCGGCCAATCCGCCAGCTTCATCCAGAAAGCCCTTATATCCGCCGGGAATGCCTTCATGCAGGTCAGGCGTGGCCGCTTCGCCCCATTCATAGGCCCATTGGTGAAATTTCAACTCCAGTGCCATGGCCGTTCCTGCATGTGGCTCAATGTGCTGGTTCAGCAATTCGAGGGCATATTCGGCAAAGGATTTGCCGGCGATTTTTTCCTGGTTTTCGTCCAGCCACCTTTGGCCAAAAATGATCCTGAAAAGTTCACCCTCTTCCTCCGGCGTTACACCAGCCATATCCCGTTCCAAATCCGTCTTGGCTTCCATGTCGGCGTAACGGATACAGCGCCCGGCGATGCCAAACATTTGGCCCAGGTTGACCCACACCAAGGACAGAGCCGACTTCACCTGCTCAATGGTCTCGGCGGATGCCAGTGCCGCCTGATCCTGCACCTGCACGGTCTCGGCCAACGATGGAAACACCTTGAAATAGGTGCGCGTGAAGACATCGAGGATATTGTAGCAATAGTCCGGCAGGATTTTAACGTGTTGGTCGGGATTTTGACGCCCAAGCAATACCCAGGTCATTTCAGCTAACAACGGGCGACCACGTTCGAACAACGCCATCCGATAAAACAAATCCCTCACCGCTTGTCGGTCTTCAGCAGTTGGCGCTCTGGATATTTCGATGGTTGGCATTTTCCCAAGTTTCAACACCAGAAAGGTGATTTTGATTCGCCAGCATTTGAACCGTGTGATGAACTCTATATGTCTCAGAGCTGGGATGGTCGCCGCCATCACCGAAAGCGAACTGGACGCGTTGGGTTGAACCGTAAGCGCCACGCCAGGCGCCACTATCCCCTGAAGTCATAGGTGTCGTGGCATATTGCCTGCGGCATTTATGAATCCGCCGCTGTAGTTGCTCTGTCAGGAAGGTGCTCCGCGTGACGCTTACCGTCTAACGCTTTGCCGGGCTTTTCAAATACTCTCGCCGGTCTTGGCGCATGCCTCGCCCAAGGTGGTCAGAAATCGCTGACGGTCTTCATCATCCAGAAAAATCAACTCCCGCCGGTCGCCGCGATTCATTACATGGTAGATTGCGCCTTCATATTCCACGCGTAATTTGCGAGCCATACCGCCACATTATGGCAGGGAGTGTTCAAAGTAAAGAACCGACCCCTTTACGACCCCTTTACCTTTACGGTGTTGGGGCAAAATCTTCCTCGCAACCTTGTCGGTTTTGATCGCGTGTCTATTTATTCCTCCACGATTCATAATTCAAATCTTGGTCAACCATGATAGCGGACTTGGAAAGCCTTACGCTTCCAGCGTCGATATTATTCAATTTTATTCAGATTGTTGGAGGACGCCTCCTTTTGAAACGAAGAACAATCAGAATCACAATAAAAAAGATGATAAAAAATTGAAAAAATCCAACCATGTAAAAAGCGACAATGCCTAGCCATGTTGGTTCAATTTTGAATGCAAGGTCTATGAGCGGTCTTACAAAAAGCCATTGGTCAATAAATCCGCCACCCATTAAAAGGAGAACGCATAAATTGTTGACCACAAAAGCTAACACGCCAGCAAATACGGCTGCTTTCAATTTACTCATTTCTAAAACCCTCCTAATCCAGGTGGTAAAATAGGAAACACTGGGGGATATGGCGGCGGTGGAACATATCCGCCACAAGAAATATAACATGCCGCTATTGTTGTTTTTGGTGCGCTGTATTTTTTTGAGGCTTCATAATAACATCTTAAATGAGCTTCTGTAACATCATCTCCATTGGAATGTGAGCACGCCAAGCAACCACGAACGGCCTGCGACCAAGGGCTATCACCGGCACACTTACAAAAACATTTCAAGTTCACCCCCAAAAGAGGATATGTTTCGCTCCCATACGCATCACAAGTGCAATCAGAGGCTTTTAACGGCGAAGCTGAAGAGCAACTCGAAGTGAATTTGAGTCCAAAGCCATCTATGTTTATAACAGAATCATTTTCAACAAAAATGTATCTGTTAAATGTATCTTGGCTGGTTTCAGAACCAGTTTTTGCATTTTTTCGTGCAAGCTTGCTTCGGAAAAGATCAGCCGTCTCTGGGCTGACCGTTTTAATGAGTTTCAAAAGTGCGTCAACGCGCTCGTTTTTTGACAAGCTTTTCTCCGAATCCCGATTTATCCAGCGAGTAGATTGTGATTGATCAGAACTAACCGTTGGCGACACCGCACCTGCCGCTCGAAGATTTTCAAACCCCGGCTCGCCAATAGGATCACGCGACAACCAGCGGCCGGTGGATGGGCAGTAGTAGGCGGAAGCGATTTGCGCCGTCAGCAAGACAAACAGAACAGCGATGATTGACTTTGTGGTTCTCATGGGGTTTAAAATGGATTTCGCGGTGCCTGCTGTAATGGGTTTGGATCTGCGGGAACGCTTGGATTCACCGGCTGTTCCTGAACCAGCATGACCGGACGCGCCAGTCTTTGTCGAGCTTGAGCAAACATCACTTGGTTGCCTCTCCACGTCGGCACAAGTTTGTAGGCAAAGCTGAAACTCGCCAGCGCGTCACCAAGCTGTCCATTATCCGTCTGGCACTCTCCACGGATGGCCAGGAAGACAGACAATTCCTCCTTGGCAGAAAGAGATTTGAGATAATCTTCCGATCGGATGTCCGCTTCGCTCAATGGGAACGGCCACTTTTTGTAAAATTCATCATCCATTTTATCCAAGCCTTTGCCCGTCGCATCCATGTCAAACTTTTCGGTCGGGCTGTCCCAGCGCATGAAAAGATGGCCTTTGGCTTTCACCAGCTTCAACGGATAATCCAGCCGCCGCCCCAAGGCGATGTAGAGAATCGGCATCGAACTGCACGTCCCCAGATGTTGCGGCCCGACCAGTCCGTGAATCAAAATGTTGCGCGAATCGGCGAAGAAATGGTCATCGGCTGTGGTCGCCTCCGGCGACGTGATCAGTTTGGGGTTGTAACGGACGCCATAATCCTCATACAGCACCACGGCCATCATCAACATCTTGTAGAAGGCTTCGGAGTTGGAGTAGGTGGCCGGGTCTTCCTCGAAATGGTGATGGTTCCGGTCGGTCTCCGCTTTGATATGCTGCGCCCACCGGTCGAGCGTGGCCAGGCATTCTTCCACGTTCAGATTTTCCGCGCCGGGCAAAGCTTCGGCGCAGAGCAGATTCATCCGGGCAATGTCGGAGTGTTCCAGTTCGGCGGGCTGCAAAGCTAAAAGTCCATTGAGCGTTTCCGGCTGCTTAAAGGCCGGCGGTTCGATGGCGGCAACTGCGTTTTGCCTTGGCAGATTTTGATGAAACCGAATCCAAGCCAGCGAAGATGAAATTCCAATCAAGAGAACGATGAAAGCGCGGATTGCGAGCCGTCGTTTTGGAAAAGTTCTTGCTGCAACCGTATTGCGTGTTAATGGACGACTCATGGAGTTCAATGGTTCGCTTTATGTATCGTGCCACCAAATGAATACACCTGAAGCTACTCGCTCACGGCTGCCATTTTTTAGCTTGTTTGCGGCTTCATCACTTTGAAAGACTCGAATTCCAATGGCAAAACCGCCCCAACCATTCTTGCAAAGCCCTATGTTGGGTGGAATGTTCGCATCATTAAGATGTTCATTTGATACATAAGCTGGTGCCAACATTTTTATACTGGTTGGCAGTTTTGAAAATTCCGAATCATAATTATAAATCCGATCACCGCTGACCGGCCAGTTTTGCAAAAGCTTTAAGCAATCTTCGCGAAGCCCGGAATCCATGGCCGCCCTAATCTCATGAAGGCGCAAAGCCTTTCCAAGGACACTGCCAAGCATACTTGCAGCCCATAAAGCAATGACCGACGCAAAAACGACAGCAACAAATCCGGCCCATTGAAACCATCGCTTACCAAGGGTTCTGCCTCGCCTAAATTGAATACATACGGCATGAACACCCCAAATGCCCCATAAAGTCAGGACTATTAGTTCCATTTCAAATGATCTTAACGATCCCCATCTGCCCAAGATAGGGCTAGATACGGATGCAATAAGACACAAGAAAATCAGTGCCGTCGAAAAACAATACTGTTTCTTAAACATCTGTTTTATTCAAAGTTTGGAAACCCGATTGAGCCGGCGTGCCAGTGAAAAAAATGCGTTGGATAGGCATAAGAACACGGACTACAGCTACCATTATCTGAATAAGGCGTTAGTGGATTGGATGGCCAACCAGCATATCCAGCATTTGCCCAGGCAAGCGCCCCACGCAATTGATTGTCATATGGGCCTGGTTTTGCTCCAAGCTTCCATCCGGCTATGTCGAAATCCATGTGTGGTTGAGATATGCCGCAAATAGCACACATTTTCCCATAAAGAACATAATTAACCTCGGATCCCAAATAGCATGTGCCATTTACAGTCACAGTATGACTGCAAGCCCCGGATGCTTTGCACGGACTGGTAAAGTTGGCACCAAGCAATTCACCCATATCCCAACCGCTCGGCGTATTCAAATAAGCGCACGTCTTTTTCTGCGTTGCCGAATCGCTGTTGTCCCATTCTGTTTGCACATTTGCCAGAGTATTAGCTATCGTTTGAGTAACATCTGGGCCACAGGAACACAACCCAAGCCTGTCAGATACCATTATTGGATTATTGCCTACGAACTCATAAATATTGGATTCATCATTCTTAGGAATTGGATCGCGTTGAATCCAACGAGCAGTTTGTGACGAAGTTGAGCTTCCAATGCGTGGTGCTCTTGTTGCCGTTTGCAATGCTTGAAACCCCGACTCGCCAATCGGATCACGCGACAGCCAGCGCCCAGTTGACGGGCAGTAGTAAGCCGAAGCGATTTGTGCCGTGAGCAGCACAAATAGAACAAGGATAATTGATTTTGCAGTTTTCATGGTGTTCGAAACGGGTTGCGGCGCAGATTTTGTTCAAGGACCTGTGTCTGCCGGAGTCTTGCAGACAATTATTTCCGCGCGTGTAAGCTCTGTCGGCGTGTTCGGAAAAGTAATCTCAACCGAAGCTTTGGCATGATACGCGCCGTAGATTTCAAATAAATAATGAACATCTGAAATCAGGTAAAGAAATCCGGCAGCACTGCCACCGGGGTGAGTGCCATAGATTTCAGCACCCTTTATATTAGACGACTTGAGCTGGGCAGTGATGGTTTTTGTGCCGTTGGTCAACGCATTCCAAACTTCAGGCGAGCATCGAATGCCAACATCGTTTGGCCCATTGCCGCTCAAAATGATTTTGACGGTTACTGATTTGCCACTCTCAATCTTGATTGGAATTTTCTGACGCACGAATCGTTCGCCGGGAGACTGTGACACGCACGATGAGACCATGCACGATAGCACAGCTAGCGTCACTAATTGCCAAATCATTTTCATAGCTCAAAAACCAAGATTACCATGCAACTGTTCCTGGCGGTGTTGTGGTTGGCCCGGGACAAACGGTGTATGGGCCACCATCTTTTGGAGAGCGTTGAACGGTATAACAAGGCTGCGGGATTGGATCTACGCTACAACCGCAATGGTTGAGCATATTGTGGGCATAGGTGTCTGAATTCGGACCAAATGCATTATACGGTGGTGGTGTTACAGTATCGTGATAGTTTTGAATACACTTCTGGATCGAATTACAAGAAACACATTTTCCACATGAAACTGGGTATTCTTTGTCGGGAGCTTGCACGGGCGGTGCTGGGTTTGGATATGGCTGATTGGGATCAGGATAAACAGGTGGAACGGGGCCTCCAGAAGTGCCACCCGAACTGCCAGCACCGCCTATCCCGTATTCAACCCCGTCCGGCGCAACCACACCACAATGCCAACCCACTACAATGCCGAGTCGCTTTACAGGCCCGCAATGAATCTTAATATTGCATAAACCTAGTTCATCAACCGAGTTAACGGGATTGTTAGCAATAAATCCATAAAGATTTGGCCCGCCTCTTTCACCAATTGAATCGCGTTGAATCCAACGACCTGAAGGCAATGATGCTGTTTGTTGAATTTGAAATCCCGACTCACCAATCGGATCTCGCGACAGCCAGCGGCCAGTTGATTGGCAGTAGTAAGCAGAGGCGATTTGCGCCGTCAGCAGCACAAACAGAACAACGATGATTGATTTTGCAGTTTTCATAATGTTAGAAACGAGTTTCGCGGGGCTTGTTGAAACGGATTCGGGCTGATGGCATCTCCACGCCGGCACGAGTTTGTATGTCAGACTGAAACTTGCCGGCGTAATGACGACTTGTAATAGCGGTAGCCATAGTAAAGCAGATCGGATTCGTCGTCCGCGTATTTGGTCGAGAACCGGAACGGATTGTTCCTGGCCATGACACCCGTCACGCGCACCGGCTCGCCAAACGCCGCGTTTTTATCATTGGCCGCCACCGTCCCGTCACCGGCATTGATGAGCGCCGCCACATTGCCATTGCCGTCAAACGCCGGAAAACAGTCGTCGTCGCGGAACCGTAATAGCTTACTTCCAACAACCCGCCCATACAACCCGTGCCTTGCATCGAACTGGATAGGCGTTGCCTTAAACTTTAAAACATCTGGTTTTCAAGGTGTGCTTTGACCACAAACCGGCCGCCCTGGTCAACATCCATAGCGGTGAGGCTCCAATGCCTACTGCTAGTAACATCGTAATTGATAAGTGATTCAGCATCGCTTACAAAAACTCGCCAGCACCGTAGCCCAGCCCCGCCAAGACAAATTGTGCTCGGCCATTTACAAACATCAACTGGACCCACTATCTTGTAGGATGATCCCTGTATGTCAAAGCGCTTTACCTTTTCACTCTCATATGTGACTAGTCGGGTTCTCAGAAAAGTCAGCGAATAAAACTCTATACGAAAGGTAATACTATCGAGTCTTACGACAGTTGCCTTACTTTCCGACAGCTGAAACTGCCTAATAGGAAGTTTTAACAAATTATCTACAGCCTCCGTGGCCGACTTGGAACAGAAATGCACGGAAATCATCTTGGGGAACCGAATAGTTGCCAAGGTCGTCAAGATGTCTTCATTCGCCACGCTCGAGGTGCTTCCCACCGAATCGTGTGAAATTAGCATGCAGCACCCACTTTCATAAAGACGAAATAGAAGAAAGCGGCTCAAAAATGGAGGGCAATAGAGATTGCCGCTTCCGACCCTAATCCAGTCATTTAAGAGCAATTCCATACGCATTGTTACTAACGGCTACCACTAATAGTCCTTTTTATTATGCAACGCTCATAATCAAATTGTGCGAGAGACAATGCGATGAAATAAGAGTTGCGATCCAAACCATTATAAGCGGCACAGAATACATTTCCAGCTTCTTGGCAACATTTCCCGTTGTCAGGGCAACTTCCAACCCACCATGCATAAAATCCGCCGACGGTTCCAACAGAAAGCCCGTCATCGGGCGTGCAAACGAAAATGCACCAGTAACGACTTAGTCCTATTAAATCAAAATTTGAAATAGGATCGTTTGCAACAAAAAGGTAAAGATTGTCTTCTTTCTGGTGCGGTTCATCCATTGGAATCGCAATCTTATCCCAGTTAAACTTGCTCACTAATGGCTCCAATTTCTGGCGAACGGATGGCCGGATGGAATAAAGTTTGGTAAAATAATTAGCAGCACTTTCAAAATTGCTTTTACGTTTGGCAATCAAAATCCCAGCGCAAAAACCTTTCTCATCCTTTGGGTCTCTATTTAGCCACCTCCCCGTTGACGGCTTGTAATAGCGGTAGCCATAGTAAAGCAGATCGGATTCGTCGTCAGCGTATTTGGTCGAGAACCGGAACGGATTGTTGTTCGCCATCAATCCCGTTTTCTGCACCAATTCACCAAACGGCCCATACGCATAGTTCGCAACGCTCGTGCCATCCGCCGCATTCACCAGCGCCATCACGTTCCCATTGCCATCATACGCGGGAAAGCAATTCGTGGTGGTAGAACCATAATAACTGACTTCGAGCAATCCACCCACACCGCCCGCGCCTTGCTGTGAACCGCTCAAGTCCGAGCCCCAAACATAAGTCCGCAACCGGGTGTTGTCGGGTTTCAGTTCCGCCACCAGATTCCAGCCGTCATACAAGAATCGGTTCGTGCTGATGGAGATTCCATTGGTCGCCACGATCTTCTGAATTCTTCGGCTCTTCGCATCATACGCAAACGTGAGCTGATACTGCGGCCCGACGTTAGTGTTGACCGTCATCTGGATCAACCGGTTCTCCGCATCCCAAACGTAGCTCCAGCGCCCATCATTGGTCAGGTTCCCATCAGCATCGTAGCTGAACTGTTCCGGTGTCTTGGGAACAAACAAGTTGCCCTTGTTCGTGGTGCCGCCACTAATGACGAAAATACCTTCTGATTGCGCGGTAGCCGTGTTATTGGATTTGACCGTCGCCCAGAAGTATTCGCCCTTGCGCCACGCCGTCTGGCCATTCACCGTCACGCTATTAGTTGCCAGTGCCACGCCGACCACATCGTTCGTGCCAGGATAATCCCGACTGGTGGTTTGGTTTAGATTGTTGGCGCTGTAATTGGCCAGACGCAGGCCTCCACCAGAACTATCACCGCCCGCCGTGGTCTGTTTGCGGTTGCCGATGTCATCAAACTGGTAGCCGAACTGCTGGCCGGGGACGGGTGAGCCATCCGCAAAATACTTCGTCCCGCCCGTCACTTGGCCCAAGGCGTCATACTGGTAAATCCAATAGCTGCCATCCACCAGCGTGTTCTTCGTCCGCTGGTTCGCCGTGTTGTAGGTGTAGTTGAAGTTCACCGGCACCGCGTTAGAACCGGTCGGCGTGGACGAGATTTGCGTCAACCGGTTCAAATAATCATATGACTTGGTGGTGGTCATCCGGGTATTGCTGTTTTGTTTCAGCAGAATCTGGCTCACCAGCGGTGAATTGGCAAGGTAGGTGTTGGTGGCATTGTTCGCGCCATCCGACACCGTGGACAGGCGTGAGGCATTATCGTAACCGTAGCTTGTCCGGCCCAGGACGCTGGTGGATTTTGCCGTCAGATTTGTGCGGCGCAGCAAGGCATCGTAGCCATTGGTCACGGACAGGCCATCCAGTGCGCCTCCTGTAAAGGCTTCGGCCAGGAGTTCATTGGCCAGATTGTAGGTGTTGGTCAGTTGATAGTCGGGTGTGGATTGATGAATGAGACGGCCCAACCGATCGTAGGAATTCGTCACGGATGGGGTAGCATCAGAATACACGGTATTCGTTAGGCTGCCGGCAGCGTCGTAGGCGTAGGTGGTCATGACCCCACGCACCCACGCGCGGGTTTGCAGGCGTCCGCCAGGAGTGTAGGTGTAGGACGGGCCGTTGCCATCGGCATAAAGCTTGTTCGTGAGCCAACCGCGATTTCCGTCGTAAAGCCAAGTTGTCACGCGTGCGCCGGCGCTGCCGGCGAAATCGCTCCAGTTGGTCATGAACTGCATGCGCCCGGCGTAATCGTAGCTGTAGGCCACGGGATAGGTGCGCGAGCCGTATTGCAAGCCCAGTTCGCCGGTGAGGAGGTAAACGCTGTTGACGGTGGTGCCATCCGGCTGAATGACACTGTAAGGACGCATTGTGTTGTCATACAATGTGGTGGTGGTCTGCGACATGGGTGCGGCCACATTGGTCACCTGATCGGCATTGTTGTAGCCGTAGGTGGTGGTGCCATTCCGGGCATCCGTCACCTGATACTGCCGTCCGTGAGCATCGTAAGTGTAGATGGTGCCACCAATCTGGACGGCGCTGGAATCATACCGGGTGCTAGAGATCAAGCGGCCATAGGTATAGGTGTTGGTGGTGTAGGAACCGTCCGGCGCACTGGCGATGGTGGTGCGACTGCTGCCGGAAATACTGGTCGTAGTAGCGTTGGTGACGGGTTTGCCACCATTTTCCTCACCGTATCGGATCTGCCATGAATTCAGGCCGTTGGCGGAGGTTTCCGATAGCAAAATTGGTGTGCCGCTGGAGGCACCGTCCAACCACACCAGTGTTTCACTGCAACGATTTGTTCCATGTCCGATGTCGGCAAAATAATTTGTTACCTGAGTGATACGATTGGCCGAATCGTAAACATTTCCGGTGTTATTCATGTCGATGGATGTCGTAGCCAACTCGCCTTTCCCGTTGTAGTCATACAGCGTGGTGACACCATCAGGGTCAACCTGCTTCCAGAGCTGGCCTTGGGTGTTGTAATAGGACAGTCTGTAATGATAGTCAGCATAAAGGGTCTCTGTCGTGCGCCCAGCCAGATCGGTGTAGGTCTTGGTCCATTCGGAACCTGAATCCGTGGCATCAATCTTAATTTCCTTGGTGTAGGAGCAGTAATTGCCCATGTCATCATTCCCCGCGCCATATTCATAACGAACGGGATGCACCGCAGTGCCAGTGACAGATTTCAGTGTGCCATCTACATAGAACGACTCGATCCGCGTCCCGCCATCCGGATAGGTGGTTGTGCGAATCAGACCACCGGTGGTTTCATCGTAGGTTTCGACATGGGTCGTCTTTCCGTTGAGGGCGTTGGTTTGGGCCAGTAGTGTGCCTGCCGTATCATAAACCGACTGGCTTTGGGTGATGGTGGAATTATCCGTTCCCGTGCGCAGGATTTTCACCGTCCGGCCAGCTGCGTCCAGGACATTTTGATAGGTGATGGAATTGGTGCCGCCGTAAAATTTTTGCTGGCCGTATTGGCGCTTGGCGGCATCGTGGAGATATACGGTGGTCACGCCATCCCGGTCAACGCTGCTTTCCAGATAACAGCAAGCATAGCTGAATGTATTACTGGTGCCATCCAGATGTGTGATCAGTTGGGCACGATCGAGGGCGTCAAAATTGCCGTGCGTGTCATTCTGCAAAATAGCACCGGTGGCCACGTCCTTGACCACAACTGAAACTGTCCGTCCCAAAGGATCCAGAATGGTAATGCTTTGCGTGCCATCACCAACAGCAGTTTTGCTACCATTGGGCTGCCCAGTGCTGACTGTGTTCGTTTGCCAGGCATTGGTGGATGAAGCGTAGTCGTAGAACGACATGGTGCCATCTGGATTCTCCACACTTTGCACGCGGAAAAGGTTCGCACCATTGGTGAAAAATTTTGTGGTCGTGACCAGGTTGTTGGGATTGTCCCAGCCATCTCCTTGATGAATGCAGCGAATGTCGCGACGCTCTCCCGACGACAGCACCAGATATGACCTGGAAATTTCTAATCCGTTGACATACTCCACTATCGTTCTGGGTGTCATTGGCTGTTGAGTTCCGTCATCGTCACCTAGCGGATAATAGTCATAAGAAGTGTAGGTGGAAGACCAAGTCGAAGGAGCATCGTCTCCAAAACCACGACAAACAATATACGGAACGAATGAACCATCTGCCAGTGTCGTGTAGTAATAATACTGCCAGCTACCGTCTGGGTTAATCACCTGTTGCAACGGAGCCATAGTGCCATTGGCACTAAAACCTGAGTCATAATATTTACTGGTGGTGGTTTTAGCCGATGCGTCCGAACCTTCTGTCTCAGACACCACACCTTCACCCCAAGAAAACGACTGGTAGGTGCGGGAGAAACTTTTAGCCAGGACACCGTTGGTTTGGCTAATTGTTTGAATCAACGTGCGCGTGCCGGCGGCCACATTGTTGGACGTAATCATCTGCATCTGATAAAGCCCCCCTGGAGAGACCGTCG
>Ga0207702_10002763_pt1 | contig 16429 bp, 14 predicted proteins | sample KBSCornC62_FD_184302 | JGI IMG/M metagenome (GOLD analysis project Ga0207702, IMG submission 184302) | Corn rhizosphere microbial communities from Kellogg Biological Station, Michigan, USA - KBS Corn C6-2 (SPAdes) (version 2) | ecosystem: Host-associated > Plants > Roots > Rhizosphere > Soil ...
GTCTTATTCACTGTGGCAATGACCAACATTGGCATGCTGGTCGCGATGCCACAGGTCAGCGAAGCCACAGTGAATAAGACGGTGCAGGCGATCAGAAATCGTTTCCGTCCAAAAAAGCTGGAGAGCCAGGCACTGGCCGGCAGGATGATCGCGTTGGCCACCAAGTAGCTAGTCAGCACCCAGGTGGATTGATCCCGCGTGGCACCCAGATTTCCCGCGATGTATGGCAGCGCCACCACGACGATGGAGGTGTCCAAAATAACCATGAACGTCGCGAGCATCACCGGCACTGCAATTAGCCACGGATTGAAGCGCGGACGCCATTCCGTCATCGTGGTGGAGGCGGTAGCACTCATTTGACTTTGACTTTCGGCCCGACGGACATACCGGGCGCAAGGTCCAGATTGGTTGGCAGCGCTTCGTCGAAAACAATTTTCACTGGCACGCGTTGGACGACTTTGACGTAATTGCCCACAGCATTTTCCGGCGGCAACAGACTGAACCGCGCGCCGGTCCCATCAGACTGTTTCGTGCCTGACTTTGGCAGTGGAGGAGTGAATTTCAGGCCGGATCCATTAGCATAAACCGGGAATATGACGCCTAAAACTGACGGGGTGGTTGAGGCGATGATTCAAATGATGCAACTTGCATTATAAAACGCACCATCATGTCTGGGGTCAGCGGTGATTTGCACTATGCCCCGGTGTGTTTTTTGCAGGTGATTCTGCCATTCACGGCGGTTTAGCTGGACATCATCGCCCACACCATGGCGATGGCGTTCCAACTGGATTGCGACGTGAATTGGCATAGCGAAGTTATTTTCCGTTTTACCGGCCGTAGCTACCCTCGTCATCGCCCGGGCGCTTCGGTTTTTCGTCGTCTTCCACCACCGGGCTGGGCGGAGGCGGTGGGGTATGGTTGATGGGCTTAATAAGGGCTTGATCAGCGGCGGTTTTGGCCTCGGCTTTTTCCTTAGCGCGTTGTTTACGCAAGGCCAGGGTTAAAAGGATTTCCTGCACGAGCTGGCTAAGCGAAACGGTGAAACCGCCCGCCGCCGGTTGGACTTCGTCGAACACTGGTTCGAGACGGCGAAGAATACGAACGACGTCTTTGAAGCCGGTCGGGATGGCGCTGTGGCCCAAGATACCCAAGGCTTGTTCCACTTCGCGGGTGTCCTTAGGAACTTGTGGGAGGCAGCTGAGTTGTTCGCACAGGTAGAGTCGAAGATTTATGGAAGGCCATAGCTGGTGAAAGGGAAAAACTCGCAAAGGAATCCCTGAAACTCTGGGAATATTGGCTGCGACTCGCACCGGGCAGATTGTCGGCGAACGACCGACGCCTACTTGGGGAATTTGCCGCCGTGTTGCGCTTACTGGTTCAAAGTGATCAGGATAAGCGTATGGCGGGACGCCATGTATTTTCCCAATACTTCAAACTCTTCCCTTCGTTGGTCAGCATGCTGTCGTGCTGGGCGGTTACGTCGCTCTCTACGCGAGGACGCGTTCCCCTTGAACCTGGATTTTTTGATCTCATCATCATTGATGAGGCAAGCCAGTGCGATATCGCATCCTCCATTCCTCTGCTTTTTCGTGCCAAATCTGCCGTGATTATTGGTGACCCAAAACAATTACGTCATATTAGCGCAATCCAGCCACGCCGGGATCAGGAATTGTTGCATAAACATGGATTAGCCGATGGATTTGCCAACTGGGCGTATTCAGAGAACTCCGTGTTTGACCTCGCCAGCCCACTGGCTGACCAAGACGATATCATCATGTTGCGGGACCATCACCGTTCACACGGAGATATTATCGAATTCTCGAACCAGCATTTTTATGAGGGTCGCCTTCGTGTCGCCACCAAATATGATCGTCTTCGTCGTCCAGCACCTGATGAACCCAGTGTGCGGTGGGTGCCGGTGCATGGATTTGTCACCCGACCCGGTTCGGGAGCGTTAAATGAAATTGAAGCCCAGGCCGTGATTAAGGAAATTGAACGATTGGGAATTCAACAGGGCTACCAAGGAACCGTGGGCGTCGTTACCCTTTCCGGGCGCAGGCAAATCGAATTCGTGATTTGGTAAATTCTCATCCGCAGGCCGCCTTGCTACTTCGCCAACTAGACTTACTGATCGACACCGTTCATAAATTCCAGGGTGACGAACGCGACGTGATTATTTTCTCCCCGGTCATATCGAAAAATATTCCTGATGGGGCCCTAGGATTTCTCAAAAAAACCGGCAATCTGTTTAATGTGGCCATCACTCGAGCTCGTGCCGTCCTGATTGTGGTGGGCGACCCCGTCGCCGCGAAGGCATCCGGCGTTTCCTATCTCGAGGCATTTGCCGAATACGTCGATGGTCTCGGGAAAAACCACCAGTCCAACGCCAGTTTGAGTCCACCATCGGGGCCAGAATATCCTGCGGTAGCCAAGCCTGGATTGGTGTCCGATTGGGAACGGTTGTTCTATCGCAAGTTGTGGGATGCCGGAGTGAGGCCAATTCTTCAATATGCGGAGGAAAAGTTCCTGCTCGATTTCGCTGTGCGCAGCAATGGGCGTAAGCTCAACCTCGAAGTGGACGGTGAAAAATATCACCGGGCATGGAATGGGGAACTCCTTAGGCGAGATCAATTACGCAATATGCGCATGATGGAACTGGGTTGGGATGTAATGCGGTTTTGGGTTTATCAATTACGTGATGATATGCCGGCCTGCGTGCAAAGAGTGAAGGCATGGACCGACAAACAATAGACTTTAGTTTTTTCACGAAGGACACAACGGGCTAACTATGGACACCAATAAAGACCGCTTTCCGCTGCTCCGCAAAATCCTCAAGGCAATCGGGCTGCCCGCAGAAGCTGTGGACGACATTGTCGAACGTATCCTTGACTGGCTTTCCACGAAGGAGGTTCCAGCCGCAGGCTTCACGGCTTTGCCTTTCAAATTACGCGATGATTTTCTTTCCCCTGCCGAGATCAGCTTTTACCAAGTTCTGCGGGTTACTGTCGGCGCCCGGGCGCTGGTTTTCACCAAAATTAATCTAGCTGATTTATTTTTTGTGGCTACGGGCGATCATCGGCAAAACCGAGCTCTCGCCAATCGCGTGGATCGTAAACATGTGGATTTTCTTATCTGTGATCTCAAAACGTTACGACCCATCGTCGCCCTGGAATTGGATGATCGGAGCCATAACCGGACGGACCGGAAATCCCGCGATGAATTGGTTGAAGGAGTGTTCGCTGCGGCGGGTCTACCCTTGCATCGTGTGCCGGCGAAAACGGGTTACGCACCTCAGGAAATCGAGGCTTTATTAAGTTCATACTTGCAGCCGATTTTAACCGCGCCAACTCCGACACCGACAAACCCAATACTTTCGGTTCCGGAATTACCTCAAAGTGAGATCCTGTCTGCTAGCGCTCCAGTGAGCTCACCAGACTGCCCCAAATGCGGTTCACCAATGTCGCTTCGCACCGCCAAAACAGGAGCAAACGCAGGAGGGAAATTCTGGGGCTGCCCCAATTTTCCGAGGTGCCGGTCGGTGTTGCCGTTTCAGTCGGCATAGCGAAATCATCATCCCTTCAGTTGGATATTGGAATTTACCAATACTTCGCCTTCGCCGGAATGACCCAGCGCACCCCACCGCGCGGATCAGTCACATCACCAGTGTAACGCGGTATCACGTGGAAATGAAACTGTGGCATCGTCTGTCCCGCCGCTTTGCCGTCGTTCAAGCCCAAATTAAAAGCTTCTGGCGCAGGTCTCATGGTGTGCAGCAAACGAGCCTGCGCCCATTCAACCCATTCCAGCAAACGTAATTTCTCTGCTGAGTTCAGTTCTTGGAATCAAGTCAGTGCACGGCGGGGAATGATCAACGTGTGCCCCGGCGAGACAGGGAATTTATCGCTGATCACCGCAAATAAATCATCAGTGGCCAGGACGCGATTCAATTCAATTAAGCCAAACGCTGGCAACGTCAATGCACCGCTTGCGTCCGGATGTGGTGGGGATTTAGGCATCGTCAGTAGATCGTGACCAGATGTTCCTCACGCCACCGCAAGCTTTCCAGCGCCGGGTAAAATTTTTCCTCGCCCGGCGGGATCACCGATTTGCCAGCGATGGCCACCAAATCGCGTTGTCCTTCGATGCGATCATCCAGCCGATCTTCGTTCACGCGCCAGATACCCGCGCGTTTCTTGCCGTCAGGAACCGGGGCGATCAGATGCCGGTCCATCGCCCAATGGTGGTTTGGGCACAGCGCCATGCCATTTGTGGGCTTGTCATTCCGGCTGACGTTGAAGGGAATCAAATGCGCGGCTTCCACTAGTGACACGGATTGATCAAGCAACACTCGCACGCCACACGCCGCACAGCGGTAATCGTATATTTCCAGAATGGTGCGGCGGAAAGCGCCGTCACGGCCAAGTGGTAGTTCTTCCTTGAGCTTATCTGGCTGCGGTGTGCTGCGGCTTCTGGCAGCAATCGCTGCCAACTTGTCGTGCTCCTCTGGAAAATAACGCGCTATCAAAGCCTCCCGCAGTTGATGTCGTGCCACGGGTTCGGATAGCAGCGCCCAAAGTCCGGCATCGAATTGTCCCCCCGCCGTCCGGCGACGCAACTCGGCCACGCTCGGTGCGCCGGAGGTCGCGCCTTCATGATAAATGTTTGCTTCGCCCGCCGCCGGAACCAGGCTCCAAAACTTGTCGCCGCACAGATGGAAAAACGGATTCTGAATCGTCGGCTGGTCATCATGCTTTTTCACCACCGCAAAATAGCGTTTAAAGGTGGCCGTCAACTCCTCCGACAGCAGGAACAAGTTTTTGGTGGTGACCTTGCGATCCAGCAAATCAATCAAACTGAGCAGCAGCGCCGGTTTGTGCGGACGCTCATGCGAGCCACGCTTGTCCCGCCGCAGATTGTAGAGGCGGTCCAGCCAGTTATCCCATTCAGGTTGCATGATTCGTTTTTCGATTATTTCGGCAAATGCGCCGCCCATTTCACCGCTTCTCGGACCGGCGGCGTTTCCGTCCGCACGTCGGCGAGGATGGTTTTATCCAGTTTCGGATATTCATCCAGTGCGCGCAATGCCGCTTTGCCCATCGCCTTACGTTCGAACAGCGCCGGCGATCCAAATCCCACTGTCCGTTCACATCTCAGCGGAAATGAGCAACAAACTCGAGGTAACACAAGGACCTTGAAGCGAGGTTCCGGACCGCCTGCTGGACGTCGAATGGCATGGTTCAAGGGGGCAGGTGTGATCTACAGAAGGATTGTTTTCAAAATCAGTTCCTTTTATATTTTTCATCAACCTCATGAACATCAGGGCAGGAAAAATATTGGGAGGACTGCACGCCCCCATGTTGGTTCTATTGGCCGCCGCCGGCTTTGCGGTGGCTGGGCCACTGCCGCCGTCAATTATAAAGCAGCCAGCCGATCAGAGTGTTTTGGTGAACTCCAATGCTGTTTTTTCGATTTCGGCCACTGGCCAAGGCACTTTGCTGTATCAATGGACCTTCAACGGAACCAACCTTGCCAACAACGCGCATATCAGCGGAGTGACCAGCACTAATCTGGTCATCAGCGGGGTCTCTGCCGTCGATGCCGGGACGTATCAGGTGAGTGTGACCGACAATCGCGGCACGGCGGTCAGCTCGAATGCGGTGCTAACCGTCCTGTTTCCGGCGGCGATTGTCAGCCAGCCAGAAGATCAATCCGTCATTCAAGGGAGTAATGCCAGCTTCACCCTGACCGCCAGTGGCACCGCCCCGCTGAGCTATCAATGGCTTCAAGCTGGTGTTTACCTGACAAACAACAGCCGCCTCAGCGGGGTGAACAATAATGTTCTGACCCTTGCCGGTGCCTCGACAAACGATGCGGGCGCATATCAAGTCATTGTGACGAACTACTACGGTTGCGTTACCAGCAGCGTGGCGGCCTTGTCGGTATGGGTGCCTCCGTTCCTGGTCTCTTCGCCTCAAAATCAGACCGCCATCCTCACAAGCAATGTGCAATTTACCGCCTCCGTCGGGGGGACCGCCCCGTTGGGGTATCAATGGTTTTTCAATGGAGCGCCCCTCGTTGACGGTGGACCGATTAACGGTTCCGCCACCGCCACAGTATCGCTCTCGAATGTTCAGGCTGCGAACGCCGGCTGGTATTGGTTGGTGGCCACCAATCCTTGGGGGGCAATCACCAGCCAGGTTGCTGCGTTACAAATCATCCTTCCGCCCACCATCTCGGCCGTCGCCAATCAACGCACCTTTTCGCATTTGGCCACGACACCGGTCACGTTTACCGTGGCCGATCCACAGACCCCGGCCGCTGACTTAATGCTCTCGGGAAACTCGTCAAATCCATCTTTGGTCGCCAATTCCAACATCGTATTCAACGGCGCAGGGGCGGATCGCTCGGTCACCGTCATTCCCTCGGGAAACAGCGGCACTGCGCTGATCACCATCACGGTCACGAATGCCTATGGTGCGAGCGCCAGCACCGCATTCCAATTGACCATGGGCGACTTCACCGAGGTGAATGCCAATTTGTTGCCGCTCGACGACGCGTCCATTGCCTGGGGCGATTATGATAACGATGGCCGTTTGGACCTCCTGGTGACCGGTCAAAATACGACGAAACCTTACGGCGGAGGTGGCGAAACAACCAAGATTTACCACAATAACGGGGATGACACTTTCACGGACATTGGTGCTAATCTTTTGGGGGTGATTGGAGGTGGCGCGGTGTGGGGAGATTACAACAATGATGGCCAGCTCGACGTGCTGGTGGCCGGCTCCTACGCCGTCTATTTGCAGTCGATTCAATATGGCTTATACATCTATGGTTCCACTTTCTCCGGGCGCGTATATCGGAATGACGGGGCATACCTGTTCACGCAATCGGCCAATCTGTTGGACGGAGCGGGCGGGGCTGATTTGACGACCCGTTTCACATCCCTGGGCTGGGGAGATTATGACAATGACGGGAAACTCGATCCGCTGCTGGCTTCGATATGGAATGGCGTTTTATTCCATAACAACGGTCAGGACAATTTCGCCAGTTCTGGCATCAATCTACCGGGCGAAGTTTACTGCACCATCGCGTGGTCGGATTATAACAACGACGGTCAGCTGGATTTTGTCGAATCGTATGGCTGGCCGACTACCTGGCAACGAACCGATCTGTATCAAAATACCAGCGGCACCAACTTCGTGGTGTCCACGAACGCATTCCCCGGCATCTGCAGCGCCTCATTGGCGTGGGAAGATTGCAATCATGACGGGATTTTGGACCTCGCCATGGTTGGCCATGGCGTCAATGGCCTGTTCATCGGGGATGGCCAGGGCAATTTCACCAACGTCATGAACCTCGATGGCGGCGACAACGCATCGGTGGCCTGGGGGGATTTTGACAACGATGGCTGGCCGGATCTGGTCATCACGAGTTACGGCGGCACCCGAATCTATCGCAACAACGGAGACGGCACCTTCAGCGACCTCGGCATGAATCTGCCCGGCGCTTCCAACGGTGGTGTGACGGTCGGAGATTATAACAACGATGGCTGTCTGGATATCGCCATCAATGGCGGTGGAACCACCAAGATTTTCAGGAATGACGGCACCCAGCCCAAACCGCCGCCCGCGTCACCGGCAAACCTCTCCGTCACGCTCACCACGAACGCCGCCGTCTTCACCTGGTTCCCGGCGGCGGGAATCAGCCCGACGAACGGATTCAGCTACAACCTCCGGGTCGGGACCACGCCGGGCGGCGTGGATGTGCTCAGTCCGATGGCCGATCCGGCCACCGGTTTGCGCCGCGTGCCGGCCCTGGGAAATGCCGGGCTTTGTTTTAGTCATAGCCTGAATCATCTGAACCCTGGGACTTATTATTGTGGGGTCCAGGCCATTGACCACCGTTTCATCGGCTCGGCTTTCACCGGCGAACAGTCCTTTACTTTGGTGGCCCCCTACATTCTCGCTCAGCCCCAATCACAAACGAATTTTTTGGGAGACACCGTGACTTTCACCGTTGCCGGCGATGGAACCGGGCCGCTCGCTTTTCAATGGTATTTCAACGGCCAACGGTTGATGGATAACAGTCGGATTTCCGGCTCGACCGCCACCAACTTGACGCTCGCCAATCTGCAAGCGTCCGACGCGGGCAATTACACAGTGGTCATCGGCAATTTGTCGGGGTCGGTCACCAGTCAGGTTGCCTCGGTCACAATCCTGAATCCGCTGGTGACAACTCAGCCACAAAGCCAAACCGTGATGGGGGGAGGAAATGCGACCTTCACCATCACCGCCACCGGTCAGCAACCGCTGGCTTATCAATGGCGGTATAATGGAGACGATATCCCCGATGACACCAATAGTTTCTTGGTGTTGACCAACTTATACGCCAGCCAATCCGGGCTCTATTCCGTGCTTGTGACCAATCTTTACGGGATGCTGTCGAGTTCGAATGCCCAGCTCATCGTCAATCCCCTGACGATCACAACCCAGCCGTCGACCAATCGCGTGACTTGGGTCGGCGGCAATATTTCATTCAGCGTGACGGTCAGCGGGCGCACGCCGTTCAGTTATAGCTGGCAATACGAGGGCGCGGATGTTTCCCAGTTCAACAACGCACGGGTGGTCAGCAATCTGTTTTCCTCCCAGTTGATTCTGACCAACGTTTCGCTATCCGAGTTCGGTAGATATCGAGCCCTGATCAGCAATCCTTACGGGGCAGTGATCAGCAGTAACGCACTCCTGGCGTATTCTCAAATCGCGGTCTGGGGCGGTAATCAGGGTGAAACAAACCTCACCACCGGACTCACCAATATCATCGCCATCACCGCTGGCTCATCCGCCTGTCTGGCGTTGAAAAGCAACGGGGTTCCCCTCGGCTGGCCGAGCGCATATTTTGGGCCAACCAATGTGATTGCCATTGCCGGGGCCAATCCCAATCTCTCCCTGCAAAGCAACGGGGTAGTAAATTATTGGTATACCGGGGCGGTAGCTGGACTGACCAATATCGTGGCCATGGCGCCAAGAAATTACGGCTACCTTGCCTTGAACAAAGATGGCAACGTGGTGGGAAATTTGAGCATTGCCGGACTTTCGAACATCGTCTCCATCAGTGAAGGGCAAAGTCACAGTCTCGCGTTGCGCAGGGACGGCTGGGTATCGGCCTGGGGCAATAATTCCTACGGACAAATCACGGTGCCTCAAGGCTTGAGCAACGTCGTGGCGATTTCCGCGGGCTATTACCACAGTCTGGCTCTGCGCAGCAACGGCACTTTGGTTGCCTGGGGACAAAACACCTCTGGGCAGGCGACCATTCCCGGCGGCCTGAGCAACATCGTCGCCATCGCCGCTGGCGGCTTTCATAACTTGGCGTTACGGCGGGATGGAACGGTCGTGGCTTGGGGAATGAACAGCTTTGGCCAAACCAATGTCCCGGCGTTATTAACCAATGTCGTGGCGATCGCGGCCGGACAATATACGAGCCTGGCGTTGCTGGGCGATGGGCCTCCGAAACTTCAAAGCCAGCTAGCTCAAATAAACTTGAATACCAACGGCTTTAGCCTGACCGTGCCCAGTCAAAGTGGGCGAGTATTTGTTTTGCAATACAAGGATTCGCTGGCCGACAGCAACTGGCTATCGCTCCCGTTGGTTCCCGGCACTGGTGGCAATTTACTGCTGAGGGATCCCAGCGCCACCAACGCGCAGCGTTATTATCAGGTTCAGCGGTGGTAAAGATATTGCTGAACAGAAAAAGCTCGTCCAGTTCATCTGCAAGGTCAGTAAGTTCAAGGCCCACTACAAAATCGCTTGCCGAACAATTATGAATAGCACCACGGCGAGGGGCAGATAACAGAAACCCGTCGTTCCGAAGAAGTATTAAACCGATCTGAATTGGCGGAGTGTTTTTGACCAACAGCTGAAAGGCAATCCGGAGTTGGTGACCCTCATCATTGATTCAAGTTCAAGGAATGATTTCCACGGAACGGCGTGCGCTCCGGTGACGCACTTACTTCTTACCATCGGACCGATCAAAATAGATGGTGACGTCAAAGCCGGAACATTTGCCGTTCTCCCGGCGGAATCTGGCTGCGCGCTCGGTCAACCCCTTGGATTTATATAGTTCATACAACATGACCGGTTCCCTTGACCCGGTGTTGCCGGCGTCCTCCAACACATCTAGACACCAATCCAGCTGGCCGTTTTGAAATGCTGCTGGGGGCAGCTTCACTAGATAATCGTGAATCCGGTTCCAGCATTCGAAATTGTCGCCCGATAGCGCCATCAGCGCGTGGAAATAATTGGTCGTTTCCTTGATGCCACTGTTTTTTGCGGCTTCCCAGTTTTTCTCCCGCCGTAATTTTAAAACCTCCACTAGATTGGTGAGCCAGGGCTGCGGGTTGTCCGCTGCCAACTTGCAGAGGAATCGGGTATGGAAGTCCTCCGCTGCCAGATTCTTTCGGAGAACTGCGTCAACTTGCGGGAGGTCAAATTTCAGCAGGGCATTTCCGGCACTGGTGTGGACCGCATTGGTTTCCTGCCACAGCATTTCCAGCACGGGGATCAATTTTACATAATTGCCGGCACCGATGGTGTCGGCAACGGCCGCGCGGACTTTCGTTGAGGAGTTCTGGGCTCCGGCGGTTAAAGCGCCTTCGGCCAACGGAACCGGGAACCGGGGCAGGAGAGCGAACGCACCAGCCCGGATCGTTTCATTCGTGTCGGTCAACAAGGCCACCAGCGAGTTCGTCACCGCCTCGCTGTCCAGTCCGGACAAGGCTCGGATGGCCGCCAGCCGGTGAGCGGAAGTCGGCCCCTGATTGGCAATCTTGACCAGCCGATTGGTGAATGGCGGCAGCAGCGCCGGGGCATTGGTTCCCACCTCAAAGCACGCCAGCGCGCGCGTGGCGATTTCGACGTTGCGATGATCGGTCAGGGGCAACAACGCCCCTAGCACCTCCGGCCGTTTGAAATCTGAGCTGCGCCGCCATTCCTCATACGGTTCCCCCTTGCGGCTCATGCCGTCGAGCTGGCTGATAGCGTAAAGCACATTCGTGGGGTTGGAATCATTCAGCAACCGATTCAGTTCCAGCCAGTGGGCTTGCTTGATGGAGGTGGCTGTGAGCTTCCGTCCATCCAGCGTTTTCAGAATGCCGACATTGCCGGCTTTGGGAACGTCTGCGATTTGACGAAACTCATTGGCAGAATGGGGCGATCCGACGATTGGTGTGTAATAAGCATCCGTCTGATCCAGGCTCGCGGCGAAGACCAGATAATGCTCGCCGAGCTGAAACTTCATCATCGCCGGTGGTGATGGGCCGCTCCAGGCGAAGGGGCCGGCGTAATCCGCATAGTGAAAAAACGTTACTTCGCGCAGAGCCGGCCCTTTGATCACGCTGATGACTTTGAACTGCGTTGCCTCCACTGCCATGCTGGAAATCCGGAAGGCGGCATTCGTGTTCGAGTGTTCGAAATCACCTCGCCCTTTAAGACCAGTTCCGCCTGTTGCTCCAGTTCCTCGATCCGGCCATGCGGGCGGATGTAGACACTCGGCGGAATTGCCCCGGTGGTAATGGCCGCATGGAAATCATGGCCGGCGGCGATGGCGACGACATTGGACAGGCCGGCCGGGACACTCGTTTGTTTGAAATAATTATTTCCCCAGGCGACCACCGTCCCATCCTGTTTCAAAGCCATGCTTTGGTTTTGCGATGCGGCGATGGCTTTGACGTGATCCAATCCGGGCGGAACGGCGGCGGCACCGTAGGTGTCGGTTCCCCAACCCACCACGGTGCCGTCCTTCTTCAAGGCGAGTTCATGCGTTCCGCCACCGGCGATGGCCATCACGTTGCTGAGCGCCACGCCATTGATGATCAACGGTGCCAGTGCCGCATAGGCATATGGCATCGCGGCACTTTCGGCACCAAGATATTCGTAGAGAACATTGTCATGGGCTTCAAAGCGAGGTTCAACGGGAGGACTTCCTGGCGATTGATAGCTCAGATGATACACCGTGCCGTCGGCCAGCAGGACTAGCGGCGTGTGGCCGGCGGCGGCTATCGCAACGACATTGCTCAAGATAGTCCCGTGAACTTTCACGGTCGGCCGCAGTGGTGACGGGTGGTCAAAATTGAATCCGACGAGCGTTCCATCCTTTCTCAAAGCGAGAAACCGGTTCGCGCCTGCCCAGCAAACCGCTGTGACATTGGTCAGGCGCGAGACAACGTCACCCGGCTCCAGAGTGAAATCATTCCAGAACTGCGGCCAGCAGACGACCGTGCCATTGCGTCGAATGGCCCAGCATCGGTCGCCCTCGATTGCCACGGAGGCGATGTTCGTCAGATTGGTCGGCATCCGGCGCACGCCCAGGGTGTCAGCGCCGAACGCGGCCACCGTGCCGTCGCTTTTCAACGCCAGCCCCATCCGCATGCCCAGCTTGATGGCGACAGTATTGCTGACGAATTCATCGCCAATTTCTGCGAGCCCGTTGGTGTGGGTGGAATAGGAGTGCCGCCAGAAGTCATCCTGTCCCCACCAAACGATACGCCCGAGAACACCGGTAGCGGGGCTGGCCTGAGCCGTAAGCGCGGCCAAGGAAAGCCACAATGCCAAGAGGCAAAACTGGCATTGGATACTGAGCCCAGAAGATGAGCCACCGATTTTGTGCACCTGGCGAGAATGCGCTTGCCCAATGACAACTTCAAGCCGAAGGTGCTGGCATCATGTCTGAATCTGACTTTCACCAAATGAATCCCAAGAAATTGTTGATGAGTAAATGGACGGCCGTGAATCCTCGCGACCAAGAAAAGCACTTTCTCATCACCCGGGTGATCAATCCGGAAGCGGCGCCCCACCGCATTGAACTCGTCGAGCTGGAGGCCGTGCTGCCCGGCGCAGCTTCACGCTGCCGTGGGCTGAATTGACTGACAAACAGAAGTGGCTACAAGGTTGGCTCTGATTCATTCAGTGTAAATACCCGGAGGGAATGCTGCGCCGTCCAGATTTTCCACTTTCCCCCAAAACCACCCGGCTCCATCATCCGCTGACGCCAAGTCATTATTGTATGTCAACTGCCACTGCTGAGCTTGCTTCCCCGATCAATCACGTTTTCGTTGATTTTGAGAACGTCCCCAAGGTCGACCTGACAATATTCGGCAGCAAAACCGCGAACTTCACGTTACTGCTGGGACCGCGGCAGACAAAACTGGATGTGGCCCTGGTCGAAAAACTTCTAGCCCACGCCGGCTCGGTGCAGTTGGTGCGCCTCGCTGCCGGCGGACGAAACGCGCTGGATTTCACCCTCGTCTATTACGTTGGTCGCGCCGTCGCCGCCGATCCTGTCGGCCATTTCCACATCATTTCCAAAGACACGGGCTATGATCCCCTGGTTGAACATTTGCGCAGCCGGAATATTCACGCTCAGCGTCACAACGATTTTACCACCCTGCCGTTCACGGCTCCGGCCGGGCAACCGACTTTAAATCCGCCCCCTGTGACCAAGCCAAAGTCCGCGTCAAAATCCAAAGCTCCCGTTTTCAGCTTGGCCCCGCAGGAGACGCAGGTGCTGGAGCATTTGCGCAAGACGACCACCACCCGCCCTCGGAAAGAAAAGAAGCTGGTTAGTTTCCTGATTGCTTACCTCGGTCATAAAATCACCGAAGCTGAGGCGCTATCGATTATTAAAAACCTCTGTCGGGCTGGCCACCTCGCCATCGGTGAAAAGGGCGACGTCACCTACCACGTGGTGGGCAAGTAAAACACTGTCTCATTCCGGGTTTGCTCAACGGCATGACCGTAGAATCGTGTTACTGACCGGAAAGACGGGGTTGCCGACAATGGGCGGTTGCATTATAGTTAAACCAGAAAGATTAGCCATGTCAGACCAAGACATCCAACAGCTCGAAAGCCAGTTCCCCGCCGTCTCCGGCTCGGCCTTCGCGGCGGCGCGTGAACAGGTTCTTGCGTCGGGTCAGAGCGTGCTGCAATCACAGAATGGCGTCATCTACGAAGTCTTCCCCGACGGCCACAAGGTCGCGGTGAAGAATATTGAACCGCCCACTCAATTCGTCTCCGGTAAAATCTTCACCATCCGGTGAGCGCGTCCACGCCACGGCTGAGAATGTTCGCCGGGCCGAATGGTTCAGGCAAAAGCACCCTCAAATCCTATCTGCCGCAGGCGTTGCTCGGTGTCTATCTCAACCCGGATGAAATGGAACAGGAAATCCGGCTGCAAAATTATCTAGATTTCACCGACTACGGAGTGACGACGACCGCCGACGTGGTGCTGTCATTTTTCACAAAATCCAAGTTCCTCTGCGACGCCGGATTCGGCGAAACTGCCAGACAGCTGACGTTCACCAACCACCGGCTGGAATTCGGCGCAGTGGAGGTGAATTCGTATTTTGCATCGGTCGCCAGCGACTTCCTCCGGCAAAAGCTGATGGAACAGAAAATCTCCTTCACGTTGGAAACAGTGATGTCACATCCCAGCAAAATTGAGTTGCTGACCCAGGCGCAGGCGAATGGCTACCGGACCTACCTTTATTTTGTCGCCACCGACGACCCGGCCATCAACATTTCGCGGGTGAAAAGCCGCGTGAAGCTGGGCGGCCATAATGTGCCGGAAGACCGGATTGAAACGCGATACTATCGTTCGCTGGAATTATTGATGGACGCCATCCGGCACACCAACCGCGCTTACGTCTTCGACAACTCCGGCGATACGCAGGACAAAAAGCACACTTGGCTGGCCGAAATCACCGAGGGGCGGGAACTGGAATTGAAATCGAACCAGATTCCAGCATGGTTTAAACGCGCCGTGCTGGACAAAATTGCGTGAGTGGTATCGGCGCAAGCGTTCCTGTCATCCTCTCATTGTCTTTTTTCAGCCCCTTATTAATCAACAGCCGATTCCTTGCTGAAAAAGCCTAGTTCGTATATTATTTTTTCAGCCTAAACAAGCATACGAACTATGAGCAAGCGCACCGACATTGCCGGGGAAAAGAAGAAGCAGGTTCTCCGCATTCGGCGCAGTTGTTTTTCTGCGCTTCAATGATGGTCTGAACATATCCGTCATTGTAGAATTGGGGCTGGATGGCTCTCCGCCATCTGGCCTCATAATTTTTTCGTCTAGGATTTTAGAAGCCGTTCGATTTTTTTGAGCTTCGTGTTTGTGCCCACAGACAAAAACCATTTCAGTTTTAAAAAGCCATGCGCGCTCAAGCACTGGCCCTTGAAATTTATTCGAGATACGACTTCCCAATTTTTTCCAAAAATTCCACCTCAACAAAAACCAATTGATTTTCTCTTTATATGTGCGCAAGGCGGGCGGATAATAAAAAATTAAAAAAAACTTAATATTTTAAGCCCCAATATGATATGTATGTTTTTACTTGACATAATTCCAAGTAATCTGTTACATTAGTTATGTTTAAATCAAATATCAATCAAACAGTGCCGAGCCAGCGCGGATTCAATGCTGGCAACTTTCTTCCCGCTCGCTTGGATGCTAGGCAAGCCGCAAAGCTTCTTGGATTTCAAGAGCATGATACGCCTGTTCTCATCGGTGCAAAAATGATGAAACCGCTTGGCAAGCCAGTTGCGAATGCCACAAAGTATTTTGCGACGTGCGAAATCGAAGCACTATGCGCCGATGCAAAATGGTTGCGCGACGCCACACAAGTTATTTACGACTACTGGAAAGGAAAAAACGAAAGGCGAACGGGAGGCGCAGTTAATAAACAGGCTGATTCTTCAGAAATCGCGCTTGTTGAATAGCCAAAACTTAATAAGCAAAAACCGCCGCATAAAGGTTCAAACCTCTGTGCGGCGGCTTTGTTTTATAGTCAATCAGTTGAACTGGATTCTTTCCGATGGCGGCAGTAGCGGAGTCGTCAGTGGTGCGTCTTCCAAGGGCGGACAAACCACGGTAGCTCTTTTTGCGTAGGCATAATGAACAGCACGATTTTTATGCCCCAAAGCTGCCTGTGCAAACCGTTCCTCATAACCAGATGAATACGCGCGTTCCGCCCAAGAATACCTGTATGAGTGAAGCGATATCCCTTTTATATTCAAAAGACGGCAACGGCGGCAAAATTCAGCCGCACGGTCCTTGTTGGACAATTGAGAAATTCGCGGAAACAAGAAACCTTGCTGTGGCAACTTTTTTAAAAGGAGTTCCAATGAATTTCCAATTTTCAAAAATGCGTTTTCATTTGTCTTGCTTCGTGTGTAGGACAGAACACGGGTTTGCCAATTGATATTTTTATCAGTCAGCAAGGCGCAATCTGTTTGTGCCGCGCCACAAGCCAAAGCATTTCGTAATAATGGCGTCTCTCGATGTTTTGTTCCGCTGCGATGATTTTCCCGTGTTCCTCAATTGTGATGGCGCGTTTTGGTTTCTTTTCGGGTTTTGTCCATTGTTTCGGCGC
>Ga0207702_10002764_pt1 | contig 16426 bp, 13 predicted proteins | sample KBSCornC62_FD_184302 | JGI IMG/M metagenome (GOLD analysis project Ga0207702, IMG submission 184302) | Corn rhizosphere microbial communities from Kellogg Biological Station, Michigan, USA - KBS Corn C6-2 (SPAdes) (version 2) | ecosystem: Host-associated > Plants > Roots > Rhizosphere > Soil ...
CATCTACCAACCTTCCGCACCGCTGGCCGCGATCGAAAAACGCGCTCACGCCAAGGTGACCTTCGCCGACGGCAACGACATTGCCGCCGCCGCGCAACTCGCTGCACACTCGGACGTCGCGGTGGTGTTCGTCGAACAATGGGCGGCGGAAAGTTTCGATGTGCCGACGCTCGCCCTGCCCGGCAACCAGGATGCGCTGGTCGCGGCCGTGGCCAAGGCGAACCCGCGCACCGTCGTCGTGCTGGAAACCAACGGCCCGGTCGCGATGCCGTGGCTAACCCAGGTCGGCGCGGTGCTGGAAGCGTGGTACCCCGGCGCGGCCGGCGGCGAGGCGATCGCACGACTGCTGTACGGCGAAGTCGCCCCGAGCGGCCGCCTGCCGGTGAGCTGGCCGCGCGATGCATCGCAATTGCCGCGCCCGCAAATTCCCGGCGCGGGCCTCGCTTCCATCGGCCTGCCACCGCGAGGCAAACCGGCGCAGGACGTCGACTACGACATCGAAGGCGCCGACGTGGGCTACCGCTGGTATCAGCGCAAGCACTTCGAACCGCTGTTCCCGTTTGGCTACGGCCTGAGCTACACGCAGTTCGAATACAGCGATTTTGTCGCGCGCGTCGAACACGACCACATCACGGCCGCGTTCACCGTCACCAATCGCGGCGCGCGTGAAGGCGTGGACGTGCCGCAACTCTACGTGACGCTGCCCGGCGCGGACGAAGTGCGACGGCTGGTGGGCTGGTGCCGGGTAGCCTTGAAGCCCGGCCAAGCCGCGCGCCTGACGATCACCGCCGATCCGCGCCTGCTGGTGAACTTCGACAGCCACGATCAGCGCTGGCAGCGGCCGGCCGGTGCCTATCTCCTTCAGTTGGGCCACTCGGCAACGTCGTTCCAGGGCCAGGGCAAGGTGACCTTGGGTGCAGCAAATTGGCCCGCAGATGCGGCACCCAGAGGCACACCGCACGCTTGCGACTGACGCGCCCGCGCGCCTCGACACCGATCTCGATCAAGCTCGCCTCGATATCTGTCGTCTTCCGGGGAATCTTGCAAAACCCCGGGAAAGGGTCTGAAATTGCCCGATGCAACGTGCGGCAGGGACGGACCGACGCTTGTACGAGTTTTCCGGCTTTCGGCTGGATACTTTGGCGCGGGAACTGCACGGGCCGGACGGCGAACCGATTAGGGTTACGTCGAGGGCCCTGGATATCCTGATGTACCTGATCGAGCAGCGCGACCGCACCGTCGGCAAGGACGAGTTGCTCGCGGCCGCATGGGCGGGCCGGGTGGTCGAGGAAAACAACCTGAGCCAGGCCGTCGCGGCACTGCGCAAGGCATTCGGCGTCGGCGCAGGAGAGCACCGCTTCATCGTCACCACCTCGGGGCGCGGCTACCGGTTCGTCGCACCGCTCACCGACGGATCTTCGCCGTACAAACGTCGCGCCGGGGATTTCATCGATCCCTCCGCTGCCGCGGAGCGCCTGTACCTGGCCGGCCGCGACCTGATCGACGCCCCCAGCCTGACCCGCTGCAAGCGCGCGATCGGCGTATTCAGGCAGGTACTCGACATCGATCCATGCCACGCACGCGCGTGGAGCGGACAGGCCTTTGCGTGGCGCGCGCTCACCATCACCGGCGACATGGACCCGAAGCAGGCGTTTCCGCTGGCCAGGGCCGCCGTCCAGCATGCGCTCGCGCTGGACCCCGACCTGCCCGAAGCGCACGCCGCGCATGCCTTCAATTTGTTCTGGGGCGACTGGGACTGGCACGGCGCCGAGCAAACCTGCCAGCGTGCGATCAAACTCGGTCCGCGCGTTCCCGACGGACACGTTGTCTATGCGCACCTGCTCAACAATCTCGGCCGCTTCGGCGAAGCCCTGACGCAAGCGCGCCAGGCACGCGAACTGGATGCACTGTCGCCGCTGGCCAACGTACTCGAAGGCGGCTTCCTGGCCAGCGCCGGGCACGCCGACGAGGCCAACGTGCGCATCACGCGGGCGCTCGAGATCGCACCCGAATTCTGGGTGGCATTGCTGGCGCGTGCGGGCATGGCCATGACACGCAAGGACACGGCCACCGCCGTCGAACTCCTGCAGCGCGCGGCCACGTTGTCCGCCCGCAGCAGCCAGGTGCTGGCCGCGCTGGGTGCAGCGCTGGTCGCCGCGGGCAACCGGGCCGGTGCGCGGCAGTTGCGCGAAGAATTGCAGACGCTGGCGCAAACGACCTACGTGCCGGCCACCAGCCGCGCCGCCATCAGCAATGCGCTGGGTGAACGCGACGAGGCGCTCGACCTGCTCGAACTCGCGTTCTCGCAGCGCGACGTGCGCATGACCTTCATCCGGATCGACGCGCGCTGGAACAACCTGCGCCCGCACCCGCGCTTCCAGGCACTGATGGAGCAGATGCGATTCACCGCGGGCGACGCACACGGAATCTTGTAGCGCGCGTTCGGTGCCCACGCTGGCCGTGCTGGCAGCCGATGGAAACGATCCCTCCGAACCGGGCCCATCCCTGGCCCGGTTCCCGCTTGGTTTGCCCGCTTACGGATACGGAACGCCGACGAGGCCGCCCTCTTCCTCGGTGACATAGAGCGTATGGGTCGAGCGGTCGTACGTCATCGAGGTCGGCCCGACGAGGCAACTCGCGACCGTCGTCGGCGTGCCGGCAGGATCATTGAACTTCAACACCGTGCCAGGCCCGCTGAAGAACGGTCCATGGGCAGCCATCTCCAGGACCAGCAGCGGCTGGTGCGCCTCGTGCAGCGGAATCGTGCCGATCGCGGTCGTGAGAGTGGAGATCAGGCGTGTATCTGCGCCGGTGACCGGATCGATCTGTTCGACGCTGGAAACACCGGTCGCGAACGGCGCGCCGGTGAACCGCGACAACAGCAACTTGCCCCGCGACACGGCAATGCCGGTCGGTACCGCCTGGATGAATGGTCCGCCCACGCCCGGGAACATCGGGTTCGGTACGCTCGGGAAGTTGACGAATTCCGTCTGCGCGCCGTCCAACGCATCGACCTTCCATGCGAGATTGCGTCCGCCGTCGGTCACGAAAAGCCATTGGCCGAATCCGACGATGCCGAACGGATTCGAGAGGCTGATGTTGCCGGGTACATCCGGCAGCGGCGACGGCACGTACTCGGGGAAATTCGTCAGCATGCGGATGGTCATCACGTAGCCGCGGCTGTCGGTCAACATCACGAACTGGCCGTTGGCGAGTGCGTCCTGGTTCGCGCGGGTCATGGTGAACCCGGTCGTCTGCATCTCCGCGCCCGGGCTGAGGCTCATCGCCAGCACGGAGCTGAAGATCGGCGAGGACGGCCCGTTCGGATTGACCAGCGTCGTCCCGGGGCGCGGCCCCAGGATGCCGGTGTCGCCGGTACCGATCGCGAGATACAGGCCGCGTCCCCGCATGAACAGCCCGCTGGGACCGGAAGGCGTGCCGACGTCGGCCGGCGCCGACGGCAAGCCCTGCAGCAGAGTGCGCAAGGTGCCATCGCGATCAAGAATGGAAATCCGGCCGGAACCGGCGGTGCCGTCTCCGGATTCCGCGATCAGCAGATGGCCCTGATGGGTCATGAGGCTGGCTACCGGCAACCGCAGTCCGCTGAGGATCGGCGTGCACTGGGCCTGCGCGAAACCAGTCGCGGGAACGGTCGCGCCGGCAACCAATGCCAAGACAGCGGCGAGGACGCCGAGGCGGCGGATCAGGCGCGCATGCAGCTTGGCTGTGTGCGAAAGCCGTTTTCCAACGTCCTTCTGCGCACGAGCTGAAACACTCAAACGATTGCCGACGGTCGTTGACGATCTGGACATTGCCGTTCTCCCCGAAAGCGGATGGAGGCGCGTGCTCGAAGGGGCACCACCGCAGAGCTCCTCCGGCGGTGCAGGCACCATGGACGGGACGCATCGGCGAGTCCTGCAAAAAAATCTGAAAGTTTCTGAAATTTCGGGCCAGGAGGGCGCGGCGCCCGCCCACCGGCACCAGCCAGAGCGTATGCGGGCCGCGGTCCAGGACACCTGAGCGCGCGTCCGGCTCGACGCGTGCCTCAATCGCCGCCGCTCGCCGCCGGCGTGACGCGCCACACCACGTTGCCGACATCGTCGGCGACCAGCAGTGCACCGGCATGATCCATCGCGACGCCGACCGGGCGCCCGCGCGCTTTGCCATCAGCGGTCACGAATCCGGTCAAGATGTCTTCGGGCGGACCGGCCGGCTTGCCATCGGCGAACGGCACGAACACGACCTTGTAACCGCTGCGCGGCCTGCGGTTCCACGAACCGTGCTCGCCGATGAAGGCACCGTTGCGATAATGCGCCGGGAAAATATCGCCCGTGTAGAACGCCAGCCCCAACGCCGCCACATGCGAACCGAGCGCGTAATCGGGAACGATCGCACGTGCGACCAGATCCGGACGTTGCGGCTTCACCCTGGGATCCACGTGCTGGCCGAAATAACTATACGGCCAGCCGTAAAAACCGCCGGGAGTCACATGCGTCAGGTAATCGGGCACGAGATCCCCGCCGAGTTCGTCGCGTTCGTTGACAACGGCCCACAGCGCGCCGGTTCCGGGCTGCACGGCCATGCCGACGGGATTGCGCATGCCGAACGCGAACATGCGCTTGTCGCCCGTTGCGGGATCGACCTGGACGATGCGGGCGCGGCCTTGCTCCACCGCCGTGCCACGATCGCCGACATTGCTGTTGGAGCCGATCGAGACATACAACACGTCACCGTTCGGGCCCGCCACGACGTTCTTGGTCCAGTGGTAATTGATCGGGCCCGCGGGCAGGTCGGTCACCTTCTCCGCGTGTGCCGTGATCGAAGTTTCGCCCTCGCGATACGGAAAGCGCAGCAGTGCATCGGTGTCGGCGACGTACAGCGATCCCTTCAGCAACGTCATGCCGAACGGCGAATGCAGGTGATCCAGAAATACGCTGCGGACATCCGCGACGCCGTCGCCGTTGCTGTCGCGCAACAGCACGATGCGATCGGGGCTCGGCACGCCGGCGCCCGCGCGCTTCATCACCCGCTTCATCGCCCAGCCCTTCAAGCCGCCCAGGCCTTGCGCTTCGGCCGGGGCATTGCTCTCAACCACCAGCACGTCGCCGTTCGGCAGCACGTACAGCCAGCGCGGATGATCGAGGCCGCGCGCGAACGCGTTCACCGCGAAACCCGGCGCCGCGTCCGGCTTGGCAGCCTCGCCCCAGTCTTCGGCCGGCGCGATGTGGACGGTCGGGATCCGTTCGGGACCGGGCGGCGGCAACGCCGGACTCGATCCTGTTTGCGTCTTGATCGGCAAGGTCGCGTTGGTCCCGCAGCCCGCGAGTGTCAGCAGCACGACGATCGCAACGAGCCTCCGCAACACGCGCAGTATTCCACCGCGTTCTTGCGTTGCCCTACCCTGTCCAGCCTGGACCCGGATCTCCTTCATCACGGTTTCGGCATAGGCCCACCGCCATGAACCGGGCCTGAGCGCGAAAGGGATCACTACCGCCGTCGATCCCGCGGTCCGCCAACCGTCGCCCTGGCAGGTGGACACATCAATCCGAGGAGCACCGACATGCGCAAGCTCATCGTTCCCGCGTTCATCAGCCTCGATGGCGTGATACAGGCGCCCGGCGGCCCGCAGGAAGACACCAGCGGCGGCTTCGTCCACGGTGGCTGGGTCTGGCCTTACGCCGACGAAACCGACGAAGTGATGGGCGGCGTGTTCGAGCGTCCGTTCGAGTTGCTGCTCGGACGCCGCACCTACGACATCTTCGCCGCCTACTGGCCGCACGTGGCGGAGGACGCGCCGCATCGCGGCATCGCCGACGCGTTCAACGGCACCACCAAACATGTCGCCACCCGTCATCCCGACACGCTCGCATGGCAAAACAGCCGCGCGCTGGGACCGGACATCGTCGCCGCGGTGCGGACGCTCAAGCGCGGCGACGGCCCCGACCTGGTGACGCAAGGCAGCAGCGAGCTGGTGCACCAGTTGCTGGCCACGGATCTGGTCGACGAACTGCTCCTGCTGGTCTATCCGCTACTGCTCGGGCGCGGCAAGCGCCTGTTCGACGATCGCTCGCAGGCATGCGCGTTCCGACTCGAAGAATCCAAAGCCACGCCCAGCGGCGTGCTGGTCAACCGCTACATCCGCGAGGGCGAAGTGCGAACCGGATCGTTCGAATGACCGAATGGTGGGCTCGAGCCCGGCTTGCGCTGGCCGCATGAAGGCGAACCTGACCCGTTCCCCTCCCGAATGCGATAAGGTTCTGCGCCGATGGTCAAGCGAAGCAACCGCCGCACCGGCGACGCGTTCTGGGGTTGTGCCAAGTATCCGGGTTGCCGCGGAACGCGCCCCGTTTGAGTCGTGATATTGCGGTCACCAGCCCTGCCGGAAACCCGGCCGTGATCTATGCGTTGATCATTCCATTCGAGCCATGAAAATCGCCACCTTCAACGTCAACGGCATTCGCGCGCGGCTGCCCTTGCTGCTTCGCTGGCTCGAGGAGCGGTCGCCGGACATCGTCTGCCTTCAGGAACTCAAGGCGCCGCAGGAACAGTTTCCCGTCGCGGCGCTGCACGACGCGGGCTATGGCGCGGTATGGCACGGGCAGAAGAGTTGGAATGGCGTTGCGATTTTGGGCAAGGGCTGCGATCCCGTGGAACGCGGTCGGGTCCTGGCCGGCGATCCGGAGGACGTGCAAAGCCGATATCTCGAAGCGGAAGTGAACGGGATGGTCATCGGATGCCTTTACCTGCCCAACGGCAACCCTGTCCCCGGTCCGAAATTCGATTACAAGCTGCGCTGGTTCCAACGCCTTGCTGACCATGCGCGCGATCTCCTCGATTCCGACTCGTCCGTCGCGCTGGCCGGCGATTTCAACGTGATTCCGGAAGAACTGGATGTGTATGCGCCGGAGCGCTGGGTGGACGACGCATTGTTTCGCCCGGAGGTGCGCGCGGCGTACCGGGACCTGCTGGCGCAGGGCTGGACCGACACGCTGCGCGCGCTGCATCCGGACGCGCGCATCTACACGTTCTGGAAGTACCTGCGCAACGCGTTTGCGCGCGATGCCGGCCTGCGCATCGACCACATTCTCTTGAGTCCCGCCGCGGCACGGCGTCTTCAGTCTGCAGGTGTGGATCGGGACGTGCGTGGTTGGGAGCGCACGAGCGATCACGCGCCGACGTGGGTCGAGCTAAAGGAACGGGATCAGGTTCGCTAATCGACCGCCGGGAAGTGAACCCGACCCGTTCTTCTCTCAGAGCTGCGACGACCCCAGCGTCGACAACCAGTCGGCCACGCGCCGCGTCCATGGGCGGTTGCGCCATTGCGCAAGCGTGACTTCGCGCGAACGGCTGATATCGGCGTCGATCACTGCGGTCATGTGCGTGGCGAATGCACGGTCCGGGATGTTGAGGTTGGATTCGTCGTTGAGCTTGAAAGAGCGGTCATCGAAATTGGCCGAGCCGCCGATCGTCAGATAACTGTCCACCACCATCAACTTGTTGTGGAACAGCGACGGCTGGAACTCGAAGAAACGCGCTCCCGCCTGCATGAATACGCCCCAGGTTTCCCGCGAAGCATTGCGCTCGATCGGGCTATCCACGTGCGCACCGGGCACGACGATGCGCACCTTCACGCCACGATGCAATGCGTCGAGCAGTGCAGTCCGGGTCAAATCGTCGGGAACGAAGTACGCGGCCTCCAGGTCGATGCTGTGCCGTGCACCATCGATCGCCATCAGGTACAGCAACTGCATGTTGACGCTGCCGCCATCGGGCGCACTGGCAAATGCCTGAACCGCGGTGTTGCCCACCCGGGGCACGTCAGGGTAATAAGCGTCCCCCAGCAAGACTTCGCCGGTGGTGGCCAGCCAGTTGTCTGCAAAAATTGCCTGCATCTGCGCCGCGACGGGGCCTTCCACCCGAAACTCCATGTCGCGCCACTGGTCCGGCCGGGTGGCGTTGCCATCCCACGCGTCCGCAATGCCGGCGCCACCATTGAAAGCGATCCTGCCATCGACGATCAGCAGTTTGCGATGGGTGCGATTGTTCATCCGATCGAGCGAATACCAATGCAGCGGGTGGTAGTACTCGAAGCGCACGCCTCCGGCGCGCATGCGTTCAACCAGCGATCGCTTCATTTTCGAGGACCCGACCCAGTCTGCCAGCACGTGCACTTTCACCCCGGCACGGGCGCGCTCGATCAAGGCGTCGGCAAATTCCCTGGCAATGTCACCGGACCAATAGATGTAGGTTTCCATGTTCACGCTGCGCTGCGCGCCGCGAATGGACGCCAGCATCGCCGGGAAGTACGCCGCCCCGTTCTGGTAATCGGTCACGGCATTGCCTTCGGTCACGCTGGCACCGAGCAGCGTTCCGATCTCGCGCCGGAACTGCGCGCTGTCCACCGCGCTGACGTGCTGCAGCCGATGCTGCAACTGCTGCTCGTGGGGCCACAGGTTGAGCGCAATGATGACGATCACCGCCGCGCCGATTGCGCCCAACGCCGCCCAAACGATTCGCCGCTTTGCCTTTGTGTTCATCTCCGCCACGCAAAGAAAAGAACGGGTCCATGTTCACTCACCCACGCCTGCCTGCAACAACAACGCGCACTGGGTCGCCGTTCGTTCCAGACCATGATACAAATCCAAACCCGTCCCTTCGCCGGCGTCCGTCCCGCCCATCGTCCGGCTCACGCCCCGTCACCGGCAAGAAATGAACCTGACCCCGCTCTTCATGTTGGTGTTGCTGCTGGTACCAAGCCTGTCCGCAGCGGCAGTACAGACCAGCGAGCCCTTCGTGGGTGTGCGGCTGGAACGGTTCGTGAGGTCGAAGTCGAGGCCCGAAATCATCCATCTCGCGATCATCGACCCCGAGGCACCCGGCATTCGCTTTCTGGTCACCCCGTCCAATGGTGATCCGAACGGACCGCTGCCGGGCGACCCCAACCTCGAAACCACCCGCGAGACGACACTGCAGTTCATCACCCGGCAACACGCCCAACTGGGCATCAACGGTTCGTTCTTCACCTTCGTCAAACACACGCTGGACACGGACAACGTATCACTGGTGATCTCGGACGGGCACGTCGTCTCCCCGCTGGATCCGCATCGCGCCTGGGTCCTCAACATCACACCCGACCATCACGTTCAAATCCGCAAGGTCACGGCAAACGAGGTCGGCAAGCCGGACAGCCAACTCCATGACGCGATCGCCGGTTCGGATTTGCTCGTAGACCAAGGAAAGCTTGTTGCACCCACCGGATCGAAATTCGATGACAGCCACCCTCCGCGCACGGCCGTTGGGGTCACGCGCGAAGGTCACCTGCTGCTGATGACCGTCGACGGGCGCCAGCCCGGATTCAGCGAAGGCATGAGCCTGCAAGAGGTGGCCCGGTTTTTGATGGCGCACGGCGCGGTCGAAGCGCTCAATTTCGACGGAGGCGGTTCCACGACCATGGCGATCGCCGACCCCCATCCGCGGATCATCAATTTCCCGAGCGACCACAAACCGGATGGCAATGCCGGCGAAGCGCGCGCGGTCGGCGTCAACCTCGGGGTGTTCGCCAATCCGAATCCGGATTACAAACCGCTGCCGCGCGTTCGACCTGCAGCTTCCCGTTGACCTGCTTCTGTTTTCCCGTCGCGCGGCAGGACGTGAACCGGCCCCGTTCGCCTCGGCCGATCATCAACTTTGCAGGCGCACGATGTAGGCGTCGAGGAACTTGATGTAGGTCTCGAGTACTTTTCGTACGGGCGGTTTCGCCTGAAGCAAACCATCCAGGTCTGCGCGCGCCGCTTCCGCCGCTTCATATGCCCTGCCGAGACCCTCGGTGCGTTGCATGCATGCCAGGATGCCAGCAAGGTCATCCGTCGAACTCGTCAGGTTCCGGTGAATCTCATTGATCCGGTCCCGGTACTTTTGCACGCGACGTTTCTTGAGAGGGTCCCTGATCCAGGAAAGGTTGTCGCCAACCTCCCTGAGCGACACGTCCAGTTGCGAATCCAGAGCCTTGTCCTGAAGCAGAGCGACCAGCTCGCCCCTGAGCTCGCGCGCTCCTTCAAGCGTGTCCAGGCGCACCTGCTGCAGAACGCGGGCGAGGTTCGGATCCTCCTTTTGCTTGGTGAGCTTCTCGACAACCTCGATGACACCTGGAACAAGCGGCAAAACCTGTTTCGCACCGGTGATGATTTCAAGAAATCCGAACATGGGCCACCTCCCAACGAACTGCATTCCCGGCTCGACGAGCCTTGTGCAATTTTGAACCACATTGGGAAGAACTGGGAGCAGTACCCAGCACTCGCGTGAGCGACATTCGATGTGGCCCTTTCGCGAGCGAGGTCAAGTGTCAGAAATTGCGCCAGGCGGCGTTTTGCAGACGAGGCCGCACGTGCGACCCAATGCATGTTCGATGGGCCTGGGTTCCGCCTGATTGCTCCGGCGACAACGCTACGCTGATCACGCCGCCCCGGTGGCTGTTTTCAATGTCCCGGCGGCAAGGTTTTCGGCACGGGTGCGGCCGCCATGCTTGGCGGCGTACATCGTCTTGTCGGCGTGCATCAGCAAAGCTTCCGCATCGGCCCCATCGGCGGGAAACGTGGCCATGCCGATACTTGCATCCAGTTGGAACAGCCCCTCCGGCATTCGGCACGGCGCCACGAGGCGCGTCCGCAAGCTGTCGGCAATTTCCCGCGCGGCCTGCACACCGCGACAATCGGGCAGCAGCACCACGAACTCGTCGCCGCCGACGCGCGCGACCAGGTCGTTTTGCCGGACACCCCGCTGCATGCGCCCGGCAAGCTCGCGCAGCAAGCGATCGCCGACCGCATGGCCGGCACGATCGTTGACGTGCTTGAAGCCGTCCAGGTCGATGTACAAAAGCGCCAGCCCGCCGCCCTCCTCGGCCGCACGATCGATGGCGGCCTGCAGTTCCACCTGCAGGCGATGCCGGTTGACAAGACCGGTCAGCGCGTCGTGGTTGGCGCGGTGCTCGAGCTCGAGTTCGGCGCGCCGCAGCTCGGTCACTTCGTGGCCGACCCCGATCCGCACGCGGTGCTCCGGCAACCAGCGCGCCGACCACTGGATGTCCACGGTGTGCCCGTCCTTGTGGACGTAGCGATTGCGGAAGTGGCGCTGCAGTTCCCCCGCCATCACCCGCTCGGCCTGCTCGACCGTCGCCTCGCGGTCTTCCGGGTGCACCAGGCTAAAAATCTGCCTGCCCAGCACCTCCTCGGGCGCATAGCCGAAGATCCGCTGAAAGCTCGCGTTGACGAACAGCAGCCGCCCCTCGGGATCGACGACGCACACCGCATCGGGCATGAGGTCGAGCACCTCGGCGAGCGGGGGAAGTGTGGTGGTCATCGTTCCGGCTCAACGTGGCTCTTTTATCGTCTGCAGGATTGATGCCAACGACCTTTCCATGCTGCGGACGGCCGCTCAAGCCGGTCCCGGACCGAGGCGCGGACCAGGGCTTTCGGGGACCGCCGACCGCCAGCCGGCGCCGAAATCCTGCGCCATCTCAGTCGAGGCAATCCGCCATCAGCGCCTTCAATTTCAAGGCATCGTCGATCGCATGGCCTTCTGCGGTGTTGTCGAAAACGCACCAACGCTCACGCGTCCGCTTTCCGGGACGAGTCAAGCGACGCGCCAAGCGCACCAGGGTTTCGTCCGAATAAGCGTCGTAGTACATGCGAGGCGAGCCGTGCAAGCGCAGGTATTCGGCCCTTCGGTCGCCTGCCGGTGCGGCAGCGCGCGGAACGCGTGCGGGATCGGCCGCGACACGCGTGATCTTGCGCTCGCGCAGGGCCGCATCCACGTTCGCATTGAACCAAGATGCATGTCGAGGCTCGCAGGCGATCGCGCCATGGTGGCGTTTGCGCAGGTCGTCCAGGAACGGCAACACGGCGCCCGGATCGAAGGCCATGCCCGGCGGCAATTGCAGCAGCAAGATGCCGAGTTTCGTGCCGAGGCAGCTTGTCTGATCGAGAAATGCCTGCACGTCCCCGCCACAGTCGCGCAGGCGTTTCGTGTGACTGATGGCCTTGGGCATTTTCACCGCGAAGCGAAAACCTGCCGGCACATTCGGCCCAGCGCGCATAGGTCCGCGGCTGGTGCGGCCGGTAGAACGACGAATTGATTTCCACCGCATTGAAGGTGCGCGCGTACCGTTCGAGATGGGTGCCACCGCCGGGAAACGAGCCGGCCCGTGCCGACGCGATCGACCACCCTGCGCAGCCGATGAAGATCGTGGGAATACGAGCGGTCACTGGATCGTGCGCACGAATGCTGCCCGATATTTGCCGCCGATGATTTTCCTGCGACTCGTCAGCACGCCGCGCACCGGAAGCGTCACGTCGTTCCACGGTTTCCGCCGAGCGGCCAACGCGCCACACACTGGTGCTCGGAACGTCCGGTACTTATCACCAGGCGAACTTCCTTCGCCCTGAATCGGATCGGCTGGATCGCATACCGCCGGTCGAGCGGCCGCTTGCCGTACCCCAACGTAAGGTGCGGGACAGCCGCACTTCTCTCGCCGACGAGGCCGAAGGGTCGTTGTGCGTCAGCCAATGCGCGCCGCAAACCATGGACCAGTTCTGTTGTTCTTGCATCAGCGACAGCCACGAACGCCGTGCCGTCGCCACCGAAACCTGCCACCGAATCGAGCACCACGTCGAACGCGGGAAAGCAAAACGCTTCCTGCGCCCGAAGCAAGGCTTCCTCCATCGAATACCGCAACCGGCGCGGCGTACCGCACAACGCGACGCTCACATGCAGCATCCAGGCCGGACGCGGAGTGATGCTGCCGGGCGGTGCAGACTCGCGGCACAACCGCAACTGTCTTTCAACGATTTCCGGAAGCTCTTCCGCATCCGGATACAAGGCGAAGAAGCGCGGAACGAATGCGGGAATGCCGGCAATGCCGACCTCGCTTGGCTGCAGCGTATCGGGAAAGAGATCGCCCACTGCGCTCACACGTTCTTTCGCATGATTCCAATTTTGTCCCAGTTCGTCGCGGGGGTCGAGGCACCACTGGCGCACCAACGCGCCCGTACGTTTGGACAAACGTCCTTGGAGATTTCGCCCGGGTCGCGCCGCCAGCGCTTTAACCCCGCAACAGAATGACCGGAAGCGCCACCAGGCCCAACACGAGGAGTATGCCCAGCAAGGTCATCACGACGCGCAGCGGGTCCGCACGAAGGATGCCGACGAACGTCTCCGCGGTGCCTGCGCGCCTGGCAGCGGTGTATTCGGCCCGAACGCGGGCGCTGCGCTGCTGCTCGTAATCGTCCAACGCGCGTTTGGCGGCGGCGAAGTCTGCGTCCTCCTTCACCCAGATTCCTCCGGACGAGATACCCCAGAAACTTGGCGGCGTTTCGTAATACGCGATGCGCTTCGCGTCGAGCATCGCGCGCACGTCGTCGGCCTCGTCACCGGGCACGTTGCGGAGGTTCAGAAGTAGCCTGGACATGGCGCCATGTTAGTCGCCCGTGGCATGCCGCGATCATTTCTCCGCTGCAAAACGGCGACCACCCGATCCACCCGGATCACCGGCCATCATGGCCCGGAAGTCTCCCCAACTTTCGGCACGCTCGCTCGCGCCCAGCGAGCAGTAGCGTGGCGGCGACCGCGCCAAACGCTCGCCGCGCCGTGAGAACGATATGACTAACCTCGATCGCCGCCGGTTCCTGAAACTCGCCGCCGCCCTGGGCGCGAGCCTGGCCGTCGGCTGTACGCCCATCCGCGAGTCTTCGAGCGGCTGGCGCGAACGCCGCGACCTGTATCCGCAGGGCGTCGCCTCGGGCGACCCCGACGAAAACAGCGTGCTGCTGTGGACGCGGCGTCCTTACGCGGACGGGCGCAAACAAGCCACGCTGTTCGTCGAAGTGGCCGAGGATCCGGCCTTCACGCGCGTGGTCGCGAAGACGACGGCGCGCATCCTCGCGCGCTCCGACTGGACCTGCCGGGTGCTCGTGGCGAACCTGCGCCCGGCAAGCGAATACTGGTACCGCTTCGTGGACGAGGACGGCAACGGCAGCCGGATCGGCCGCACGCTGACCGCGCCCCGGCGCGACGACCCGCGACCGGCGCGCTTCGCATTCGTCAGTTGTCAGGACGTCTGCGAAGGCGCGTTGAACGCCTATCGCCGGATGATCTGGGAAGACGAACGCGCCGCGCCGGAAGACAGGCTTGGCTTCGTGCTGCACCTCGGCGATTTCATTTACGAAGTCGTGCAGTACCCGGACCAGGTCAAGGACGGCCACCGCTACGACCGCGTCGTCACGTTCCCGGTGCACTTTCCGACCGGGGGCAAGGTCGTCGCCAAGAACCGCTTCCATGTCCCGGCGTCGCTCGATGATTACCGCGAGCTCTACCATGCATACCTCGAGAACCCGGACCTGCAGGACGCGCGCGCACGTTTCCCGTTCGTGGCGATCTGGGACAACCACGAATTCTCGTGGCAGGGCTGGCAATCCATCCAGGAATTCGGCGAAGGGTTCGTCTACGCGCAGACGCTGAAGGTCGCGGCCAACCAGGCGTGGTTCGAATTCCAGCCGGCGCGGGTTTCCCCGCACGGGCGCAGCCCGGACGCCTTCGACGCGCCACACGTGGTGGATACCCCGATCACCCACTTCGACGACCACGGCCTCGGAATCGAACCCAACAACCTCGCCGCCATCGACAGCCTGATCGCCTATCGCGCGCTGCGCTGGGGACGTCACATCGATCTGATCCTCACCGACCAGCACAGCTTCCGCTCGCACGACCCGTCGGATCGCGATGAGCTGAAGCCGCTGTTCGACGGCAAGTTCTTCGTCTTCTATCCCGAAGCACTGGCGATGCAGATCGACGGCGGCCGCGACTTCGCGAATGGCCACCCGCCGGCGACGCTCTCCTTCGGCGACAAGACCATTCCCAATTTCCGCGCCGCCGAACCCGCGCAGACGATCCTGGGCGCGAAGCAGAAGGCATGGTTCCTGAAACGCCTGCGCAGCGCGGACGCCACCTGGAAGATCTGGGGCAATTCGCTGGGCACGCCCGATTGGCGCGTCGATGCGCAGCGGCTGCCGGCCGCGATAGCGAAATGGACCGACGGCTTCGCCAGCATGAGCAGCGGCGACTGGGGCACCGCGTACCACGAGCGCGCCGAGATCTTCGATGCCGTGCGCGATGCCGGCATCACCGGTTTCGCCATCGTGTCCGGCGATCGCCACAGCTTCTGGGCGGGCTATGCGGCGAAAGCGTTGCCGCCCGCCGCGTTCGAGCCGGTGGGCGTCACCTTCGTCGGCGCGTCCATCTCATCGGTCGGCCTTCAGGAAGCGTACGAGCACGCCCTCAAGGACAACAATCCGTTTCGCCCGCTGTTCATTGCCAACCCTGGCGGCGGCCCGCCGCAGCCGACCATGAACCTGCTGTTGCACCATGGCGTGCGCTCCGCGCTGGAATACGCGCATAGCGGCGATTTCGAAAAGGCCCGCGCGGCCAGCAACCCGGAGCTGGCGCCGAACCTCATGTTCGTGGACATGGGCGGACATGGCTACGCCACCGTCCGCGTCGACGCCGACACGATGACGACCGACTTCGTCTGCATCCCCCGCCCGATCCAGCGCAGCCCGCGCGAAGACGGCGGGCCGCTGCGCTATCGCGTGCGCCATGAAGTGCCGTTGTGGCGGGCCGGCGAACGCCCGCAGATGCGGCAGACGGTACTCGAAGGAGACGTGGGGCTGTCGGCCTGAGATGCGGGTGCGAACAGAGGGCGATGCCGTATCGGTCGCCTTTGTGTCGACTCACTTCCCGTATAGCAACTGGAGCAGTTCTTCCTTGTCCATATCGCCGTGCCGCGCAATGTCGTTCAAGATGGCCGACAGGGTTCCCAACTTCAATGGCGAATGATTGGAAATCGTCAGCGCACGTGGCTTCGGCTCCTCGGTCTACGTACGCCGCCCCCGGTCACCGGCACGTTCGACTTGACCAGTCGCGCCGCCTTGCGAGCAACACCGTTGCGAATGCACCCAGCCCAAGAACAACGATCCCCAGATCCCGTGGCTCGGGCACGGCGGTCAGCACCCACTGGCCCGTTCCCCCGGTGCACCACGGGTCGCTGAAACAGCCAGGAAAATCGGAATGCGCATCCAGGATTGACCAGACGCCGTTGCTGGACGTCATGGAGAAATCCATGTCCGCATTGTTTGCGTACAACGACCCGGCCAAAAGGCTGCCGATGCCGCTGCCCATGGGCGTCATATCCATCGAGATATATACATCACCGACGTTCCCGCTCAGGTTCGGCCCCAGGTAGAAGCCATAGGGATTTCCCTGGATGTTCAAGGCAAGCAGCGAGAATGGACTGCCGTAGTCCACGCCGGGATCGTAACTGCCGGTGGACATCACATACTGCAGGGGACCCGTCGCCACCAACTTGCCACTGCTGATG
>Ga0207702_10002767_pt1 | contig 16420 bp, 17 predicted proteins | sample KBSCornC62_FD_184302 | JGI IMG/M metagenome (GOLD analysis project Ga0207702, IMG submission 184302) | Corn rhizosphere microbial communities from Kellogg Biological Station, Michigan, USA - KBS Corn C6-2 (SPAdes) (version 2) | ecosystem: Host-associated > Plants > Roots > Rhizosphere > Soil ...
GAGGCAAACTGCACGGCGGGTGCCTTCGTGCATGGGCAGGCCTTTTTCATCCAGACGTAGAATCTCCGGATGCTTTTTAGCGAGCCAGATGGGCGGCGCAGCCGTAGGCGTGCCGAGCACCACTTGAATGCCATGGTCGCCCATGACATCCATCACGCGCTTGAGCCAGGCGAAGTCAAATTTGCCGTCTTCCTTTTCGCACAGGCCCCAGGTGAATTCGGCAATGCGGACAATATTGACCCCGGCCGTGTGCATGAGCTGGGCGTCCTGCACCCATTGGGCCTCAGGGTTTTCGGCGGTGCCAGCGTAAGGAAAGACCCAATGTTCAGGGTAGTAATCGACTCCGAAGTACATAAAATTTTTTCGGGAATGGATTTTGCAGCGACACTAAGTCCAAACCGTCGCGCTGGCAACTAAAATCGCTCAGGGGAAAAACTTGCAACTGTCCCCGCCCCGTCACAAAGCAAAACCAGTTCCTGTTAGGAACAGTCTGTGCATCAGTCACTGCTTCGCTGTCATCAAAGGAAACAGTTCGGCAACAGGCGTGACCTTCCATTCCATTCGTCCAGCCGCTGGATGTATCCCATGAACCGTCTGCATTCTGTTTGGAATAAATCCATTTTTTGGTCCGCTCGACCATCGCCTCATCCACTAATTTGACATGGCCCATGTCGGTAAACTCCATAAGGCCATAAGCTGTTAATCCGATATGGGCCGGATCAGGCCAAACCATTCGAAACCGCCACCGGGAACTTCGAAGGTCAGCAGCCGCTGGTATACGAGTAACGCGATCACGCATTTACCGAGACTAAGTGTCTTGCAAGGGGTTGTTGAACCGCATATCAGCTGCGGGAAAAGCTAGAATCGCAGAAGCACAACGTAAAAGGTTGGCGAAATTGAAAGCAAGGGGTGACGCAAAGGAAAAGCCTGCTAAACGGAAGATGAGTGCTGCTGGAAGGGCTGCAATTATCGCTGCCAATTATCGCTGCACAAAAAGCTAGGTGGCTGAAGATTAAGGCTGGGAAGAAGTGATTTGGTGAATTCGAAAGTGCAGTCTTTTGACGGGCTGCATTTTTTGTTAAGTAATGTCCAGAAACGTCGGATTTTGGTGACGTGCACAGAAGCATAATGAAAGCTCAGCACTGGGACCATCAAAGACCATCGTTGTAAAAGGCCGTGAATCAAAAAGGGAGAAATCTCTTGACTGCGCTTTTGGTTTTTCATATAGAGTGTCCAGAGGTTCCCCCATTTGGATGTGATAGCGATGGGACAGGTCCTTGGCGCAGTGTTGATCAGGGTCGGGTTAATTTGAGGAGCAAAATATGAAATCATTCCGGCAAACGTCAGCGCCTTTTCTTGGCATTGTTCTCGCAACTGTTCTGCTCAGTGGCTGTGCCTCCGCCCCAAACTCAGGCGTCCAAACATTTTCAAAGGGCGTCTCAATTGCCAAGGAACAAACGGACACAGCCTTTCAGGCAGTAACCGATTTAACGGGTGACTCCATTATTGATTATGCCACATCGCAACCAACACTGAACGACGCCAGTTTTCAACCAGTATTGGATCCACAGTCGATTGCAGTATGGGACAACGTCTTTTCGGCCCTGGGAAAATACGCTCAGAGTTTGACGTTGCTCACGTCGCCAGATGTCACAACACAATATGAGAACGCGGTCGTCAATTTGGCCGGGGAAGTGAAGCAGGCCGGTAGTGACCTTCAAAATCAAAAGCTCATTTCAAGCTCCCCTCAGGTTCCTGCCTCATTTGCGGCCGCTTTTACGGAACTAGGCGACCTTCTGTTACGAGCTAAGGCTGAGCACGACGCAAAGAGAATCATTTCTCAAGCGGACCCAACGATCAGATCAATTCTGACAACGATGGCCGACACTATTGGGACGTCGACTGCCACACCTGGCTTGCGCGCTACGGTGCATGCGAATTGGGAACAGCGAAAGGGAGCCGAGCAAGTGGCTTTCGTTAAGGCTAAGACTCAAGCAGATAAACGACCGATTGCGGTTCTATATTCAACTGAGATGAGCCAGGAGGCCGCGCAAGACCTTGCACTCTCATCGCTTCGGGAGTCTCTATTGAGCCTGGCTGATGCCCACCACGCTTTGGCTTCAAACAAAAACGCAGATCTAGCCTCTGCCGTCGCCTCGGTTGAACTGGCCATGCAAAATACAGTGAATCTTGCCAATCGGTTTCAGGCCATTCCTGCATCTCATTGAGGTTTATGAACACTACATTGCAAACGATACAATCTCTCCTCATCGCCCAGCACACGGCTCTTTCTCAATTACTCGGTCAGACCGCAGACCCAGATGCTGCCCAAACAATTTTAATGGAAATGCAGGAGGTTCTGCATCGGATCAACCTTGTCCAAAACCTGCTCTTTAAACAGGCATCGGACAAATTGAACGATCTTTTGCCTGGTATTCAGAAAGCAAACACGGCTCTGACCGCTTCGCTTGGGGATATTTCTAATGTCGCAGGATTTTTGTCCTCCTGTTCATCCTTCCTCCAAGGCGTAGATCAGGCAGTTGACCTGGCCAAATCGTTGACGGCCTAATTTCACTCTAGCTCATATGGACACTCCCATCCCACCAGCACCGGCGACTTCCACCAATAATCCGCCCGTCGCCAATAATTCAAAAACACCCAGCGTATGGGCTACGCCGGCAATTTTATTGCTCGTTGGTTTGATGATTGTTGCAGGCTGGTGGGCACCACCCGCAGTCAGTTTCATTTTGATCATGTTATTGATGCTCGCGGTTATGCTGGTGCTGGGGGTGGCCATCACCCGTCGCGCATTCGGAGTCCTCATTAACGAGAGGAACGTCATGAGCCTTTCCCGGTTCCAGATGTCCATCTGGACAATTATCATTTTAGCTGCCTATTTTAGCTTTGCCTGTGTGCGTATACACGCATGGAAAGCGGGCGCATTCAACAATCATCAGGTTATAACCCACCCCGTCGACGCTACCCAACAACTTCCCGACGGCGCTCTTGTCATTGTCGATCCTTTGAACATCGCAATGGACTGGCACCTGTGGGCACTTTTAGGAATCAGCATTACGAGTTTGGTTGGCACTCCCCTCATATTAAGTACAAAGAAGGACGATAAACCGGATCCATCAGCGGCTCAGAAAACAGCTCCATTGACGGGTGAAAGACCGGAAGAAATTGAAAGGAACAAGCAGGGGGTACTATATGCTAATTCAACAATCAGCGACGCCCGGATGACGGATATTTTTCAAGGAGACGAGGTGATCAACACTGCCCAAATCGATCTCGCAAAGGTGCAGATGTTTTATTTCACGATTATTGCCGCGCTTTGCTTCATTGTTTTGGTCTTTCAGCAACTTGTTAAAGCGGATACGGACCTTTCTTCGTTGCCGGTATTGCCGGATGGTCTGATTGCCATCCTGGGGATCAGTCACGCCGGCTACTTAACCAGCAAGACCGTTACGCGCACCAATGTTCAGACGTAGTTCAACAAATCCAGGCAACAGTATAAGATAACGCAAAGAAAATTATGGGAACATCACTACAAAAAATAAACCGGTTCGTGGTACTGATGCTTGAAAACCGGTCTTTTGACCATCTTTTTGGGTATCTCAAGGCGGTAAATCCACAAATTGCAGGTCTCGCCGAAAAAGATTATTCCAACTATCCCGATCCTGGGACAAATCAACAGCCGCAGGTATTCACGTTGCCAACGGCTCCCTCCACGATGAAGTTCGATCCACCGCATGAGTTTCAGGATGTCCAAATCCAGCTTTACGGACCTGCTCCAACTGACGCAAATGGCAACGTTGGACCCAATCCCCGGACCAACCCGGCACCCATGACGGGCTTTCTCTACTGCGGGAACCAAGCTGCCGAAAATGCCAAATGTTCTACTGAAGGACCGAGCGTGATGCAAGGATTTGCTGCGGGCCAAGTTCCTTATATACAATCCGTGGCGCAAGAATTCGCATTGTTCAATTTCTGGCATTCTTCTCTACCAGGCCCAACATGGCCGAACCGCTTTTTTGTTCATGCCGCTACTTCAGGAGGATTAACCGACAGTCCCACGGAGATCCAGATCACGGGAGGCTATTCATTTAAGAACGACACTATATATCACGCCCTTACGAACGCAGGAAAAGACTGGCGCATTTATCATGACGGTCTGCCACAAACGGCGGGCATCGACAGTCTGCGCAGTGCTTATGCAGATCCCTTTACCAAGAACTTCAGGGAGATGGACTATTTCATACAGGACATCAAAGACAATATTTTGCCGGAATACACCTTCATCGAACCACAGTACGATGTGGGTGATAATTATCAATATGGCAATTCAATGCATCCTGTGAACGATGTCTCGGCGGGCGACGACCTGGTGAAGTTTGTTTATGAAGCTTTGCGGAACTCCGATTATTGGCAGGACACGATGCTGATCATCACTTTTGATGAGCATGGTGGATTCTTCGATCATGTTCCACCGCCGGCTGCGGTTCCAACTGGGGATGATAAGACTTATGCGAACGCCAAAAACAACTTTAATTTCGACCTTTATGGTATCAGAGTGCCGGCCATCGTGATTTCGGCCTATACTCAAAAGGGGACGGTGATCGGGGTAGACCCTAAAGACGCGACAACGATTTTTGATCATACCTCGATTCTGGCGACAGTTGAGGCGAGGTTTGGCCTGGCCCCGCTTACTGCCCGTGATAAGGCGGCCAATAAACTGGATGTGGCGTTGAACTTGGACGCACCGCGTACCGATGCGCCTACGATTTTACAAGCTCCTAGCCCCTTTGGCGCAATCCCACTAACCTAGTGAAATTCTATGACTTCTAAGCATTTGGATTCTGAACTCTCTTCGAACCAACAGTCGATGCTCGACCTGGCATTGGGCTGCGATTTAAGGGTTTCCAATCCTTACGACCACGAAGCGATAAAGGCCCGGCACAAGGCGATCAAGACCAATCGTGAAGCGGCTGCATACATACATGAGGTCGAGGACAAGATCCATTCCCGGCGCAAATTCAGGCGTAATGTTCAACGACATCCTGTTAAGAAGCGAGCCTGAAGCTGGTACCACCCAGCGATTTAGGTCCACTTCCTATCAAGGCCCAACATTTGTGAGCATCTGAATCCTAAAGAACTTGGCATCAGGGGAATTGGTATATGCGACTTGTAGGTTTCAATTTAAAAGGGGCGTTGGGAGAGCGAGCTTTGGCTCGCTCTCCTGTCATTTTACTCATTCAGGAACAGCTTCCACTCAGCAACGCCGTGGGCGTTGCGGATGAGTGCCGATACCGGCATTTCCTTCGGTGCGCGCGGAACGCTGAGCAGCTTCAGGCCGGCCTCGTGCGGGAGGCGGTCGGCCTTGCGTTGGTTCACATCCCTGGCGGCCCAGACGAGGTTCTCCCACGTGTCAGCACCACCGCGCGAGCGCGGCACGACGTGGTCGAGATTGCCCTCCGTCGGGTGCAACAGGCGGCCGGTGTATTGGCAGCGATTGCCGTCGCGCTCGCGGATGTTCTTGGCGCTGAGCTTCGGGCGCTTTTTGGGCACCTTGGCGAAGTTCACCGCCACAATGACCGTCGGCACACGGAGGGCGCCGCGCGCAGTGCGCACGGCGTAGTCGCCCTCGCGCACCGGCAACGTGATCCACTCGTCCCAGCTTACCGGGCGAATGTGACTCTCGCCTTCGATGTCCAGCGCAGTGGCCGCATTTGTGGCCATTTGGCAAAACGCGTCCTGCGGCGTGCGAATGTTGATCGCCTGCCAGTTGCGGTTCAGCACCAGCACAATCGTCTTGTTCAGTATGTCGCTCATTAAAAAATGACACTCCGCCTGCGCACGCGGTGAGGTGTTTGTTCTTTATTGAATGGCGGAATTGGCTGCCTCGCCAGGAATTGCACCCAGACATCCGGTTTCAGAGACCGGCGCACTACGATTATGCAACGAGGCAGTTGGTAGCCCGTGTTGGACCACAATTCGCGACGCGAACGTCTGGGTTTTGGGGAAACCAACTTGTGGCGGAACTGGGAGTTCAAACTCTCCAACGTCCGCAGTTTGTAAGACTGCCGCTCTGATTTTGAGCTAACGGGCTGTGATTGGCTGCCGGGGCTGGATTTGCACCAACACGAGCGCCTTCAAAGGGCGCGGTCCTACTGTTAGACGACCCGGCAATGAATTGGTGGCCCGCCGGGGTAACGCTCCCCGTTCAACGGATTAAAAGTCCGTTGCATCACTTTAATGCTTCCAGGCCGAAATGGTGCTCGCGGCAGGACTTGCACCTGCACTTTCGACGTTCTCGACGTCGTGCCTCTGCATTGGGCTACTCGAGCAATTTGGAAATGGAGCCTCCCGTCGGAGTCGCACCGACAAGTTTTCTTTACAAAAGAAATCCGCAGGCTGCTGCAGAGAGGCGGAAATGGTCGCAGTCCCCGGTGCTGCCCCGGACACGGCTGGCTTATGACGCCTGCCTGAACGCTGGTTCGACTGCGGTGCTTGCGCACGGCCACCATTCTGAAACTGGAGCCCTCACCCGGAGTTGCACCAGGCTAATTCGCTTACCGAGCGAGTGCATCGCTAAAAATGCTTTGAGGGCGATGAAATTTGGCGTCCCTGGCCGGCTTCGCTCCGGCGATCTCCTGCATGAGAGGCAGGCATGTTGACTGGGCTACACCACAGGGACAAAACGAAATGGGGAGGGCAGAAGGATTTGCACCTTCGACCTGATGCATGTGACGCATCCGCTCTGGCTGACTGAGCTATGCCCTCGAAAAATGGTGGGAGCGAAGAGTGCTGCCCTCTTTGCCTCTCGCATGTCAAACGAGCGCTCTGCTGATGAGCTACGCTCCCAAAAATGAAGTTGGAGCGGGTGAATCCCGATTTAGAATCGGGATCGTCTTGGCCTTGGCACGGCCGTATTCTGCTGTTGAACCACACCCGCGACATAATTGTTTGCAATAATTGGTGTCCCCAGCCGGACTCTCACCAGCAACCTGACGCTTAGGACGCGTCGGCTCTATATTTTGAGCTATGGGGACTGAAGTTGGTCGGCGTGCCGGGTAACGCTCCCGGGCTCGGCACTCATCTAGTGCGATGCGGGTTATAAATCCGCCGGTTCTCTTTGAACTACACGCCGGTGCTTACGCACGGCTACCATGAGATGGCAGTCAAGCAATGGCGGAATGTCGTGGACTTGCACCACTTGCCCGGAGGCACGCACTCGTTAGCACCGAGGCCCGGCACGCTTGGCCGGTTGGCATTCCAAATTGGTCCGCGTGGCAGGACTTGCACCTGCAACCTTTCCGTCTTGAGCGGAACGCCTCTTCATTGGGCTACACGCGGTGGTGCCCACGGCCGGATTTGCACCGGCACTGTGCGCGTTTTAAGTGCGCCGTCTCTGCATTGGACTACGTGGGCGAAATGGTGCCGCGTGAGGGATTTCCACCCCCAACCTCTCCGGTCTGAGCGGAGTGCCTCTGGTAGTTGGGCTAACGCGGCATGAATTGGTGCACCCGGCAGGACTCCCACCTGCAGACTCTCCGTTCGAAGCGGAGGATGATTGTAATTTCACCACGGATGCGGAAATGGTGGGTCGCCTCGGATTTGCACCGAGTTCTCGCCGGTTAAGAGCCGGGACTTCACTATCAAAGTTTGCAACCCAGAAGAAAACGACACGAAGGCGGAGTTGAACCGCCGTCCCGATTCTGAATCGGGATGATGGTCCTGACCGGCACCGGTGTTCGCGTCGCGTAAAATGGTCAGCGCGGCGGGTAACGCTCCCGCTTGCTCTTGCTCCCGAAGCAAGCGCCTCACTTTTAGGCTACGCACTGAAAAAAGGAGTCCTAAGCGCACCGAATTCGGTGTCCGGGCCAGTGGCCGTGTGCTAACACCTGCTGTCAACCAGATTCACTTGGAAATGGAAATGGACGGGCATGAGGGTAGTGCGCCCTCTATTCCGGTTTGGAAGACCGGCGTGTGTCTATCAACATCTATGCCCGAAGAGAAATTAAAATGGAAACCTGAGAATCCAGTTTCCGCGCCGGCTCTTTGATCGGATTGGCCGTGTCCTGCCGGACACAGCTTCCCGACGTTTCCACGCGATCCGGCCGAAGCCGCAATCGCGTAAACCAGCATGGCTACCTTTTTATACTGGTGGTGTTTCCAGTTTGCAGCCGGACCTCTCGGCATTCATCTTCCGTCTGCCTTGCGGGCAGCAAAGGGAGCAACCCCACCGTGCGAATCCAACCGACCTCCGTCGTCCTTGCGAGACGAGCGGACGCCCCGGTTGCACCGAAGTGCCCGGGGATTAAGCCATTTTCGGCCTCGACTGCGGACGCGTCTTTGCTTTTGATGCGGGAATTGCACCCGTACCTTCGAATTTCAAGTTCGACGCTCTACTATTGAGCCAATCACCTACAAGACGTGCGCGTCCGGTGGTTTCGTAAACTTTTGGTTCACGCTATGCCACACGCCTCTTATGCTTCCCGTGCGGGGTCACACGGAACTCCAAGACTCCAGGCGCAACGCCCGGCCAAGTCCTTCGACATCAGCCTGACATTGTCCTGTTACCATGGGTTCTGCCAGTCGGCGCTTGCTTGCAAAGCTCGCACCGGTTGACTGCCCTTGTCCCTCGACTGTCGCTGTTTGGCGTGAGTGCCGTGCTCGGCGCTACCGTTAGCAGCAGCTTAAAGCGTTGGCCTCGGCTGCTTGTTGCACTCCAGCTTCCAGCCCAGCTCGCCGCTTGCGCGACAAGCCATTGGGGATGGGTTTGCATGAGTGGCCACTCTCGTGGCGCGGACGTGTAGGACTTGTCCGCTTTGGCCGGCTTGCGCCGGTTTATCTGATGACATCATGCTGCCAAAAATGAAATTGGAAATGGAATCCCGTGCTGGAATCGCACCAGCCTTTGCGGTTTTGCAAACCGCCGCCTGAACTGCTCGGCCAACGGGATGTGAAATTTTTGTGTCCAGTGGGGCTTTTTAACATGCAGCTTTCCTCGCGCAACGCAAGGAACTATGATTGGTTGCATGTCAAAGCCGGACAAAATCTTAGAAGTTGATGCGCTCACCTACTCTGACTCTTTCGATGGCCTGGTGGATCGCCATTTCCGTAATCGGCCCAGCCACCGCGCCGACGATACAGGGCTTTACAATGTAGAAGAAATGATCAGAGCTTTTCCCGATAAATTGTTCCGATCGCGCCAAGAGTATGCGTTATCACCGAGCGGACTCACTGTCCGAATACAGTGGGCAAGCCTTCTCTTCAGATTGGAAGAAGATATTTTTGTAATAATGTTCGGAAAAGCGAGTTCAATGGGGCGGAACAACGCTGGTGATGAGTACAAACTGAGTGTAATAGCTGAAAGTCCAAAAAAGGCAGTCGACACACTATCCGATTTACGCAAACGGTTTCTGCCCAAACATGAAAATCAGGGGCCTTCCTTTTTCATTATGACCGGCGGAAGAAGAGCCGAACGTGCTGTGCTCGAAGATCGATTTCGTCTGACCGACGAGCTATTGGCACTTCATTATGGTAAAGATTTAGCTGCTTGGTCCGAAGACTTTATGCAAAGCCTTGCCGAACCTGGTATTAGCATACTCTGCGGCGAAACTGGCACCGGTAAAACTTCACTGATTCGACATGTGATGTGCTGCTTGTCTGCAACGCACCGCTTTTATTTCGTCCCGGTCGACAATTTTAATATGCTTTCGTCAGGCATGCTGACGGAATTCTGGAAAGCAGAGCAACGCGATCATCCAAGCGCAGTTAAAGTTTTGGTGCTCGAGGATGCCGAAACACTGCTGTTAGAACGCGATCATGATGGGAAAAATCCCGTTTCCAGCATCCTAAACCTAACCGATGGCTTGATGACCCAATTTATCAAGGTCCATCTAATCGCAACTCTCAACTGCAAACGCGAGCGTCTCGACAAGGCTCTTTTGCGGCCTGGTAGACTTCGGTTCTTTCGCGACATTGAACGATTGTCGCCTCAACGGGCGCAACAAATTGCAGACCATTACGACCTCGAGATCGAACCAAAATTGGATTACAGCCTGGCAGAAATTTTTGGATCAAAAAAATTTAAGGATCGAACTGCGGGTGCATTCAGTGAAAAGGGTTCAATAGGCTTTTCTGTTTCGTAAAACTAGTTGCGGGCGAAGGCTTTCGCCTCCGCCCATTCAGTCATTCACCGTGCTTCATCGCGTACCGTTCGCTGATCACCTTGGCCGAGAGACGTCCGCTCTCCAGTATCATCGAGCGCGCCTCCTCAACTGGCCGGATCACGATGCCTTCCGCCGGCCGTCCCGGAGCGTAGTCTTGCGCGTTCGCCAGTTCCACCAGATGCGGCAGGGTAAATCGGAATTCGCCCCGCCAAACCTCGCGCACCATCGGCAGACCAGTCGCCCGGCAGAACGCACCCAACGCCGTATGCCCGGCATATGCGTGGCCCGCGATGTCGAACAGGTCGAACGCGACCAAGGTAACGCCTTTCACCCCAAGGTGATTCCCCTGGATGCCTTCCCCGTGAACTTCGCCCTGCAATATGAAGTCCCCGTTCAATGTCGCCAGAGCCTCCCGCAAGCGATGCTCCCGCGCTACGCGCCAAAACATGCTGCTCGGATCGTCCAGCAACTCGAGGTTACGGGAGCAAACCCCGAATTCGCCGCCGCGCAGGTAATACGTGGCGGAGGTACCATCCACTTTCTGGGTGATCACACACTCGCGTCCGTTGAACTCGGCCAACGCCGTCGGGAACGAACGCAAATTCGGCTCATCCGTCTTCGGCATCCACGACGGAAAGGCGCCCTTTGCCACACCAGCGAGGTTGGGCGAAAGCGGTTTCTCATATTTGCGAATGCCGGTGAGTTCCGTCACATCCGCACCCACCTGATACTCCGCCAACGGAAGGATCGTGACCGGCAAAGCCAACCCCTGACTTACCTGCCCCTTGAAGCGCGACACCTTTAGCCGGAAGCCTTGTTTCCGGAGAAATTCATACTCCGGCTTCTCCGCTGCAATTGTGTCCGGCTCGTGCCATATGCACCGGTCGCCCGGCCGGAATTCGCCCTTCTTGATGACGGTCTGATAGCCGAGGACCGTGGCCGCCTCAATTCGATCCGCGCCGTCAATCGGTCGGATATCCGTAATGATCTGAATGCTCGCAAGTTTCATGGGTTGCAAATAATAGTGATTTGGGCCAATGGATTGACAACAAAATCCCGTATGCCCGCCGGAACAATGTGTAAATGATTCAAGCTGCGGACGGAGGCTTTCGCCTCCGCCCGCTTTGTTTCCCCTGTTTCCTTGAACCGTCCGTTATTCACGGACAAAGTCCGCGATGACTGCCGGCGCGCTCGTATCGAAACCAACTATCGATTGAGCTATTCGCGCCGAAACGCGAAGGCAGATTTGAACTGCCAACTTACAGTGTCCGATAACCCACGATCTTCGGCCCGCCGAAAGAAGAAGCACAGTCGTCAATTGGCTGTGGGTGCAACCAGCTGAAGACTGCGCTCCGATGGAGTGAGAGGCTTGTGTATTGCGCAATCCATGACGGTGCAGTTCACGTTTTGATAACTGACGCTTGAGCGTGCAGAGGAAATACCGCTTGTCGTGCCGGGTCAATTCACCGCGGGAAACGACGCGCTCCAATGCATGGTCGTAGGCCTTGAACCTCACGTCCACGGGCACGACTTCAAAATGACATTCGAACCAAAAGCCACGGATTTTCTGCAACGCGATATCGCTTTTGAGCCAGTGAATGGTAGCGGGAGATTTTGGTTTTAGGTCCCGCCAAGCACGTTTAGAGAGTCTTGGGCTCCGCTGTAGTATTCCTGTTTGTGGATGCACAAAGAACAAACTGCGGTAGCGGCAGTTCGCCAATACCGGCACAGGCCCTCCTGCAAGGATGGTATCTAAAACGCACACCTTTCCCTCGTGCATGAACGTATTTCGCTCAACAAACTCGAGCAGGTGAGTTTTGATGTGCGCGCGAACTACGCTATCGGGTTTGATAACGGCGCAGGCTTCGGAATAAACATCGTTCCAAGAGCGGCCCACTTGTGATTGCAGCCAGCGACGCAATGGCCCGAGCAAATCGCTGAACCATTTTCGACGTGTATGGTTCACATTCATTGACTCATGTCGTGGGGAACTTTCAAATGGCGGCTTCGGTGGTGCTTTACTCGTCGCCCAACTTCGCCCGTGGCGCGGACGTTCAACGACGACTTTGTGCATGTCTGGTCTCATGATGATTTTACGGAGATGATTAGGCGTTAGGTGATTTCGTGTTCAATGCCGACGGATAAGAGATGAACTGGGAATTTACGTGCTCTACCACTGAGCTACCCCGGCATTTGGTTCCGGAGGCCGGATTCGAACCGGCGACCACGTCGTTATGAGCGATAACCCAATCCTGCGACCCGTCGAAAATGTTCAATTCGCGGAGAGCAGACTCAAGCTTCCAACCGAGCCCGACATCTGCCCTCCGCATTGTTGGTGGACAAGGAGCGAACGAGGTCATTTGAGACGGGAATCGAACCCGCGACCTCCCGGGTTGGAACCGGGTGCTCTACCACTGAGCTACGCCCCCATATGGCGGAGGCGATAACCCTCATCATCGGCCCACACAGCGAATTGACGGACAAAAGGCGAGCTGGGAACCCAGCCGTCTGGTGGCTGGGGCGGGGTTCGAACCCGCTAGCGGTTTCCCGCGTTACCAGATAACCCAAACTCAACGGCCCGTCGAAATGGACACGCCCGATGGGAATCGAACCCACACCTCCCGAAAATTAATCCGGGTATTCTATCGCCGTTGAACTACGGGGTGGTCATGAAAAATTGATGGACAAGTGACGTGATCGAGCGGAGGCAATCCGTGCCGGGAATCGAACCCGGAGCGCTTGAGCTTGCACCCAAGACGCTACGCCCTCCTTGGTTTTGGTGGATAAACGATCAACTTCGGCCCATCTAAAGTTAGTTGTCACAACAGGTACGGCAATCAACGAACAGGTTGAAACACCAACGGAAAGTTGCTACCACTTAACCAGCCGCTGGCTTCCGTAGCTCAAAGGTTAGAGCAGCGGTCTCTAAAATCGCGGTTGTGGGTTCAACTCCCATCGGAAGCACCAGAATTTGACAAATTGAAAAATCCCGTTATTTTAAGCGCCATGAGATAGGTTTCAGATCAAATCCTCCGACTGTACGCCATCGTGCGCACAGATTTGGGGATGTCTGCCGGCAAAATTGCCTCCCAAGCCGGCCATGCTTATCTCGGGTCTTTTCTTCATTGCCAGCAGTCAAATCCTGAAATCCTTGCTGAATATCTCAAGGACTTTCCCGGCACAAAAGTCTGCCTTCAATGCGACAGTTTAGATTCTTTGCTTCGCGTTAAAGCCGAAGCTATTGCATCCGGAATCCCGTGTTCGCTTATCATGGATTCCGGGTGCTCCAATTTTTTCGACGGCAAGCCGATCATTACCGCCATCGGCTTGGGGCCGGCGAGATCAAGCCAGATCAAACACATCACCCGGCGGTTTCAACTATTATGACACAAGAAACAAACATCCATACTCAAACCATCATCAACAAATCCTGGAACGTAGCGAAAGGTTCCTTCGACTACTTGTTCTCATTTACTTTTCAAGGCAGAGACCAGTACCTGGCATTTCGGCAGCAATGGAAGGCGAACTATGCGGTTCTCAGCCGCACGATTCGCAGTCAGAAAGCCGAGATCAAGGCCATTTCGCGAAAGCTTGAATACGCGGGGTTGTTGCAGAGCAAATCTCACGAGCTAAGGCACGAGGCGACCAGGCAATTGCTGATGCGTAAGGCTGCAAAGGAAGAATCGCATCGCCAGTATTTGGCAGCCAAACAGACGATCTCGTGAAATGGTCAGGGCGACGGGATTTGCACCCGCACAGTCCACGTCACAGGCGGAGATGCTAACTGTTACATCACGACCCTGAATTGGGGTGACCAACCGGATTCGCACCGGCACAAACGCCTTCACGGGGCGTGATGCTACTGTTACATCATGATCACCATTGAAACTGGAGCCCCTGGTCGGACTCGCACCGACGAATACGGGTTTACGAAACCCGCCCTGTGGCTGCTGAGGCACAGGGGCTTCGAAATTGGCGCTCTCACGTGGATTTGCACCACGAACCTCCGCCTTCGCAGAGCGGCGTGCAGAACTAATTACACCTTGAGAGCGGCTTGCCCGGGCCACTATTTGATAGATGGCTCGGCGCAAATCGTGGCATCCGTGGCCGGACTCGCACCGGCTAGGACCAACTTGAAGGGCTGGACGCTCGAGCTGCTTTGCATTCACGGACAGAAATGGATGGTCATGGAAAGCAAAGCACAAAGTCGCTGGCTCACTGGCCCGCATTAACCTTGTGGTTTTGTCCCTCCATGGCCCTGAGGACGCGCTAATAACGTCGAACCTTGCGCGTCTTGTAAGTGAGGAGTGGTCGCAACGTCGCGATGACGGAAACGAGTCCGGCATCCACGAGGTCTGCAATCACATCCTCAATGTTTTTGTAGGCTTCAGGTGCTTCCTCGTAAAGCAGGTCGCGCTCTTCGCAAACAACCCGGCTGCCCAGACGAGTCTGAACAAGCTCATCCACACTGAAGCGCTCACGCATGCGCTGACGGGCCGCACTGCGCATCCACTTGCGGCCTGCACCGTGGGCCAGCGACCAAGCGTGGCTGGCCCCGTCACCGGTTGGCTTCACCACGTAGCTCATCGAGCCACGCGAGCCGGGAATGACGACGAAGTCCGCTACCGCATCCACCGCACCCTTGCGATGAAGCCAAACAGTTTCGCCATCCAACTCCTGGCGCGTGATGCTGTTGTGGCAACCGTCCCAGAGGCCTGCCACCTCTGCCCCAAGACTTGCCGCAAAACGGCGGGCAATGAGTTCACGATTCGCCTTGGCCCAACGGACCGCCAACTCGTGGCCAAGCAGGTATTCCTGCGCCGCGACCGAATCAGCCTCGACAGCTTCACCGAAATGCTGGTCTACATGCTTGCGCAGAATGGATTCACCCAAACCACGCGAACCGCTGTGAATGAGCATTACGAGCTGCTGTTTGGCCAAGCCGGTCATCTTGAACGCGTCGGCGTCGAGGACTTTCTCGACTACCTGGATTTCAGCGAAGTGGTTGCCACCACCGATTGTGCCCAAAGCACGGTCAAATTCCGTGGATTCGAGGTCGTGCTCGGCAAGAAATCCCTCTACTTCCTCATCCCACGGACTCTCCAAGTGGAAATACCGCTCGACCCAACGGTCAAGCTTGGCATCGCGTCGAACCATATCCGTCTCGAACAACGCCATCCCGCAGCCGATATCCCCACCAATCAAGTGCGGGTAGATAACACCCTCGGTGACGAATGCGGCACCGACTGGCGATCCCTTGCCGGGATGCAAATCCGGGAATCCGACTGCGTAGCGGACACCGTCGAGCTTAGAAGTGGCATACAACTGGCGCACCGCTTCGCCTTCGATCCAGCTTTGGGTCGAGGCGAAAAGGCGTACTTGCGTTTGAGTCATGGTGTTCATGGTTTCCTTCTGAGCCCGTCAAAGCGGGATTGTTGTTGTGATTGGCTCGCCGAGCCGTAGCCAAAGGCGAAGGCTGGCCCCCAAGGTTGGTATCGCGCCAACGTCTCCTCCTCTTCAGGGAGGCGCTAATCTGCCTCAGCTACTTGGGGGCGTGAATGGTTATACAAAATTGTTTTCCGCTGAGACCATAAGAAGCATTGACAGCGACTGGCAATTTCGGGACGTTAAAATCAATATGTATTCATCCATTGTAGACACAACCAAACTGCCTTGGGTCGCACTGGATTTTCCAGGCGTTTCCATGCGGGTGATTCAGGAAGATAAAAAATCCGGCGGCATGACTGTTATGACCCGGCTTGAGCCGGGAGCGTCAATACCAGCACACCTCCACACCAAAACCGATGAAACGGTTTTCGTGATCTCCGGTGATTTTATCGAGGACGCAGTCGAACATGGTCCGGGAAATTTTTTCGCCGTCGCCGCAGGCATCCCACATGGTCCGCATCGAAGCCGCACAGGCTGTGTCGTACTCACCACTTTTTCGGCATCTCTGGATTTCCAAATTGTCGGCGGTCCTCCGCCGGCTTAAAGAATTGGTCGTCCCGCGTGGTAACGCTCCACGGTCTGCCGCTTATCGGGCGGCGGCTCTGCTTTTGAGCTACAGGACGGGAAATTGAATCGAGAGACACCAAGACGGTGTCTCCCGAGTTTTTTGATTTAGTCCAGGAACGCTACGTTGGCCATCGTGCGGCTCTGGGTCTCGGTGTTCATCATGACCCGATGCCAGAACGGCAGCGTGATGGTGGCGTGGTCGCTGTGACGAACGTCGCCGCGGGCAT
>Ga0207702_10002774_pt1 | contig 16407 bp, 22 predicted proteins | sample KBSCornC62_FD_184302 | JGI IMG/M metagenome (GOLD analysis project Ga0207702, IMG submission 184302) | Corn rhizosphere microbial communities from Kellogg Biological Station, Michigan, USA - KBS Corn C6-2 (SPAdes) (version 2) | ecosystem: Host-associated > Plants > Roots > Rhizosphere > Soil ...
CGGGGCAATGAACGTCACCAACATACTCAGGAGCAGCAGCGCGTTCAGCACAGCGCGTGGCAAGAGCATCGCTCACAACGCTGGGACTCTGACCACCGCAACTGGCAACAGCGTGGCGGATATCACGGCTACCGTATCCCTGACGACCGTTACCGCGGATACTTTGGTCGTGACCATGGGTTCCGCATCTATGGCCTGCCCTTCTTGGTCGTTAGTGGGTACCCACGCTTCCAGTATCAGGGCTATTGGATAAGTCTTGTTGACCCATGGCCGGAATACTGGGGCAATGACTGGTATGACAACGACGACGTGTACGTCACCTACGCCGACAACGGCTACTACTTGTACAACCGCCGGTATCCCAACGTCGCAATAGCGATCAGCATCTCGATGTAGCGGTGTACGCGGGTGCACCCTCGCGAGAGGATGCACCCAATGATGAATTTCCCGGTCTGAAGACAGGCAAAAGGAGCAAGACATGCTTGGAACTATATTGATCGTGCTTTTGATTCTCGCGCTTTTCGGTGCGCTCCCACGGTGGTCGCATAGTAGGAGCTGGGGCTACGCTCCGACCGGAGGAGTAGGGTTAGTTCTCCTGGTTGTCGTTGTTCTTCTGGTTCTCGGACGCATCTGAGCCATGTGGGACAATTCCACGTCGAAAGGCGCCAACGTAAGCAGTTCGCGTCATTTCGTCATGCGGGTAGGAACAGTTCTGCTTATCGTGCTCATGTCCTGCAGTAGCTCGTCCGCATATTCGGTGCTCACGCACGAGGAAATCGTGGACCTGCTCTGGAGCGACGAAATCCGTTCCCTACTTCTCAAGCGGTATCCGGGACTGACGGAAGATCAGATAAGGGAAGCGCACGCCTACGCCTACGGGGGCGCCGTCATCCAGGATCTCGGGTACTACCCCTTCGGCAGCAGAGCATTCAGTGACCTGGTGCACTACGTCCGCAGCGGGGACTTTGTTCGTGAGTTGCTACTCGAGAGCCAGGATGTAAACGAGTACGCTTTCGCCCTGGGGGCCCTATCGCACTATGCGTCAGACATCGCTGGCCACCCGGCTGTCAATCAGTCTGTCGCCATCCAATATCCGAAGCTGCGGGCGAAGTATGGCAAGTCGGTTCGGTACGCGCAGGACAAGACCGCACATTTGAAGACGGAGTTCGGCTTCGACACGGTGCAGGTTGCGAAGAATCGCTATGCCTCGGAGCAGTATCACGACTTCATTGGATTCCAGGTGTCCAAATCTTTGATCGAGCGGGTCTTTCCGGTTGTATACGGGGTGGAGTTGAAAGACGTGCTCACCCACGAGGACATGGCGGTGGGTTCATATCGCTTCGCAGTCAGCCGGCTGATTCCGCAAATGACGAAGGTAGCGTTGCAAACCCATAAGAAAGAACTGATGCGCGAGACCCCGAACTTTGCGAAGCGGAAGTTCCTGTACCGGCTTTCCCGATCCAACTACGAGAAAGAGTGGGGGAAAGACTACGTGAAACCAGGCGTGGGAACGAGGATCTTGTCAACTCTCATGCGGTACATGCCGAAAATCGGTCCCTTCAAAGGGCTGGCCTTTAACAACCCGACCCCGCAGACGGAGGATCTGTATATCAAGAGCATCAATACGACCGTCGATCAATATCGGCGCTTTCTCGAAGAAGTGCGCATTGACACACTCGTGCTGGCCAACTGCGATTTTGATACTGGCCAACCAACCAAGGCGGCAGAGTACTCGCTCACCGACGTTACATATGCCAAGTTGCTGGGCCGGCTGTCAGAGCGAAAGTTCGATCTGACGTCGGCGGAACTGCGCGCTGACATCCTGCAGTTCTATTCCGACCTCTCAGTGCCGATCGAGACGAAGAAGGACGGGGTTCGCTGGCAATCCGTGCTGACCGATTTGGACCAGTTAAGGGCCGTGGCACCGGTGCTGAATGTCGCCGGCAGCCCCGCTCGGTAATCTCGCGTGCGGTTACTCCATTTCAAGAACGCGGCAATCAACGTGGTTCACGGCATGGAAAAGAATCACACCATGGCGTTTGCCGCGGCGCTAGCCTACTACTTCGTTCTGGCTCTGTTCCCGTTTCTAATTTTTCTTTCCGTGGTTGTTGCCCGTCTGCCACTTCCGGACTTCTTTAGCCAGGTGATGGGTCTGATTGCACGCCTGGTCCCGGCCTCGAGTATGGGCCCACTCAAGAAGTTGATCACTGACACCATTTTATCCACTCATAGCCGTGTGCTGACTTTTGGCATTCTATTAACCCTCTGGTCGGCGTCGAGTGGCTTTACGGCTCTCATCGATGCGCTTAACACTGCCTATCAGGTGTCTGAGACCAGGCGCTATTGGAAGACTCGTAGTCTGGCTATCGGCCTCACGTTTTCGGTTGGATGTCTCCTCGTCGTCGCTGTCGCTCTGCTGCTTGTGGGCCCTATCCTCAGCGCAAGGATGACGGAAGCATTCGGAATGAGATCTCTCTGGCCCGGAGTTCGATGGGCGGTAGCAATTGCGTGCACGGTTGTCGCGGTTGAACTTCTTTACTTTGTTGCACCCAATGTGAAGTACAGGTTTGTAAGCACGCTGCCGGGTGCGTTGATCGCGGTCGGTGGCTGGATTGGGCTGTCGGACCTGCTCGGAATGTACTTCCGGTATTTTTCCAGCTACAGCCGGGGCTACGGCAGCTTGGGCGTGGCGCTCGCATTTAGTATTTGGCTCTACTGGACGGGATTTCTAGTCTTGATCGGTGCCCAGTTCAACGCAGAACTTCTGCAGGAAGCCGGGGGAAGATCGGCCTTTCAAGCCAGACGATCCGCGAAGCCTGACTTGGCCGCGTAAAGGGAGGAAATATGGAAGCTCAAGAGTGGACTGTGAAACAGCTAATAGAGACATTGAAAAAGTTCCCACCAGAGGCGAAGGTTTTCTACGAGATGGGGCCAAACGGCGCAGGAACAATTGGAAAAGCACTATACGTAAAGGCTCGGGGCGAAGGCGATGAGTTGGGAGTACTGCTTAATCGATAGTCTGATCGCTCTCGAACCGGCAAACAGCCTTTATTGCAAAGTCGCAGTCCGGGGCAAAGAGAAACCACACATTCTCCGGGGTATGTATGGCTATGCAAGGAAGGCTGCCCGGCCCACCGTGTAGCTATCGTCTGCCTGATTTTACTTCCGCAGCCTCGGCTGCGGAGAGTTTCCAGTCTCGGTATGGCTGGGTGCGCGGGGCGCCCGTATGCAGTTCACAAGCTTCCCCGACTGCAGCACCACACGTAGTACAAGGCACCGACAATATCTGTTTCGGGGTGAGTTCTTTCGTCTTCACCACCACATCATGCAACTTTTCTATCGACGAGAATGCTCAATATTGACCATTCTCCAACACATTCGGCAAGCCATTAAACCGTAGAAATTGGGTCTCGCCGCCATTCTTTCAATTCCGATCAAAAGTGACCATCTTTGATCATCAGGCTTCGGAGAGAATATTGGGAGGTGTAGCTCCACACAGGAGATGCCATTGATCCGGCCAGCGGCTCTAGCCAAGAAAAAGTCCGACTTCGACCCGCGCAAATTCCTTGCCACGATCGGCGAGGGTAGAAAAGTCGTGGCGTTTCCGAAGAAGCAGACAATCTTTGCGCAAGGTGATTCGGCTGACGCGGTGTTCTATATCCAGGCAGGCAAGATTAAGCTCACTGTTGTATCCAAGATTGGCAAGGAAGCAACGCTGGGTATCTTGGGCGAAGGACAGTTTTTCGGAGAAGGTAGCCTGGGTGGACAAACTCTACGAATGGGGTCCGCAACCGCAATGACGGATTGCGAACTTCTGCGCATTGACAAGAAAGCCATGATGCTCGCTCTTCACCGGGAACACACGTTCTCGGATCTATTCGTAGCCTATTTGCTGGCACGGAACATTCGATACGAAGAAGACCTGGTTGATCAGCTTTTCAATTCCAGTGAAAAGAGGCTGGCGCGGCTTCTGCTATTGCTTGCGCAATTCGGCAAAGAAGGAGCACCTGAGACTGTAATCCCCAAGATCAGCCAGGAGACCCTCGCAGACATGATAGGCACAACCCGGTCGCGGGTCAGTTTTTTCATGAATCGGTTCCGAGAGTTAGGCTTCCTTGACTATGGCGAGAGCGGGCTTAAAGTTCATAGTTCACTTCTGAACATTGTTCTGCACGATTAGTGTCCCCAATTCCACAAAAACTCCTCAGCCTTGAGCAAGTCAGGCATTTGCTGGATCTAGTCCGTCGGCCAGACCCATCTTCATCGCGACCAGCACCTCCAATAGCGTCGCTGTATTACGAACGCTTCCCGAGATAGTGATGAGTGCTTCTGAGACGAGGGGATGTTCTTCCGCCAGCAAGTCGAGGCGGTCGCTCACGTTGTAGAGTTGAATCACTTCGCGCAGGATCGCATTCGAAGGCATCAGGTACACGGCTTTCTGGCGAACCTAAGGGAGAAAGAACTTCATTGATTTGTCCTACTCACTCGGGTGAGAAACAATCGGGAGGCGAGATGAACCGCCTCCCATTTTATTCAATGACTACTGGCCTTACGCGGCCTTGGAGTGAACTTTAGCCTCAAGCACTTTTTCTGTGCCGACATTCACCTTAATCTGCTTAGGCTTAGCCTCGGCCTTCTTGGCCAAGCTGATTTTCAGGATGCCCTTGTCATAGTGGGCGCTCACTTGCCCTGTATCCACGGAACTGGGCAGCGTGAACGAGCGGGTGAAGCTTCCGTACTGGCGCTCGACGCGACGGAAGTTCTCCTCTTTCTCTTCTTTCTCGATCTTGCGCTCGCCATGAACGGTGAGAGTATTGCTCTCGATGCGGACATCAATGTCTTTTTCGTCGATGCCCGGAACTTCCATCTTCAGAACAATGGAGTGCTCGTCTTCGTAGATGTCTACCGGCGGTGCGAAGTTCGTGGTCGTTAGCGCTTCTTCCGGGCTCTCGGGGCTATACGGTTCACGCACAATGCGGTTTAGGCGATTTTGCATGGTGGCCAAGTCACGGAGGGGATCCCAACGGGTCAATAGTGTCATTACGCAGTTCCTCCTTCACAGGGAAGCTAAGAGGAAAAACTTCAGATGGGCTGACTTAGTTCAGAGGACCTGAAAGAGTAAGAAGAGGTAACTCGCTCAATTACAATGCTAGGCCTCTGCTCAACCATTGTCAAACCGGGGCCGGAGTCAGCAGCCTCGCACTCGCCGGGAAAACGCAACACCCCGAGGACTGAGAACTGGGGAAAGCGGGAGCGTCGAATGTCGCCACCCGACCCTATCCCATCCCGGCGGTCCAGATTCCCGATAAGCGGCACTTGAACACTTTCTAAGATAAAGAAGAGCGGCGCATAGCCCGCCTTTAGATTAGGCTGCGGGCACACGAATACTGGCGGGAAAATGGTAATGCGGCAGAGCCATAGTGCGCGATTTTGACCATCTTTTTAGTTGTCTTCGTTCCATGATGGAAATTGCAGGTACCGACACCCGACACCTGCGGACCATATAGTTCCGGGGCGTTCGTAGCGTGCGCCTCAAGGGAAGATGACGAGATGCCCACGTGGTACAAAATGTCCGCACAGTAGCGTCGCCCTTGGCTGTGAGAATAGTAAGCGGGCTCGTAGCCCTCATACTGACCATCATTCTGCTCGCGCCAAATGCACTTCCTCAATCTGGCTCTCTCAAGGTCGAGATGCCCGCCGTCGACTTAGCACGAAAGGTGGTCACCAACGAACTGAGAGTCCACAATGAGGAGCAAAGCCACTGGATGTACCGGCTCGAAAAGGCGGAGTCAGGGAGGAAACAGATTCAGAAAATCCTCGAGACGAAGAATGGTTCTCTCAGTCAACTTCTCTCGGTTGACGGCCACCCACTTGACGCCAGACAGCGGCGGAAAGAGATCGAGCGCATACAGAGGCTCGTCAGCCATCCGGATGAGCAGCGGAAATTACAGCAGGCGAGCAACAAGAAAACAGAGCAAGGGGCGCGTATGTTGAGGATACTGCCTGACGTATTTGTGTTCACCTATGCCAGTCGTCAAGGCGATCTCGTGACGCTCAACTTCACACCCAACCCAACTTTTCAGCCGCCTTCGCTTGAAGCCCGGGTTTTCCACGGCATGGAAGGCGAGATGACGGTCGATGCCAAGCAAGGGAGGTTGGTAGCGCTCAATGGCCATCTCATGGCGGATGTGAAATTCGGAGGTGGACTCTTAGGACACCTGAACAAGGGTAGCACATTTGAGGTTGGGCAAACGGAAGTTATGCCAGGACACTGGGAGATGACTGCACTGCATGTGAACATGGAAGGCAAAGCTCTGCTCTTCAAGACAATCGAAGTACAAGTGACCGAGAACCACAGCGACTTCCATCGAGTGCCGGATGACCTGACACTTCAGGAAGCCGCCGACATTCTCGGCCGGCAGATAGTCGTAGCGGACAATCGCTAGAGCATCGAAAACACTTTCGCGAATCGCGTCCTTCTTTTGGCACCGAACATATTCCTGCGTTCGTCTGAGATTGGAAAACCTTTGATCTACACGTATGCTGCCCGGCAGGGCATGGTTCGCAAGAGTGGCACCAGCTACGCTGCGGCTGACGTCCTCATGGCGTTCATGTAGCTGTCCATCGATTGCGTCAACTGTGCATCCACTTCGTCGGCGATTGTCATGACATCGGGCAAGAGAAGGCTGAAATCCAGAAGCCTTAGATTGCTTTGCAGCGTTCCGAAGAGCGTCACCTGTAGTATTCGTGATTCGTGCACCAGCATCCCAGGAGTGTAGCCTTGTTTATATCGCAGCTTGCCATGGGCTATGGCTGCGGCGGAAAAGACCGCATCGGTGTCCCTCGTAATGGCACTGGGTCTCGCCAGGCGGACCACGAGATCTTCAACCAGCCTCGGAAGATGTCCAGTCCGGTCCTCGTCGCTGAGCGGAACGTGGTTGAGTTCTCCACTCTGTTTCGCCCGGACCAACCAGTCTTCGACGACATCGGTGATACAGCGCTGCAATATCGAGCCCACTCTTTCTTTATCAACTCTCGCGGCAGGTCGGCGGGCAATCATCTTCTCTCGGATGAGATCAGCGAGTCTTCCGACATCGAACGGTTTTACGATGATTTCGTCGGCTTCCAAAAGGATAGCGGCCATGGCGCTCTGCACGTCGGGGTAGCCGCTGACCAGGAGCGTAAGTGCATCCGGTTGGGAGTGGCGCATTGCAGTAACCACGCTGAAGCCGTCGCCGGGATTCGGCATGTGCAGGTCCGTCAAGAGCACGTCAAAGCTCTCTGTAGTGATGTATCTCAGGGCTTCGGTCACGTTGGCAGCTGAGACGACCTTGAACCCTTTGTGCTGAAGGGTCGCAGTCATCATGTCGCGAACGGCGGCGTCGTCATCCACCAGCAATACTTTATGGGAAGTGGAACCTTCGGCGAGAGCCATAACGGCGTAACCTCTCTTCACGAACTAATGAACAGTGTGAATTAAGCCTATTTTGGAAAATGTATAAAAGTGAGCAGTTATTGGATTCGATAACGGGCAATCTACCTTAAGTCAGAAAAGCTTCAAGGCGCGGTCATGGCTTAGCGGCGGAACACCGACCATTCAGATCCTCACGACCGCGAATCAGCATTCGCATTGGTGATTTTCAGGCCGCACTCTCGCGAGTTCGGCCTTTTTTCACATCGGCGCCAGGACGACACGCACGGCCTCTTCGAGCCGTGTAGATCCCAAACACTCCTCAACTTGGATTAGGTCTTTTGAGGGGGTTAGCCGGTTCATTCTCAGTGCCCCGCGCAAGGAATTGATGGAGCCCAATCCCGAACTGAGCTTTCTTGCTCAGACTTCAACACCTTGGAAATGAGAGAGTTTCACCAGAACCATTTTCGGACAAAACGGAGTTTTCAGTTTGTTTTGTCATGAGTCGCGCCGTTCAATCCACGCAACCCGCAGCGGCAGAGCATCACCGGGCACGCAAAGGATTATCGGGCAAGAGGAAGAAGCATGCGCATCATCATGTGCTCCATTCGTTCGCCGCTGTTTGCACTCGTACTGCTAACCATGTCGGCGGCAGCTTACGCGCAAATCAGCATATCGGTCTCATTCGCCCCACCAGAACTCCCTGTCTATGAGCAACCTCTCTGTCCGGGAGAAGGTTATCTCTGGACCCCCGGCTACTGGGCTTACGCCAACGATTACGACGATTACTACTGGGTGCCTGGCACATGGGTGATGGCGCCCGAGCCCGGCTATCTCTGGACTCCCGCCTATTGGGGCTGGGGTGGCAATAGCTATGTGTTCTATCAAGGCTACTGGGGAATGCAGGTCGGCTTCTATGGCGGAATCAGTTACGGCTACGGATACTTCGGTGAGGGTTATCAAGGCGGCCGGTGGCAGAACGGACAGTTCTACTACAACCGTTCGGTGAACAACGTGAACGTCACAAACATTCACAACGTTTACAACACCACCCTGATCAACAACACCACGGTGAACCGGATCAGCTACAACGGCGGCAATGGTGGCATCACTGCGCGTCCGAGGCCTGAAGAAGAGGCCGCGGCTCGTGAGAGACATACGCCGCCAGTGGCTGCTCAAACGCAACACGCGCAGGCTGCCCGCGCACAACCAGAGCTTCGCGCTTCGGTGAACCATGGCACGCCAACCGTCGCGGCTACTCCCAAGCCAGGAGCTTTCAGTGACCGCGCCGTTGTGCATGCAAAGCCAACAGGGACACCTTACAGCGCTCCGGTGAAACGCGCCGCAGTTCAGCCACCGGCCAGTGCACCGGCTGCGCATCCAGCGAACGGAGCCAGGCGCCCCGACCAGCCATCGCCGAATAATCGGCCGGACCCGAACCGAGCGGAACCGAATCGTGCGCCCACGGCACAGCCCAACGACCGGCCTGAGCCGAACCGTCCGCCGTCAGCCCAACCGATCACCCGGCCTGACCCCAATCGGGCAGAGCCAGGACGGCCCGAATCGAATCGTCCGCCAACAGCACAGCCGCACGATCGGCCCGAGCCCAACCGTCCACCGACGGCACAACCGAATAACCGTCCTGAGCCCACTCGTGCGGAACCGAGCCGGCCGGAATCGACTCGTCCTCCCACAGTGCAGCCGAACAGCCGGCCTGAGCCTGGCCGCAATGAGCCTCAGCGGTCGCAAACTGCTCCGCCGAACGAGCGTTCTCAGCCCCAACACACTTCTCCTCCTGCGGAAGCGCGGTCTGCACCGCAACAACGGCCACAGCCTGCCCCAATGAAGGCGGAAGAGAAAAAACAGCAGAACGAACAACCGAAGCGGGATGAGAAGCCGCAATAATGACAGGCCCTCAGACTGGGCCTGTACCGTTCGATCTCAAGCTATGAAGGAGGGGACCATGTCCCAAACAGTGTTAGACAGAACCGCTGAACGCATCGCTGAATCAGCTCGCCAGGCTTCCCGCGCGACTAGTGCGGTCGCCGATGCAAAAACCGAGGATGGTGTCGGTGTAGTGAAGCGTGCCGCGAAACAGGGCGGCGATGCTGCTGAAGAATTCCTGAATGACACAACTCAGCGCATCCAGCGACACCCGATGCTAACGGTAGTGACCACATTCGCCGTAGGCTTCACCGCGGGAGCATTGATCGGCTGGATGATCAGAGGAAGATAGCACAAGGGGGAAACAAGATGCTCTTCACGTGGGCGCGCCGGCCTATTGCTCCACCAGCGTTATGCGTCATAGGACAGCCGAGGCATCGATCCGCCTTCGTGCAATTGTGCGATTGTTAGTAACAGCTGGCTGGCCAAACGATCCTTGGCGATGAAAGCGTCCACCTGCTACATGGCTTGCTCAGGAACATCCGTCGCTCCCGATAGCAGGATGATTGGCGCTTGCGGCCTAAGCCGCCTCATCGCAATTGCAACCTGATGCCCATTCATCTCGGGCATAACGTAGTCGACGATCACAATGTCAATCGGGTGCGCAGAAGCCAGCTCCAGTCCCCTGCAACCACCCCGAGCGGTCAGAACGGTGTAACCGAAGCACTCGAGGAACGATTTCTCGCATTCCAGTATGTCCTCGTTATCGTCGATGCAGAGGAGTACTGCTCTTTTGAGTTCCGGCTGAGCGGACAGGGGCATGGTTCACCTTCAGGAGCAATTCTCAATTCTTCGCCTCAGGGAAACTGTCCAAAATTGCTCAAACCAGTGTTCTTTTGCAGCAGGCTTGCCCGATCACCCTCCTACCGCATCCGCCGGTTGCCTTAGGTGGAATGCATTTCCAATCTCATACGAGCCGTTGGTTTCTGGTTCGTGTGGGAATTGCGTTGGGAAGAACAGCTAGTCGTGCAGAACTACGTTGAGCAGCGAGCTGTGGACTTGTAGCCCGCCGTTGTAGTGAATAAAACCCAGTTTTCTGAACCGGTTCATGAAGAAACTGACCCGCGACCGGGTTGTGCCGATCATCTCCGCCAGCATCTCCTGACTGACCTTGGCGACCACACTCTCGGGTTTGCCTTCCTTGCCAAAATGGGCGAGCAGCAGAAGTATCCGGGCCAGCCTCTTTTCGCTGGAATTGAAAAGCTGATCAACCAGATCTTCTTCGTAACGGATGTTCCGTGACAACAGATAGGCCACAAACAGGTCGGAAAATCTGTGTTCCCGGTGAAGCGCTTCCATCATGGCTTGCTTGTCGATTCGCAGAATAGCGCAATCCGTCATCGCGGTTGCGGAGCCCATGCGGAGCGGCTGGCCTGCTAGAGAACCTTCGCCGAAGAAGTCTCCGTCCTTTAATATCCCGATCGTCGCTTCCTTTCCAGCCTTGGATACAACTGTGAGTCGAACCCTGCCCTCCTGGATGTAGAACACAGCGTTAGCCGCGTCCCCCTGCGTGAAGATTGCTTGTCTCTTGGGAACCGCTCGAACATTCCTACCCTCGCCGATCGTCGCGAGGAATGCATGGGGATCGAAGTCGCGGGTCTTCTTGGCCGCAAGACTTGGGCCACGGGCGTTGCGCGCTGTTCGGAGGGCAGAGCCGACTGAGGCTTTGCTGGTGAGCGTCTTTCCGCCCGGAAGGCGGTCCGGTTGGCGAGCAGGAGACATAGGCACCTCCATCAGGCACCTGTCTGCTTGTACCGCACCTTTGATTTTACCACCCCGCGAAACAGGGTAAATATTCCAAAGACCGCTAGTCCACTCAGCGTTCATTTGGATGGTTCCAACTCTCGGAAGCCCCGGAACCACCTTGGCACCTCAGTCGGGCTCATGCTGTTGCGCAAACATCCCCGTGACCTCCCAATGAAAGGGAGTGCTGTATGGCATAGAGTGGAACGATTGCGCGCATTCTCGTCCCGCAACCATCAGATTCTATTTTGAGCGTTCCGTTTAGTTCGTTCATTCGCTCGCGCATCCCGGCCAAGCCCACCCCCGATCCCGCCGTCGGCCCATGAAGCAAGCGCAGGCGTTCTGCGGGCATTCCCTTGCCATAATCACGTATCTCCAGAATCACGGCGTTCGCGTCATGTTGAAAATGGACGCTCGCCGCTGAGGCCCCTGAATGGCGATGTACATTTGTGAGGCCTTCCTGCAGCACACGGAATAGCGCGATTTCCACATTCCTGGGGAGTCGTTGTCCCCTCGAAATGGGGATCTCTGCGGTTACGTCAATTCCGCTTCGCTTGGCGAATCCCTCGATATACCACTCGGCCGCACAAGCAAATCCCACTTCGTCCAATAATGGCGGATGCAGCAGGTAGGACATAGTGCGAATCTCCTCGATGGCCTGTTCCGCGTGTTGCGCAACTTCGGCGACGACCGCCAGCATGGCGGGCATCTCCTTGCATTGCTGCTGCAGCAGCGACACACTGATGTTCAGGGCAGTCAGGGTCTGGCCGGTGGTGTCGTGCAAATCGCGGGCTAGCTTACGCCTCTCCTCATCCTGCAATCTAAGCAGACGCTGAGTCAGTTTCTGCAGCTCTTCTGTTCGTTCTGCAGCAAGGGATTCGAGTTCGGAATAGGCGTGCGACAACCGAAAATGCTTTGCAATCCACATCATGTCCTCCTGGGGAGCGGGCTAGGGAGACGCGAGCAAACTGTCTTTCTAGTGTCTCAGTGTGACATTCCGTCAATCAGGAGTCTGAGCACTATTGCACACGTTGTTGCGGGAGGGTTCTTTTCTGCAGATTGAGGCCCGAGGCCCGCTCGCGCCCGTGCGGGGGATACTCGCTCGTGCGTGCGAAGTTCTGAGTGTAATCGCTGATTACATCGGTTATGACGATCTTCATAAATGGCGGACTATTGGGATTTTCGCAAGCGAAGAACGGAGCGATGAGCGCCAACAAACTCGCGTGCGATCCGTCAGTTCCTACGAATCGCAATCAATGCTGGGCTTGACGTTTGCAAGCGGAGTCATCGCTGCCAGGAAATCTGCTATATGCATGCCCGAGTCCAGCAATTGAATAAAATCATCGGGAGTGATGCCTTGGTGTTGGGCGATTTCCAACAATTCAACGATCGCGCATTGCACAAACTCCGGCTTGGGTTCCGCGGGCTGTCTAATACTATTCATTTGTCACCTTTATAGCGTCATGCCTTTTTTTTGGGGAAGCAAAACATTCCATCCGATTTTCTGAGATTCTCGCTGGATCGTCTGCCGCTGTCTGTTCAAAATTGCACATTTTTCGCTAATTGAGGGGATGCCCTGAAGTCGGTTCACCTAGACTCGTCTGCGACCTCCCGGGTATCGTAACGGTTCGCCGTATGTTCGTCACCTGCCCTTGTGAGTTTTCCCGTGTGCAAAATTGATCAGCGTCAAGTTTGGGGGGATGGCAGCATCGTTGCTGCTCCTTCCGTTTTGTCAGACAACAATCCTAAGTTTGGACGGTGTGATCATGAACTACGTTTGGTACGACTCCTACAGGGCCGTTGTTCTGGAGACCGATTGGACGACAATGCACGACCGACTTCAGTCAGCGGAGTGCAAAATACATGAGCGGCAGCGAGTGCTTTCAGAGGATCACGGCGGAACACCGCAAGAAAGACAAGCGATTGCCAACGCCTTGGATGGTATGCGCACCCTGCGAACAGAGGTTGCTGACTGGCAGCGTCGGCAGGCTCCGCAAGGGAGCGAGGCAAAGACTACTTCTGAAATCGCGCCCCAGTCCTGAACTACGGTATTAGGGCTGATGAGATTAGTCAGGTGTGAGCATTAGAGACCAGTCTAGATCTGTCGCTGCATCCATAATTGACACTGGCTGCACTTCCGTTAGGAGGGCCTTTTGTGTCAAACAAAGTAACAAGCGCAACGAAAACCGATTTCAATCCCCGCACCTTTCTGTCAACGATTGGCAAGGGCAGAGAAATGGTCTCGTTTGAAAAGAAAAGCACCATCTTCGCTCAAGGCGATGCCACGGATGGACTATTTTTTATCCAAGAGGGCAAGGTGCAGCTCAGCGTAGTGTCCGAGGCTGGGAAAGAAGCGACTCTTGGCATCTTGAGCGAAGGAGACTTCTTTGGCGAAGGCGGTCTGGCTGGTCAACTCACCCGCATGTCATCCGCAACTGCCTTGACCGACTGCGTGCTCCTGCATGTTGAGAGAAAGGCCATGATGCACGCAATGAGCATGCAGCTAAAATTATCGGCCATGTTCATGAAGTACTTGCTGAAACGCAACATTCGATACCAGGACGACTTGGTCGATCAACTCTTTAACTCCAGCGAAAAGCGGCTTGCACGAGTTCTTCTGTTGATGGCGCACTTCGGTAAGGAAGGCGTTTCCGAAATGTCAGTCCCAAGACTCAGTCAGGAAACGCTGGCAGAGATGGTAGGGACCACGCGCTCGCGAGTCTGCTTCTTCATGAACCGATTCAGGAAGCTGGGTTTCATCAATTACGACGTCGGCAATAAGTTGCATGTTCACAGTTCACTGCTGAATATTGTTCTTCATGATGATGATGATGATGGAGAATCGATAGCGTCGGCAGCAAGGAACCCTACGACGCGGCAAAAAAGGCTTCCAGAACCGCCTCCAGAGCACGGTCGGCTGCTCGATCGGGACCGCGCAAAGCGGCCGACTCTTCCTGAAGTTCAAGGCCGTCGTAAGTAACGCGGCTTCGAATAATCTCCAATGTCGTAAAGGCTGAATCGCGACTAGGGCGGGGTCGTTTTCCTATTGCTATTAACAGGGATTTCGGGACACCCGACGCTGCTCACTTAAGAAAATGGCGGTCGCCATTTCCTTGTGAGCATATTTGCTCAGACCTCCGCAGACCTGATTTGTTAAGGTCGAGATTGTCCTGGTGCGCCCAGCTATCTATGCGGATTTGCGTGCGAGTGTTTACACAGCACGAATCGGGAAGCTGGCGCACTGGTAATAGAAAAGAGGCTTTTCAATGAAGAAGGTCATGTTCGTGTTTGCGATGTTTGCTCTGGGTACGCTGTGCTGGGCAGGGTCGGCGCGGGAAGATGCTACCGACAGGCTGGACAACGCCACCACGGTGCTACACGAAATTATGGGGATGCCTGACAAGGGAATCCCCGAGGAAGTGTTGGAGCATGCAAAATGCGTAGCCGTCATACCGCACATGGTCAAAGGCGGCTTTGTCTTCGGAGGCAAGGGAGGTAAAGGCGTAGCCACCTGCCGCACGGCGAATGGGTGGAGTGCGCCGGCATTCATCACGATTTCGGGTGGGAGCTGGGGCCTGCAGATTGGCCTGGAAGCCGTGGACGTGGTCATGATCATCCAGAATGAAAAAGGGATGCAGAGATTGCTCTCCAGCAATTTCCAAGTTGGAGGAGACGCTTCCGCGGCAGCGGGTCCGGTCGGACGGCATGCCGAGGCCGGGACGGATTGGAAAATGGATACAGAGATCCTGACCTACTCCCGTGCCAAGGGCGCCTTCGCCGGGCTCACGTTGGAAGGAGCATCGATCCGGCAAGACAATGACTCCCGGCGGGCGATTTATGGACGCAAGGTCACAACTCGGGCTTTGCTGTTGGGCAAGGTGACAGTTCCGGCCGCAGCCCAGCCCTTCCTCGCGGAAGTTCGCGGAGCCAAGGTCCAGGCCATCGCCGCAGAGAAAGCTGACGACAAAGCTAAAGAAAACAATCAGAAGTAGAGCTTGCAGAATTGGGCTGCCGCCGCTGCCTGTCATGCAGCCGACTTAAGATGTTCAAGTAGCGGCACAGTCCCTTCACTCAGTCCGTTTGATAAGTAAACGGACAACGGCGAAGTCAACCGCCAGAGCGCTGGAAGCTCGAAGGAGAATCAAATGTCAAAGACTTGAGAGCATTACCATAACGCTGCCCGTCACCATGAGCGGGCGGCCTACCACCATAAACAGGCGGCGCACCACGCGTAACCTTGCCCATGAACACAATCAACATGCAATTCATCACGACGGCGAGGCCGCGAAACTGAACGCCGAGCCGTGCGACACCCTGGCAACGCCCGCTTCAGAGCAAGGAGCCAGGAAGAAGAGCGCCGCTTAAGAGGGGCTCACCCCGGGCGTGGTTTTGCTCGCAACTAGAAAATGTGTTGGCATGGATCATCCACTTAGGACCCTGCTGCGCGAGTTATTCTTTGACCCCATCCTAAGGCTACTGCGGATCCGGCCAAAGTGATTGCAGACTTCCCCCAAATGGGAGGTTTTTCGTAACAGCGTGGCCCAGATGCTAATAGTTGTAGCCAATCCCGCCGGCGTGTTTCACCGAGTCTGCTCGAATCGTGGCCGTTCCGTCGTGAAGCAAGGTATGCTCGGCAACGCCCGCGCAAGCTACTGGAAGTTCCTCATTGATGCCGCTACCCGGTACCGCCATGCCTTCGGCACGGCACTGACCTTGGCGATCTTGGGTTATCACTTCTCTATATGGTGACAGAGGACGCGTGCCGGACAGTCTAGTCTCGCTTGCGTCTGTCCCGGGGTCAACGGGCGCGCTTACGAGGTAATCGCGTGCCCCATGCCCGCTTGGCGTTGCCTATTCAGGCCGACGAGGAGAAGAGACTGCCTCATCCTCGCGGCGGAAGTGCATACCAGTTGGTGGTCTTCCAAATTGCTTTTGGCCCGTTCCTTATCGACGTTCTTATGGGCTGCGAACTCCGTAGTGACCCGATAATACGCAGAGGAACGCGCCTCGCGGTACTCGCTGCGCCTTGATTCAAGCGCTCGTTCGAGATTCTTGCAGACTAAACAATTCATCGCTTATATCTCCTGCGGTGCGGATGTCATTCTTCACACACTCCGTCTGAGGATCTCCTGCTCGGCGCGGAGCCAATCTTGTTCGTCGTGGCCCGGTCTGCGACCGCCGAGTTCGTACAGTTCATAGGCGCGATCCCTTATCCGGGTTGACTCTTGCGATGGAAGAGTATCTGGCATCATTGCCGCTGTGCGAACGGAGGGTTGCGAGGCGACAGCAATATTTGGCATCGCTTGTTT
>Ga0207702_10002776_pt1 | contig 16404 bp, 12 predicted proteins | sample KBSCornC62_FD_184302 | JGI IMG/M metagenome (GOLD analysis project Ga0207702, IMG submission 184302) | Corn rhizosphere microbial communities from Kellogg Biological Station, Michigan, USA - KBS Corn C6-2 (SPAdes) (version 2) | ecosystem: Host-associated > Plants > Roots > Rhizosphere > Soil ...
CGCGTCAAATCGTCCGGGCGGCCAGGGTCACTTCGATTTATATTATGTGGTTAAAGACGCATCCGGTGCAGCCCGTGCCGTCAATTTCGGGCCCACCATCAATTCTCCTGGTCCGGAATTCGACCCGTGCATCTCACCTGATGGACGCTTCCTCATATTCGCGTCCGTCCGAGACGGAGCCAACAACCTCAACCTCTATATTAGTCACCACAAAGGCGACAACACGTGGAGCAAACCGGTCGAACTCGGAGGCAAGGTGAACACCGCCGCGAATGAATATGGACCTTCGCTCTCTCCCGACGGGCAATATCTGTTTTTCGTGCGCCACGATGGAAAACAAAGCGATGTCTACTGGATAAGAACGGCGAGTATCGTCGGTGGAAATTGACGATAGCCCCAACTCATCCACCCAACCAGAAACCTCGGCGAACTATTCCCCTCGCAGGGCCACGAGTGGATCCATTTTCGCAGCCCGTCTCGCCGGGACAAACCCGGCGATCACAGCTAAGCCCAGAAGTGGAATTGCGGTCCCCAGAAATGTCAGCGCATCGCCCGATCGCACGCCATAAAGCAAGGACTGCATCGCTCGACTGCAGAGGACTGCACCCACCAAACCGATCAGCACTCCGACGCCGGCGAGCGAAAGCGTTTGCAGGACAATCTTGCGCTGAACCATCGCCGCCGTCGCACCCAAGGCCAATCGGATGCCGATTTCCTTGGTTTGCTGAACGACATTGTAGGATATAAGTCCATAAAGACCAAGCATCGCTAAACCCAGTGCGATCACGGCAAATCCTCCGACCAGAGCGACCAGGAGTCGCCGCGATGAAAGGGTGAGATCGACGACCGATTGCATCGAACGCACCTCCGTCAGCGGTAGGGACGGATCGATTTCATGCAGCGCCTTCTGGAGGTCTGCTTGAATGGTAGAAACCGGCAGTGACGTGCGGATCATCAAATCCCACGAGTTCGCGTCTTGGACTTGGTTGAAACCAAAATACATTTCATTTCCCGACGGCAATTCTGGTCCGCCGTGACGCGTGTCCTGCACCACGCCGATCACTGTGAAATGCGAATTCTCGCCGAAGGTTTTGACCTGCTTGCCGACCGCATCGCCGTTCGGCCAGAATCGATGCGCGAGCGTTTGATTGATGATCAGGACTGGCGCGCTTTCCTTCTTGTCCGCCGTCGTAAAATCCCGTCCCTCTAGAATGGGGGTTCCCATCGCCTGGAAAAGATCCGGACTGATCAACCGCACGTGCGCGCCGGCCATCCGCACATCATCCGGTTGATCACTGTTCAAAGCTTCTATACCCCAGCTCCGGTCGCGTTCGACCGGAATACAGTCGGTCACGGCCGCACGCTCGACTCCCGGCATCGCGCGCACGCGATCCAATATACTTTGTATATAAACATCGCCTGGCCAACTGGGCGGATCGAGCCGTACAGCAACCACCTGGGAAGGCCGGAATCCAAGATCGACCTGCATCAAGTTCAGCAAGCTGCGTATCATGAGGCCGGCGGAAATCGCCAGCACACAGGCAAAAGCGACTTCGGTCATGACCAATAACCCTCGCGTGCGCGATTGATTTAACCCGCCTGATGAGCCACGGCTGTCTTCCTTCAACGCGTCCTGCAAATCGGCGTGGCGCGCCAAACTCCAAGCCGGAAGCAACCCGCAAAGTACGACCGTTAATAAACACAAAACAACCGTGAAGCCGAGTGAAACCCCGTCTAAGTGCACCTGCTGGAGCAGTGGAATTTCCACTCCGGTGCGTTGCGAAAGAAAGTGAGTCAATCCCCCCGCGAGTGCCGCACCGAAAAGCGATCCCACCGCAACCAATCCGAAACATTCGGTCAGGAGCTGACGAAGGATACGCGAGCGTCCCGCGCCCAGTGCGCAGCGAACGGAAAATTCTTTTCTTCGCGCCGCGCCTCGTGCCAATAAAAGTCCGCCCAAATTAAAGCTCACGATCGCGAGCAAGAAACCGGCCGCCACCCAGAGAAAAGTGAGTGGCTGTTTCAGCGCCTCGGAAACCCATTCGTTCAACCAGTCCGCAGTCGCATCGTAGCCGTTACGTTGGGGAAACTGCTTCTTGAGTTCGACGATCGAGCGACTCAAGTCGGCGCGAACTTGATCGATCGACGCGCCCGGTTTCGCCCGACCAATCAGTGAAACGGTGTTACCCCAATGGCGTTCGATATCATTCTTGATCGGAGAAAAACAGTCGACTCGAACCGCCGGGAAGAAGACGGAAGTAAACGCATCGGCAGGGGGAAGCACGCCGATGATTTCAACGCCTTGTCCGCTGATTTGGACCGCCTTTCCCACGATCTGAGGATCAGCATTGAAATGTCGCCGCCAAAGTTGATTCGAGAGCAGCACGCGGTCCGGCGCATTGCGAAGCGCGTCCTCCGGCAGAAAAGAACGTCCCAGAATCGGTTTAATTCCCAGCATCCCCAAGAGGCCATGCGAAACATCGATCGATAAAATCGTTTCCGGTTTGCTCCCATCGGTCAGTCGTCGCGTCTGGCGAACCGAAAAGGGATTGTAGGCTTCGATTTCGTCCAAACTTTGCGTCGTCTGCTGCAGCCCTTCCCAGGTATCGACCAGGTGGGCACTGGACGACATATCGTGATTCGTTTTCGTCGAAGAACCGTTCGTGATCCAAACCAACCGATCCGAATGATCGAAGGGCAAAGGTCGGAGGAGAACCGTATTGACCAGGCTAAAGACCGTCGCGTTGAGTCCGATGCCGATCGCGATAATCAACAGCGCGATCACTGTGAAGCCGCGTTCCTTATTGAATCCGCGCCACGCGTAACGGAGATCCTGATACACATTTTCCAACCAAGGGATTCCCCGCGTCTCCCGATGAAGCTCCCGTAGTTGAGCGACTCCGCCCAATTTGATCCGCGCCAGCCGGGCGGCCTCGTCCGCGTCGAAACCTTGGGCAATATAATCCTTGGTCAACTCCTCGAGATGATACGCCAGTTCTTCATCTAAATCGGAATCGAGCGGTGCCGGTTGAAAGACCGCTTTGACCCGAGCGGGAATGCGATGGATCGAGAGCTTCATCACGCCGGACGTTTACTCGCGTTGAGAATGCGATGGACGACGTGAGAGACGCGCAGCCAATTCTCCGTCTCTTTTTCCAACTGACCGCGCCCGCGAGCGGTGATTTGATAGTATTTCGCTTTGCGGTTATTATCCGAGGCGCCCCACTCCGCCTCGATCCACTTACCTTGCTGCAAGCGCACGAGCGCGGCGTAGATCGTTCCCTGATTGAGCAGCAGCTCGTTTTCCGCGATTTGTTCGATGCGCCGCGCAATCCCATAACCGTGCATCGGCCCCATCGTCACCAGCGTCTGCAGAACGAGAAGGTCGAGTGTGCCTTGGAGCAATTCGAGTTTGGTTTTATTGGAGTCACTCATGTGGTTTATCCACAGGAAACAGTTTCCCTGTTGGATGTCCACAGGAAAAAACGCAAAGGCGGTCTGCGCGGAAAAACATGGGCTCGCGGTATCTGTATATCTTTCCCCGTTGACTGGTGCTCATGCCTCCGAATCAGACTGTCCAACGATCGCACCGTCGTGCGCGGGAACGAGCCTGTTAAACGGCCAGAGTCGCGCGCCATCCCCGTGATGCGCTGACTTCCCCGATGAAGACGCCCCGCCTCCTTCCTGCCCTGCTGCTCGCCACCACGTTACGCTTACCCGCGCTCGAGAAGCCCGAAACGACGTATAAAGTTTTTCAATTCCCCGCGAATCAGATCCCGCGGATCGATGGCAAGACGGACGATTGGGCGATGGTGCCCGACGACTACACGATCGGCGCGGACCAGTTAACCGATAATCCTGGCTCAACTCACCCGCCCAGAAAGCGAACGGTCGAAGCGAAGGTGAAGGTCGGCTGGGTGAAAGGACTGAACCGCCTCTATTTTCTCTACGAAGCCGAAGACGACTATTGGGACTTCGCTTCGCCTGGGTTGCACAACGACACCTTTGAAATCGTGGTGGACGGCGATGCGTCGGGCGGGCCGCTGATCGATAAAGGTCACAAAGAGTTTTGGAACCGTGAACACGTCGGGGAAGAAGCGTCAGTTCCCGACGATCGGATTAGTATCGACGAAGCGCACTGGGCCATTCACGGCGTCCACGCGCAGAACTATCACATCTTCACCCCAGCAGTCGGAAAAGATTGGGCCCTGGCTTGGGGGGCGCCGACGTGGATCAAAGATTTCCCGTGGGCCAACGCGGCGTATTCGTTCGATTTCAAACCCGGTCAGTCCGGCAAACTTGTATTGGAATTTTGGATAACGCCGTTCGACTACGCGGGACCGGAAGGACCGCAACGAGCCGTCGAGTCCATTTTGCGCGAAAACAAGATCATCGGGCTGAGCTGGATTATCATCGATTACGACAATATCGATAAGCGCGAAAACAGCGGATTCTGGAGTTTGTCGACCAAGCGAACGATGTACGGCGACGCGTCCGAGCTTTGTGCCTTCCGCCTCATGCCGATGGAGCCGTCGTTGTTGCCCAAGCTCGACGCACGATGGACGTGGAAGGTAGTGGACAACGACCGCCGGCTCGTCGCGTTTTCCGATCAATCGGTTGGCCAGGTCACCTCATGGAAATGGGATTTCGGCGACGGCCAATCCTCGACCGAACAAAATCCACTTCACACTTACGCGAAACCGGACAACTACGTCGTGATTCTCGAAGTGACTGGCCCCGCCGGCGTGTCTCGCCACTCAAAAGTGTGGGACGTGCAGCTACATTGAAGAACGTGTCGACGTGCTCACGCCCCACAACCGTCCAACGAAAGGCTGCGCGTTGCCGGTCGCGTTCTTACCAAGCTCGCGCGCGCGGCGACAGACATATGTATAATCAAACCCCTCATTAATATATTTCTTATGACCAACCTGCTGAGCCGTTACCTTGCCTTCGCCGCGCTGATCACGACTTCGTTAGCCGCGCAATCGACCCTTGTGCCTCACCTCGAAAAACGCGGCGAGGCGACGCAGCTCATCGTCGACGGCAAGCCCTGGTTGATCTTGGGCGGAGAAATGGCGAACACCGCTTCGTCCGATCTGGCTTATATGGATACGGTCTGGCCGCAAATGACTCGGCTCAATCTCAATACGGTCATCGTCGGCATGGGCTGGGCGTGGGTCGAGCCGGAGGAAGGCAAGTTCGATTTTTCCCTCGTGGACGGCCTCTTGGAGGGCGCGCGGAAAAATCACGAGCACGTCATCTTCATCTGGTTCGGCAGTTGGAAAAACAGCATCTCGAGCTTCGCTCCTGGCTGGGTCAAACGCGACAGCACGCGCTTCCCCCGTGTGCGCATTTATGGCGGCCTGCCGGTTGAAATCCTCTCTCCGTTTTCGAAGGAAACGCTCGCGGCCGATACGCGGGCTTATACGAAATTCATGGATCATCTCGCGCACGTCGACGGCGACCAGCACACGGTATTGATGATCCAACTACAGAACGAAATTGGCGTGCTCGGTGATTCGCGTGATCGAAGCGAAGCGGCCAACGCGGCTTTTGCGCAGCCGGTGCCGTCCGCACTGATGGACTATCTCACGAAGAATCACGAACGGCTTTCTCCTCCGCTCCGCCAACTCTGGGAAAGCGCCGGAGCGCGCGCCTCTGGCGGTTGGAATGAGGTTTTCGGGAAAAACCCTCTCGCCGACGAACTCTTCATGGCCTGGCACTACGGACGTTTTCTCGAGACGATGGCCTCATCTGGTAAACAGGCTCACCCGATCCCGGTCTTCACCAATACTTGGATCGTTCAACCCGATGACCGCGGCCCTGGCGACTACCCGAGCGGCGGCGCCAAGCCCGTCAGTCTCGATGTCTGGAAAGCCGCCGCGCCCTCGATCGACCTGAACTGTCCTGATATTTATTTGCCCAACTTTCCCGATCACGTCGCAGCCTTTCACCGTTGGAATAATCCAATCTTCGTCCCTGAATCGCGCGGCGACGCCGCGGGAGTGGCTAATGCTTTCTACGCCATCGGCCAACACGCCTCTCTCGGGTACTCGCCTTTCGGCATCGACGACACCGCACGCCTCCTCACGCTCCGCCCCGAGGTCGGCACACCCGGTCCGCGCAACCTCGAAGACACTCCGCTCGCGCGCGGCTACGCCGTCCTGAGGAATTTGACCCCGCTCATCCTCGAGCACCAAACCAACGGAAGCATCGGCTCCGCCTGGCTGACGAGTGAAAGTCCACGGCATGAAATCATTGTCGGAGACTATCATTTGATTTGCGAGCTGCGGCACACCCGCGCCACTCCGGCTCCCGACGAAAACGCCGGCTCCGGCTACGCGTTAGCCATCGCGATCGGTCCCGACGAATACATCGTGGCCGGCTCGAATGCGCAGATTACCTTTCTCTCGCGCGTCAACGACACGACCATAACGAGCATCGCCGAAGCCAGCCGAGGCACCTTTCAAGGCACCGAGTGGCACGCGGAACGCCAAATGAGCGGCGACGATATCATGCTCGACTACCATTTGGCTACCGCAGCCAGCAACCGCCAGTCCGCCAGCGGCATATCTTTCCCGCCCAACGGACCGACCATTCAGCGGGTGAAGCTGTATCAATACCAGTGACGCGGATTGCTCGACGTCTGCGTTCAGCGCCCTGCTGTTTCGAAAAGGGGAGCACACCATAAAGGATGGATTTTAAAGAGATGGTCGGCCTCCGGTGAGTTCGGCACAACCTCTATGTCTCAGTTTTACGGTGAGCCAGTCATCTCAATAAGCAAGGTTCTAAACAACACAAGGACTAACACGACGGGTGTGCGCACACAATGTAAAATGGTGCGTCAAAATATTGACCAACCAATATATAAGCAGCTATCCAGGGCCGGAACCCCCGCAACGTCCGGTAAACAAAAGTAGTCATGAAATTACGCTCATTGGCCGTTCTCTTCACACTCGTTTCGGTTAATGTATTCGCCAACTCCCCCTTCCCCACGGGCGGAATTGTTGTGCCTCTCAGAGACTCTCTTCAGCCCGACAATCTGCTTCCAGACATCCAGAAAGATTCAATAAACATCTACTTGCTTCATGCGAGCATCCCGAGAGAGATAGGTTGGCTATCAAATGATAATACGCTTGGATTCAGCTTCGATATAAATATCGACTATTCCAATATAACAAAGGCGCAAAATGGCGCGATCGTCTCGGAACCTCGCAGTCTTTCCATTACTCGCGCATATAATTTTGACGTGAAGCGGACGGATGACGGCGTGATCCACATCCCTCTATTAAACCTTCCTCTCATTACCGATTACCGCATTTTTGACAAAGAGCCCGACAACACCTTCTATCGGGTAAATGATGTTGTAACCAAGGTTCACCTATTACGGATTAAAGGGCGGAGCGAATTGGCAAAGACGCTCGAGACCATTTTTGATGTCAGTAAGCAAATTCCGATACCTACACCATACGCCACAGGCGTAAACAAGCTGGGCGACATTTTTTCCAATATTACTAATGATGCGGTAAACGACGGTGGCAACCCGGAATCATTTTCAATATTTGGAACGGCAATCCTCCCGGGAGTTCAGAATGTTAATATAACACAACGAGGTGGACTCCTCGTACTTTTGATGAGCACAGACAAAAGAGGCGACGGCTGTCTAGATATCGGTCAAATCAAAACGTACGGCGACAAACTCAGCTATTCCGATTCTTCCGGTCTCAGCATCAGCGATCCAGGAAAGTACTCCGGAGAAGTCAAAAACGCCTATCTGGTTTTTCGCGTTGTCTTTACCACCGACCCCCTTATCGCGTTCACGGATCCCATAGCTGCCACCGCGATCATCAAAGCGCAGGCGGATTCCGCGATCGCGACCGCGGAAAAATTTAATCTCGATGTTTCGGATTTGAAGTTTGCAATTTCAGATATCAATAAAAATCCGGGGACCAGAGAGGCTGCGTTGAAAGTAAATCCAGAGGTGCTGCAAAAAGCTTTGAAGAGTATCAATGCCTCTAAAACGATGTCGCCGCAATTTTGAATGCGATCAAACGGGGCGAACAAAGCAGCAAAACATTGAGTCGGCGTTGCCTGTGTCCAGGGTCGCGCTTCGAGACCACATGTCAGTGGCGGCTATACCTCTGAAACACTTCCGCTTGGTGTCGATAAAGGCGAGGGAAGGCATGAACCGAATCCTCCCCAGCTAGGGAGCGATGGGCGAGGCTTTTACAGTCGGTTCTTAACCTCCGTTTCAAGAAGCACGAACACCCTGTCCGCGAGCCTCCTTCTCGAACTATGACTCCCCCTCCCTTTTTTCAGAGAAGGTCCTTCCAGAACGCCGGCATACCTTTTCGGCCGGCCACGGTTCGCCCATGAGCGAAATTGCTCAATGTGGTCAGTTTTCATCAGTTACGCGGAGCCGTCTAGGCCAGCGGGCGCTCAATCACGCATCCCAGTTATCATTTTCTTGTCATTGATAATCAATAGTTAATTCAAATCTAGTTTCGACGCTCTTTCAAAAAATGCGATGCATCGATAGATTCGATCATATGCATGAATTTTTTGCATGATAACTGCTGCATCGCGCGACTCATGAAAGTCGCCCGCTTGCTGCTTCTTTTTGCTCTCTGTTTTTTCGGCGTTTCGATCGGACGATCGGCGCAGAACTCAGCCCTGCCCGAGCCCACGCTCGATCAACGGGTCGGGGATTTGGAGGCCTATGTGAACAACGACGCACGGGCGACCGACGGCACCGCGCAGAGTCGCGTGAGCGGACCCGGACCGGGGCACAACGCGTGGATGATGACCAGCGCGGCGTTGGTCTTGTTTATGACGCTGCCCGGATTGGCGCTCTTCTACGGAGGGTTGGTGAGGCAGAAGAATGTGTTGTCGATTCTGGCCCAATGCCTCTCCCTCGCCGGAATAGTCACCCTCTTGTGGTGGGCTTTTGGATACAGTCTGACTTTTGCCCGAGGCAATGGCTGGCTTGGCGGTCTCGATTATGTGCTGCTCAAAAACGTGCTGACTCGGCCCAACTTGGACTACTCGCCTTGGGTCTCCCACAGCTTGTTCATGGTTTACCAACTGATGTTCGCCATCATCACTCCGGCATTGACGATCGGCGCCGTCGCAGAGCGGATGAAGTTCAAAGCGATTATCCTTTTCAGCGTTTTTTGGATGGTCCTCGTTTATTTCCCAGTCGCTCACTGGATCTGGGGCGTCGGCGGATGGATGAACGGGTTGAGCAATCCGTTCGCGAGTGTTCACGCGATCGACTTCGCAGGCGGAATCGTCGTCCACATGACCTCGGGTTGGAGTGCCCTCGCGCTCTGTATCATTTTGGGCAAACGCCGCGGGTTCGGCAAAGAACGGATGATGCCGCATAGCCTCGTCCTTTGCGTCACCGGTACCGGCATGCTCTGGGCCGGGTGGTATGGCTTCAATGCCGGCAGCGCGATCGCCGCGGATGGCATTGCCGTTAACGCCTTCGTCACCACCACGCTCTCGGCAGCCGCCGGGTGCTTCGCTTGGCCCGCCCTTGAATATATCTTACGCGGTAAACCTAGTGTGCTCGGTCTCTGTTCCGGCGCGGTCGCTGGTTTGGCGACGATCACTCCCGCGAGCGGCTTCGTGACGCCGGGCACCGCCGTGTTGATCGGCTTAATCGCCGGCGCCGCCACCTACTTCGCCTGCAATCATATCAAAGCCCATTTCAAATACGACGATTCCCTCGACACCTTCGGCGTCCACGCCGTCGGTGGCACCATCGGCACCGTCCTCGCGGGTGTTTTTGCAACCGCGGAAGTGAACCCGAATTTGGCGCGCGGCCCGCTGGCTGGGCTTGTTGCTCATCATCACTTGTGGATCGAGCAAATCAAAGCCGGAGGCATCGTTTTAATCTGGTCCGTCGGTGTGACCCTCGTCTTAGCAAAAGTCGTCGCCGTCATGACCAATGGTCTCCGCGTCGAAGAAGACCGCGAGCGCGAAGGCCTCGATATCAACGAGCACGGCGAAGAAGGCTACATCATGGAATAGTCGCGTCGCGCGGACGAACGACGCCCAATCCGCGCCCTCGGTTATACACACGGGAAAATGTTTTCGTTTCGATAAACGCGAACATCGGCGGCGCCCGCCTTCCAAGAGAATTCCCAACAGAAACAAACGGCGTCCATTGACGAGCCGCGACTTATTCCCAAGGTTTGAAATCGGTTTCCTGCGTCACACACGTCCGTACGGTAAACCCGCATCATCCGAAATACCTCATCACCCGACTCCAAATGAACCTTCGCAAATCGCTCAGTCTCGCTGCCGCAATCGTGGTCGTCTCCGCATCCAGCCTTCTTCACGCCGCTAATCTCACGGGCCACTGGACCAGTGATTTCGATTCGCAGATCGGACCGCAGAAGTACACTTACGATTTCAAGACCGAAGGCGGTAAGATCACCGGCAAAGCAACGTACGATCACTCGATGGGAAAAGGCGAAGTGGAGTTAGCCGCGATCAAGCTCGACGGCGACGACGTCTCGTTCACCGAGACGGTAAATATTCAGGGCAATCCACTCACGATCAGCTACACGGGAAAAATTGCGGGCGACGAAATGAAACTCACGCGCCAGGTCGGCGATTTCGGCACGGAGCAAATCGTGGCCAAAAGGACCGGCGCGGCATCTGCAGAAAAACCCGCGCCGAAGAAGTAATTTCGCGAAAGGTTTCGATTTTGCGTCCCCCGAGATCGCCCCGGCTCGAACGCCGCGGGTCGGCCACCTCGCGCACCAGAATATGCGAAATCAGACTGACGTGAACTAGTCATGTCAATGTTTCATACTGCTTTCGCTTCTTAAAAACGCGGCGTCAACGTATCTGGCGGCTCATCGCGGAAATCATTATCTCCAACGAGGTTCCATCCTTCTTTTGATTTTGCCAGTCGCGTCTTTGACGAATTGCTCTAGACGCTGCGTGACCCCTTTTGACCCGAACCGCATAGGAGATCTTCCCACTAATGCGTTTGGTGATCGCGACTCCGACGATGGTCGAGAGTGTTTGCGGCCGATTACTAGCAACGGTTCGATCGACGTAAATCGAGATGGAATTCAGGCGGCTAGGCGAGGTGAAGGTCTGGGAGTTGGATTGTACGTTGCGGGCGGAGTTGCTCACTCCAATTCGTTCAACGTTACAGTTGTAGATGCTTACAATATTCTAAATACCATTCAGCCCGGAGGCGCACTGCCCTATTGGAGTCCATGACCCCTACGATGAATCGAATTCTATTTGGAACGGGACTTGTACTGTTCTTAGTCTTTCTTGGGCTTGTTGTCCGTTTCCTTATCTGTGCTGCCAAGAGGCTCTTTCAATCTGAAGGAAAAGCAGCCCCTTCGGCTTCATCGCTGAGCCATACCTTCTTTAAACGGTCAATAGTCCGTGTTTGGCTTATATATGCGGCGTTTCTAATTCTTGCACTGATTCTGATGCTTGTATTTCAGAAGTGAACCTTGCAAGCCGATCAAGAGCGACATTGCTGTCCAAAAAAGCTAAAAAAGTGGTGGATATCATTCGGTTGATCCCCCTCGTCTCGACGCTTCGCGTCTTCGACAATTCTCGGGAAGTCGGTCGGAGGCAGACTCGCGTCGACCGGCCATACGGCGGGGCGTGATTGGTTCTCCGCACACCTCCAAGGTAGTTGAGCACTGGCAATTATTCCGAAGCCCTTTAAGCTAGGGCGTGACTCCGTCCAAAATCGTCGAATTTGGAGAAAACCTATTTTTGGTCGAGGGTCCTCTGGTGCAAACGTGGGGTGTACGCTTCCCGACGCGAATGATCGTCGTCCGCCTGACCTCGGGACAGTTGTGGATAAATTCTCCGGTTGAGGTTTCCCCCGAGACGTTGGCGACCGTGCTGAGTTGGGGCGAACCTGCTTATTTTGTAGCTCCGACGCGGCTGCACGTCTGGAGATTGGTCTCCTGGCACCAGCGGTTCCCGCAGGCTGAAATTTGGGCCGCTCCGCAAATACCCAAAGCCTTTAGGAATCTGCCCTTCGCGGGTCAGCTCGGCGACACGCCTTCGCCGGCTTGGTCCAACGACCTCGAGCAGCGCGTCTTTCGCGGAAATATCTTAATCGAAGAAGTCTTCTTTTATCATCGGCACTCTCGCTCCTTAATTCTCGCCGACTTTATTCAAAACTACCCACCCGTCCCGGGCCATCCGATAAACTCTTTATTAAAGCGATGGGCGGGAGTCGTCGCGCCGAACGGTGGCGTGCCGATAGACATCCGAATGACATTCTGGCATCGCCAAGCAGCTCGCAATTCCTTGCGGGCCATTTTAGCCTGGGATTTTGTCAACGTCATCATCGCTCACGGAGATTGCGTCCACACCTACGGACGACACTTCTTCGAACGCGCGTTCGCTTGGCTGCAGGATTGAGTCCGCGCGGCTGACGCCAGATTCGGATACGCGTCAGTTAATAATCGCCTATATCTTTTTCAATATTTCCAGTTCCCGTTTCCACGCCGCGGCTCGAGCGGCTTTGTCCGCGGGCTTGGCATCGGGAGCTTCGCCGGCGCGCATGAAGCCGTGGCCTGCGCCGTCGTACATAACCGGCTCGTAGGTCTTCTTCGCTGCTTTCATCAACTCAGTTGTTTTCGGTACGGTGGCTCCAATGCGAGCGTCATTGCCTCCGTAGAAACCGTAGATTGGACACGCAATCCGTGCGATCTCGTCGGCGCTCTCGACCCCCGGTCCGTAGAAGACGAGTGCGCTTTTAATGGTGGGGTTGTTTGTCGCAAAGCGGAACGATTGACCGCCGCCCCAGCAGAAACCGACCACAACGACCTTGCCGTTGCACGCGGGGAGTTTCGAAACGTAGTCGACCACCGCGTTCAAGTCGGCAGTGATTTGGGCCGGTGGGAGCGAACCAATGACCTTACGCGCACCATCGGCGCCGCCCAGTGCGTCCGTGCCCCCGCCGTTGGGTCCGAGCCCAGTGAGCAGGTCGGGCGCGATCGCGATGTAGCCGGCTTCTGCGAGTTCGTCCGTCACGCTGCGAGCCCAATCGGTCAAACCAAAAATCTCATGGATCACGACCACGGCGGTCGCTTTGTCATGGACTTCTGGATACGCGATGAAGGAATTGACGGTGCGTTGCTCGTGCTGGACTTTTACCCACTCGAGGTGGCGGGGCGACTGGTCGAGTCGAGATTTGGCCCAGTCTTGGGCGGAAGCACTCGCAACGATTGAACTCATGGCAGCGAAAAAAATAAGAGTTTTGGTAAACATGGAAAAACACCTAGGACGAGACGAGGGATCCAAGATCGACTGAGAAAGTAGACCAACCTCAGCCATCTCTCAAAGGCGGTCTTCAAATTTTACTCACTTTTCGGAAACCGGAAAACATTGGTTTCAAGATTCAATCGTCTCGGAAAATTTCTAGGGTCGATCGTTCTCTTCCGCGAATTTGGTCTGGGTTAAAAAACGCGATCTCGGACCGAAGACGCGACGGCAATCTGATCTCCTGATAGACCAGGATTTCTTTTGCGATGGTTAACGTCGAGCAGTACGCCGTGTCCTTTACGCCTATGAGACCGTTTTCTGACCATTCCCCGCGCCTCCGTTTGTCGATCATCGCCGCTCTTGTTTGCACCGGTACGCTGCTGCACGCGAACATCACGAGTGACTCAACTTCGCGGGTTGCACCGGCGGCAGCGGCGTCGGCTTCGCTGAAGGACGCTTATCAAAACGATTTCCTCATCGGCGCTGCGCTCAATTCCCGGCAGTACAGCGGAGCTAACTCGGCGGCGACGGCCCTCATCTCGCGAGAGTTCAACTCAGCCACCGCGGAAAACGACATGAAGTGGGAGGTGGTCGAGCCGAAATCCAACACGTTTCATTTCGCGCCCGGAGATCGGTTCGTCGAATTCTGTGCGCAACACCACTTGGTCGCGATCGGCCACAACCTCTGCTGGCACTCGCAGTTACCCTTCTGGGTTTCCAAACCCGAACCAGGCCAGTCGGTATTAACCAGGGAGGTTCTTCTCGCCCGGCTCAAGAATCACATCCAAACCGTTGCGGCGCATTTCAAGGGTAAGGTGCGCGGGTGGGACGTCGTGAACGAGGCGATCAACGACGGCAATGGCGAGTACCGAAACTCCGTTTTCTTCCGCGTGATCGGTAAAGAGTACCTTCCACTGGCCTTCAAGTGGGCGCACGAAGCCGACCCCGGCGCCGAACTTTATTATAATGATTATAATCTCGATGCCGATGACGCGAAACGCGCCCGGGCCGTGGAGCTGGTCAACTATCTCCGTGAGCAAGGCGCTCAGATTGATGGCATCGGCCTGCAAGGTCATTATAACCTCATCACACCCGCGGCAGCGAAGATCGATGAAACGATTAAGATCTTCGCCAATCTCGGTCTCAAGGTGATGATCACCGAACTCGACGTCGAAGCGATCCACGAGACTCACGTTTCTGGTGCAGTCGACGCTCACACCGGCAAACGGGCCCTGCCTCACTTCTTCCCGGACATTTCAGTATTAAAACAGAAAATCGCGTTGACCGACGCGCAAGCGGCCAAAGTTGGGCCTCTGTTTGAAAAAGCGAGTCAAGAGATCGACGCGGCCGTCGAGGCAAAAGAATATAGCCGCATCGGCGAAATCCGCGAAACCACCGGCGATGCCGTTGAGAAGCTCCTAGACGAAAAGCAACGCGGACCCTTTGAGGATTTACTCGCGGGCCCAGTCGGCGGACGCCCGGTCGCTCCTCCTCCACCGCCTCTGACGACTGAGCAGCAGCACGAGCTTGCACAACGCTATGCGGATATATTCAGGGTCTTTGTCGCGAACCGGAAAGCGATCACTCGAGTGACATTCTGGGGCGTTGACGACGGCGATTCCTGGCGGCGCCGCTCAAGCCCATTACTCTTCGACGATAAACTCCAGAGAAAGCCGGCTTACGACGCGGTGATTGCCGCCGCGTTGAGCGTGGATAAATAGGCGTCCGTTTTCCGATTTTTAGCGAGCGTCTCGATAAAAATGTAACCAATGAGATATCGAGCGGAGCGCGTTGCTCGATATCGAAAAGCGTGCGCTTCGTTAGTATAAGGACTGACGGGGCGAGATGCGTGCGCTCTAAAGGCGTTTGAGAATCTTTGAAGGCTAAGGCAGCTCGTAGACTTCGATCAGCGCAATTCCAGTGGTATTTCCAACTCCCGATACGATGGCGGTGTAGCCACCGGGTGCGAGTGTTGCGACGATGGCTGCATCTTTGCTGCCCGAAGTCCAGGCGGGGGCACCGCACTGCTGCCGGGCCAGCTCTACCTCCGCGGCATGGCTTCCCCAATCATCATTCGTTCCAATGACGGAGGTGTTGTCGTGCAGCTCGAGCTGAGGATTAGCCAGGAAGCCAGTCACTGAGTAGGCCGCGAGGGACGGTCCGCCGGCGCGGATCAATACCCGTTTCGGTGCTGATCCAGAAATAATAAATCCGGCGATCTGCACCGCTGATTGGGTGCCGACTTCGGAGCGGGTGGAAATGTTGATCAAACGTGAAGTCTGTAAGCCGACTTCAAAGACTTCGATCAAAGCCACTCCCGTTGTTCCGCCGACGCCTGACACAATCGCGGTGTATCCGCCCGGCGGCAGCGTTTTCACCATCGCCGCATCCTTGCTTCCTGTTGGCCACGCGCTCGCACCGGATGTAATCCGAGCACTCTCGATTGCCGCCGCCTGAGTTGGGTCAGAACTCCAATCGCCATTGGCTCCGATAACGCCATTGGCGTCGTGCAGTTCGATCTGCGGATTAGCGAGCACGTTATCGACATGATACGGAATAAGGGATGGCCCGCCGGCACGGATCAAAACGGTCTTGGGCGATGTACCGGAAATGATGAACCCTGCAATCTGGACCGCGTCGCCCGTTCCGACGAACGAACGTGTAGAGATATTAGTTAGTCGGTTCAGAGCAGGATCGCCGGGCGAATATATCGTCAGCGTCGCTGTATTGCTGGTATTGACCACACCGTTTGTCGTGACCGTGCATTGGTATGATCCTGCGTCAGACAGTTGAACATCGGTCAAAGCGAGGGTTGCCGCCGTTGCGCCCGCCAACGGCGTGCCGTCCTTCGACCATTGGAAGGTGCTCGGCGCGAAAACAGAAATCGAGAAGCTCACGTCGCCTCCCACCATCGCAGCTTGTGACGCCGGTTGCGCGGTGATCACGCTGGTGGGAGATGTCGCGGTGAGACGAATCGACGTGATCGAAAGCGGCGGCAGCGTGAGGGTGAATTGCTTCCCTGCCACCGTGACCGAGCCGGAACTCAGTGCGTTATGGCTGTCGGACACGAAGGTTTCCGTCGACGGCAAATTCGACAACTGGAGCGAAGTATATTGTCCATCAGGTACGGACGAATTT
>Ga0207702_10002782_pt1 | contig 16392 bp, 12 predicted proteins | sample KBSCornC62_FD_184302 | JGI IMG/M metagenome (GOLD analysis project Ga0207702, IMG submission 184302) | Corn rhizosphere microbial communities from Kellogg Biological Station, Michigan, USA - KBS Corn C6-2 (SPAdes) (version 2) | ecosystem: Host-associated > Plants > Roots > Rhizosphere > Soil ...
AGGCGCGCCTGCTGGAGCGGCTGGACTATTACGAGGACACCCCGGAACTGGTGGTCGACATCGGCAGCGGAACGGGGCGCGGCACCGCGGCGTTGCGCAAGCGCTGGCGCAAGGCGCGTGTGATCGCGATGGACATCGCGCTGCCGATGTTGCGCGCCGCACGCCGCCACGCGGGGCTGCTCCATCCGTTCGCGCGCGTGTGCGCCGATGCGCGTGCGCTGCCGCTGCCGGACCAGAGCGTCGACGTGCTGCACGCCAACCTCTGCGTGCAATGGTGCGGACCGCCGCAGCCTTTGTTCGAGGAGTTCGCGCGCGTGCTGAAGCCGGGCGGCTTCCTCGCCGCGTCCAGCCTCGGGCCGGACACGCTGAAGGAACTGCGCGCCGCGTGGGCCGAAGCCGATGCCGCGCACCCCCACGTCAGCGCATTCCTCGACATCCAGAACTTGGGCGACGCCGCGTTCGCGGCCGGCCTGCGCGAACCGGTGCTGGACGTGGACCGCATCGTCACCCGCTACGACGCACCGCGCGACCTGCTGCACGAATTGAAGGGACTCGGCGTCACCAACGCGGACACGCAACGCGTGAAAGGGCTCACGGGGAAGGCACGTTTCGCGCGCATGCTGCAGGCCTACGAGCAAATGCGGCGCGACGGCAAGATCCCCGCGACGTGGGAAGTGATCGAACTGCATGCGTGGGGCGCCGCCGCGTTCATACCACGACGCCGCCCGGGCGCCCGCGGCGCCGCGGCCTTTCCCATTGAGCCGTTGCGACAGCCGCAACCGTGATGCGGTCGGGTTATCGCGTGCCCGTCGCTCACGAAGCCAGCTTCTCCGCCAGCCTCATCGCGTCGAACGGCGCGTGCACCTTGGCATCGTTGTCGAAGTAGCCGTACACGTCGCGTGACTTGCGGGCTCGCGGAGCCGGCGCACCCGCGACGCGCGCCGCATCCCGTGGCTGTGCGCCGCCCCGCCAGGCGCGAATGCGCGCGGCCCAGCGGTCGAGCGCCGCATCGGTGTAGCCGCTGGTGTACAACTGCTTGTCGCCATGCAGCCGCAGATACACGAAACTCGCGGTGACCTCCTCCACGTACGGCCACTTGCCGGCGGTGTCCGCCACCACCAGCGCGATGTCGTGTTTACGCAACAGCGCGACGAACGACGGCACCAGGAAGCCCGGATGCCGTACCTCGATGGCGTGGCGCAGCCTCCGGTTGCGATCGATCGCGAGCCGTGAGCGGCCTTTCATCCGGAAGTCACGCCCACGCGCCAGCTTCAGGGCGGCTTCGGTGTCGCGTGGAAGGCGATCGAAGAAGCGCGCAAACACGTCGTGGTCGTATTTGAAGTTGGCCGGGAACTGCCACAGCATCGGTCCGAATTTTTCGCGCAGCTCGAACACGCCGGACGCGAAGAAATTCGCCAGCGGTCCTTCGAAGTCACGCAGCCGCTTGACGTGGGTGATGAAGCGCGGACCCTTGATCGCGAACACGAAACCCGGTGGTGTCGCGTCGCGCCAGCGTGCGTAGCTTTCCGGCCGCTGCAGCGAATAGAACGAGCCATTCAATTCGATCGTGGGGAAATACCGGGACGCGTAGTGCAACTCGTCGCGCTGCACCAGGTCCTTCGGATAGAACACCCCGCGCCATGGCGGATAGCGCCATCCCGAGATGCCGATTCGAATGCCAGCCATGCCTGCCATTGGACGGCTGCATGGCTGATTGCGGGATGAAGCGCGTTATGGAAGCGCCATGGACTTCGAGAAGCTCCGGTTTGCTCGTCACCATTGGCTCGTCATCCCGGAATCGCGAAGCGATATCCGGGATCCAGTGCCTTTTTTTGTATTACATCGCGGCAACGGCACTGGATTACTCGCGCCATCCCTGGCGCTTGCGCTTTGCGCCGCCTGCGGCGTTCGCGTTTGCAGTCCTGCAAACGCAGTCCGGCCTTCGCCGGAATGACGAAAGGTGACCAGCGCGCTTCAATCCGAGGTCTTGGGCGGCGTGTAGTCGCACGTGCCGACCTGCTTGCCCGTGTACTCGGTATCGACGGTCATCGGATGTCCGCCGCCCGCATCGAAGGTCGCGTGCAGGCTGCCGGTGAAATTGGCGCCGCCGGTCGTGCGGAACGTGCCGTGCATGGTGATCGCCACCGGCGCGGTGCAGACCTGGTCGAAGGTGACGGTATCGCCCTGCTTCTTGAAGTTCGCGATCGTGCATTGGTTGTGCGGATTCATCTTGTTCAGCGCATGCGGATCGAACGATCCCGGCGCCGAGCACACCTTGTGGGTCATCGTGCGCGAGGGCATCGCCGGCATCCCCGACATCGACTGCTTGATGGTGGTGGTGACTTCCATCAGGCTGCCGTCGCCGCCTGCCGACCATGCCGGAGCGGCAACCATGGAGACGAGCGCACCAAGGAGGATCATTCCGAAACTTGAAGTTTTCATGGGAGCCTCGCGTTGTGGCTGATTCGACAGGCCAGGCGACCGGCCCGCGGTGGCATTCTGTTCGCCACCAGCAAACCGGTCAATCCGCCGCGGGCCGGCCGCGAGGAATCGTGAAGCAGCCCGGCTTCCGCCGGTACCTTCGCCGCATCCCATCATGCGCGCGCCGCTGGAGCGGAGCACCACCTGCGGGCCGGATCGATCTCTGCCAGCGTGGCCTTGTCTGCGGTGCGGTCGTGGATACCCAGCGTCGGCGGCTCGCCGCGACTCAGAAGGCGTAACGCAACGAACCGCCGACGCCCCAGTCCGGACTGCCGTCCGAAAATCCGCCCAGCACGTAGCCCTGCAATCGCCATGCATTGCCGAAGCGATGGTTCCAGTACCCGCTGAGTTCGCGCTGGGCATAACCGGAATCGGAAATCTTCTCGCGGTAATAGAAATACGCGCCGATGTCGTTGGCATCGTCCAGCTTGTAGCCGGCGCCGAGGTTCGCATTCCAACCGTTGTGCAGGACGATGTATTGCGAGGAACCATATTTCATGAACCCGGCACCGCCGAACACCGTCCACGCAGCCAGGCCCTTGTAGGCATCCAGGTTCACGCCATAATCGTTCCGACCGGTGCCGAGACCCTTGTCGGCGCTGGCGGTGCCAAATTTGACCTTGCCGGTCAGGTCCAGGCCGAAGCGCGCGGTATCGTCGCGCACCAACCCATAGGTGGCTTGCGCCACGATGTCGCCGAGGCCGGAAGCGGAGCCTTCCGTCACGGTGGGCGGTGGCGCACTGCCGCCCACCCCAACTCCGAGTCCTAGCCCATGGCCGCGGGCATGCGGGTTGACGTTGAGTACGCGACCAATGCCGGGAATCACGTTGCTGGCGCCGCTGATGTTGATCCACGGCACGGTCACCTTCACCGACCAGCGGTCGGCCTCGTAGCCGGCACTCAACGGCACATCCCAGATTTGGGTATCGAACGGCGTGCCGTAATTGCCGGTGCTGTAGTCGAATCCTGCGGAGACGGTGGCACGGCCGGGATCACCCGCCCAGGCGCATTGCACGTACAGGCCCAACGTGGATGCGGCAACCATCGACACAAGCAGTTTCTTGCGGTTCATCGACAACTCCTTTGGACATGACGGGAGGCGGGCGTCCGCATGGACGCCCGCCCGTAATCAAACAGACATCAACCCATCAACCGCCGCCCGGACGGCCGGCATGGCTCGGAATGTCGGGGCGTTGGGGAATATTCGGGCGCTGCGGTACGTCGGGACGCTGCGGCCGATCAGGATGGACCGGACGCACGGGATGTTCCGGCCTGCTGGTCGATGCGATTTCACCGCCACGCCGTGCGTGCTCCGCGCCGGCCTGCGCGTGATCTGTCTTTGACGCGCTGACCACGTCACCCAGTTTGAAACCGAGGGTATGGGCGATCTGTCCCCAGCCTTCGCCCTGCGCGCGCAGCGCCAGCACACCCTGCAGTGTCTGCGTGCTGCCGTTGGCCAACGTCACCGTGCCTCCGTTGAGGGCGGCTTCGATTTCGTCGGCGGTCGGATCGGTGATGCCCATCGTGGCGAGTTGGTTCTGCGCCAGCGCCAGCACGATGTTGACGTTGCCATAACCCAGCTTGCCGGTGGCCGGCTGGAACGTGGCGGGCGTGGTCGTGGTGCTGGTGCTGCCGTCCCCGTTCGTGATCGTGGTGGTGGTGTCAAGCGTGATGGAAGTGCCGTTGCGCAGACCTTCCACCAACGCATCCGCGTTCGCGTCGGAACCCGCGAACCTCGTATAGGTCGATGCGAGCTTGTTCGCTGCGGTATTGGTCGCGGGGGTACCGCCATCGGCGGCGAACGCCGTCGCCGCGCAGGCGGCGAGCAGGCCCGCGGCGAGCGCGGTCAGGATCGGATGATGCTGTTTCATGGCCGAGAACCTCTGCGAAGGGAAGGAATCGTGGCGCCCAACAAATCTGAGCGTTGCATCATCGCCGGGCCGCGAAAGCTCGACTGCAACAGATTGCAAACGCGATGATGCACCGGTTCCGCACATGTGTGCCCGGCGTTGTATCACTCATGTTTACCCGGGATTTATCGTGCGGCCCGAGATACGTGAAGTGCATCACATTCGTCCATCGATGTGCCCGACACACCGCACCAATTCCGGGGTTCGGAGAAGTCAGCCAAACGAAGCTATCCTGAGCGGCTTTCGCGACGGTTTTGTGCTATTTCTCGATGACACGCCATTCGCAACGCGCGGCATGGATCGGACTGCTGATCCTCACCATCGTCTGGAGCCTCAACTGGTCGGTGATGAAGGTGGCGATGCGCGACAGCGGACCGTTCACCTTCAGCGCCATGCGCTACGTGATCGGCACCGCGGTGCTGTTCGCGCTGCTGGCCGCGCGGCGCGACGCGTTGAAGCCGACGCCTTGGCTGCCGACCATCGTGATCGGCCTCACCCAGACCGCGGCGTTCCAGGCGCTGGCGCAATGGGCGTTGGTATCGGGCGGCGCCGGCAAGACCGCGCTGCTGGCGTACACGATGCCGTTCTGGGTGGTGCCGCTGGCGTGGTGGTGGCTCAACGACAAGCCCGGCCCGCGCCGCTGGTTCTGCATCGCGATCGCGGCGGCGGGTTTCATCTGCGTGGTCGAGCCGTGGCGGCCGCTGGGCGAACCGCACAGCATCATGCTGGCGATCCTGGCTGGCCTCGCGTGGGCGATCGCGACCGTGCTGTCCAAGCGGCTGTTTCAGCAACACCCCGACATGACGCCGCTGCGCCTGACCGCGTGGCAGATGCTGATCGGGACGCTCGGACTGGTGGTGCTGACGCTGCTCAGCCACGAACGCGCGGTGGCCTGGACGGGTTCCTACATCGCAGCGCTGCTCTACAACGGCCTGCTGTCATCCGGCGTGTGCTGGGTGCTGTGGGCGCTGGTGGTGCAGAAGTTGCCCGCCAACGTGGCCGGCCTGACCAGTCTTGCGGTGCCCGTGGCCGGCGTGTTGTTCGCCTGGGGCCTGCTGGACGAGCGGCCTTCCGCGCCTGAATGGATCGGGATTGCGCTGATCGGCTTGGCCCTGTTTGTTTTGAATTTCGTGCGGCGCATGCGAGCATAGGCGCCTTCCGCGGCCGCTGTTGGCACGTATCGCGCATGGTCCGCGGTTTCCCGGTGCCTTTAAAAGGATGCGTCATGAATCAGGCGTCGCTGCCCCGCCCCGAAGCCATACGTGTTGCCGTGATCGGCTTGGGCTATGTTGGCCTGCCATTGGCGGTCGGTTTCGGCCGCAAGCTGCCCACCCTGGGTTTCGATGTCAACAAGGCGCGCATCGAGGAGTTGAAGCAGCAGCGCGACCACACGCTGGAAGTGTCGCCCGAAGAACTGGGTTCGGCCACCCAGCTCGGCTTCAGCAGCGACATCGAGGACCTCAAGGGTTGCAACGTCTTCATCGTGTCGGTGCCGACACCCGTTGGCCGCGGCAAGCGCCCCGACCTGACGCCGCTCAAGAGCGCCAGCACCACGGTGGGCCGCGCCATCGGCCGCGGCGGCGTGGCGATCTTCGAATCTACCGTGTATCCGGGCGCAACCGAAGAGGTGTGCGTGCCGATCATCGAGGAAGAGTCGGGACTGAAGTTCAACCAGGATTTCTACGCCGGCTACAGTCCCGAGCGGATCAATCCCGGCGACAAAGAGCACCGGCTCGACACCATCAAGAAGGTCACATCCGGTTCGACGCCCGAGGTCGCCGACTTCGTGGACGACCTGTATCAGCGCGTTGTCAGCGCGGGCACCCACAAGGCGTCGTCCATCAAGGTCGCCGAGGCCGCCAAGGTCATCGAGAACACCCAGCGCGACCTCAACATCGCGCTGATCAACGAATTGGCGCTGATCTTCCATCGCCTGCACATCGACACGCTGGAGGTGCTGGAAGCGGCCGGCACCAAGTGGAACTTCCTGCCGTTCCGGCCGGGGCTCGTGGGCGGCCATTGCATCGGCGTCGACCCGTATTACCTGACGCACAAGGCCCAGGAAATCGGCTACCACCCTGAGGTGATCCTGGCCGGCCGCCGCATCAACGACGGGATGGGCCAGCACGTGGCCGAACGGGTGATCCGGCTGATGCTGCAAAAGCGTATCAACGTGGCAAGCGCCAGGGTGCTGGTGCTGGGGCTCACCTTCAAGGAGAACTGCCCGGACCTGCGCAACACGCGGGTCACGGACATCATCGACGAGTTCAAGGCCTGCCACGCCGACATCGACGTCTACGATCCTTGGGTCGACGCCGCCGAAGCGCACCGCGAATACGGCGTCGACGTGGTGCCGAAACCCCAGCCGGGCTCCTACGACGCGATCGTGCTGGCGGTGGCGCATCACCAGTTCACGGACATGGGCGCGGTCGCGCTGCGCGCACTGGGTAAACCCGATTGCGTCCTGTTCGACGTGAAGAACGTGCTGCCGCGGGACGCGGTGGACGACCGACTGTAAGGAGACATCATGCGCGTACTGGTCACCGGCGCCGCCGGCTTCATCGGGTCCGCCTTGAGCCTGCGCCTGCTGGCGCGCGGCGATGAAGTGCTGGGCGTCGACAACCTCAACGACTATTACGACGTCGCCCTGAAGCAGGCGCGGCTGGATCGGCTGACACCGCACCCGAATTTCAGGTTCACGAAGGTCAGCATCGAGGATCGTCCCGCGCTGGGAAAAGCCTTCCACGACTTCCGGCCGCAGCGCGTGGTGAACCTGGCCGCGCAGGCCGGCGTGCGCTATTCGCTCGAGAACCCGTACGCCTACGTCGAAGCCAACCTGGTCGGCTTCATCAACATCCTGGAAGCCTGCCGGCACGGCAAGGTCGAGCACCTCGTGTACGCGTCGTCCAGCTCGGTGTATGGCGCCAACCGCAAGCTGCCGTTCTCGGTGCAGGATCCGGTGGATCACCCGGTCAGCTTGTACGCGGCCACCAAGAAAGCCAATGAATTGATGGCGCACACCTACAGCCATCTCTATGGATTGCCCACGACCGGCCTGCGCTTTTTCACGGTCTACGGGCCGTGGGGCCGGCCGGACATGGCGCTGTTCCTGTTCACCCGCAAGATCCTGGCGGGCGAGCCCATCGACGTGTTCAACCACGGCCACCACACCCGCGATTTCACTTACGTCGACGACATCGTGGAGGGTGTGGTCCGCACACTGGATCGCGTACCCGAACCGGATCCGGCCTACGATCCGCTGCAGCCCAATTCGGCGACATCGTCGGCACCATACCGCGTGTACAACATCGGCAACAGCCATCCCGTGCAGCTTTCGCACTACATCGAAGTGCTCGAGGATTGCCTCGGCCGCAAAGCCGAGAAGAACCTGCTGCCGCTGCAGCCGGGCGACGTGCCCGACACCAGCGCGGAAGTCACCGAACTGATGAACGACACCGGCTACCGGCCGGACACATCGGTGGAAGAGGGCGTGAAGCGCTTCGTGGAGTGGTACCGCGGCTACTACGGCGTGTGACCGGACGCGCGACGCACCTGTCGCCACGCCAGGAACCGGTATTGCACGCTGCCGATCAGTTCATGGAAGGCGATCGCCGTCTCGCGGATCGCGCCACCTTGCGGCAACCAGGCATCCAACCACAGGACTGGGCTGTCCTTCACCCCGCCACTCGGCCATGCGCACGGCTCGAATCCCCACGCGCGGAACGCCTCCAGCGCACGCGGCAGATGCATGGGCGAACTCACCAGCCAGATCCGCCTGGGCAATGGCGGCGACAAGGCGGCGACGTTCCGCGCGTTTTGCCACGTGTTGCGCGACCGGTCCTCGATTTCGAGAGCCGCTTCCGGGATCCCCATCCGCATCGCCAGATTCGCCATCGGCACGGCTTCACGGATGCGGCCACCGCCGCCACCGGCGATCACCAGCCGCGCATCGGGAATTTGTTGCCACAACGCCACGCCCGCGAACACCCGCTGCAGTGCCGCGATGCTCAACGAGCCATAATCGTCCGAAGCGCGTGGCGGATAATCGAAGCCGCCGCCCAGCACCACGATCGTGGTGGGCGTGGGCGCCGGACAAGCCTGCAACGGCGGCACCCGCGCAGCGGCCACATGCACTAGCCCCGAGGCGCCCAGCGGCGTCATCAATATCATCAACAAGATCTCGATCGCGACGCCCACCCAGCGCACGGCAACCGGCAATCGGCGCCAACCCAGCGCCAGCAGCACCAGCAGCACCAGCGCCCAGGTGAGTGGCGAAGTCGCGTAGATCGGGAAGCTCATGCGGATGGGGCTCTTTCGAACGGGCCGCGAACCGCCGCGGAAGCCGAGCCACTCACGTCGCGGAGGACGCGAGCTTGCGCTCCCACGCCAGCGACGTCCGCGCGATAAAATCCAGATCGTCGTGCCGCGGTGTCCAGCCGAGGGTTTCGCGAATCCGATCCGACACCGCGATCAGCGAGGGCGGATCGCCCGCACGCCGCGGTTGCTCGACGCACGGCACCGGCGAGCCGTGCGCGCGCCCGACCGCTTCCAGGACCTCGCGCACCGAATAGCCGTGCCCGTAACCGCAGTTGAGGACGGTCGAATCGCCGCCGCCGCGCAGGTACGCCAGGGCATCGAGGTGCGCGCGCGCCAGGTCCGCGACATGGATGTAATCGCGCACGCCGGTGCCATCCACCGTCGCATAATCGGTACCGAATATCGACAGGCGCTCGCGCTTGCCGAGCGCCGCTTCGCAGGCGACCTTGAACAGCAGCGTCGCGTGGCGTGTCGACTGCCCGATGCGGCCGTCCGGATCGCAACCGGCGACGTTGAAGTAGCGCAGCGCGACGTAGCGCGGGCCACCCGCCGCCGCCAGATCGCGCAGCATCCACTCGCTCATCAGCTTGGACGAGCCGTACGGATTGATCGGCGCAGTCGGCGTGTCTTCGGCCGCCCTGCCGCCTTCGGGAATGCCGTAGACCGCGGCGGTGGAAGAGAAGACGATCTGGCTGACTGCCGCGTCACGGCAGCATTCCAGCAGATTGCGCGTCGCACAGGTGTTGTTGCCGTAGTAGCGAAGCGGATCGGCCACCGATTCCGGCACGATGGTGCGCGCGGCGAAATGCATCACCGTGTCGACATCATGTTCGCGCAGAACGCTTGCCATCAGCGCCCGGTCGCCGACATTGCCGACGATCAGTTCGGCGCCAATCACGGATTCGCGGAAACCGGCGGAAAGGTCGTCCACCACCACCACGCGCTCGCCGGCTTCGGTGAGTTGCAGCACCACGTGGCTGCCGATGTAACCGGCGCCGCCGGTGACCAGGATCGCCCGCCGGCCGTGTTCTTCCGCTTGTTTCATTGAGTATCCTTGCAGTGTGCCGCGGTGCCGTCACGCCACGCGCGATATCGATGGTTTACTTGCCGGCACCACGACCCGCGGTGCCACTGAGTTCCTGGTACAGCTTGTCGGCAGCCGCCTTGGCGGGGAAGTCGACCCCCGACTTGTGCAGTGCCTCCAGCGTGCTGCGCGCGCCGGCGCGATCGCCGCTGCGCGCCTGGGCGACGGCCAGGTGATATTGAATGGCGGGCACCTTCGGCGCGGCCTTGGCCGCCTCCGTCAGGATCGGCAATGCGGTTTTGGCTTGTCCGGCCGCGACCAATGCCCAACCGTACGTATCCTGGACGCTGGCCGAAGTCGGCGCGAGTTTGTGGGCACGCTCGGCGAGTGCGAGCGCCTTGGGGTTTTTCTGTTCGGTGTAGATCCAGGCAAGGTTGTTGAGCGCACCCACGTTCGACGGGAACGCCTTCAACACGTGCTCGTACTGGCCCGCGGCGTCGCCGTTGCGGTCGTGGTCGAGGTAGTGCTGGGCCAGTATCAAACGCATCGCCGCATCATCGGGATGCTTGGCCAGCCAATCGCGCAAAAGGCTTTCCGACGCCTTCGGGTCGCTGTGCTCCAGCGCCGCGACGTTCTTCATGACCAGCGGACGGTTGTAGGTCACCTTCAGGCCCTGCTGGTACGCGGCGGCAGCCTTGGTGTAGTCCTTGGCGGCCATGTAAAGGTCGCCTTCCAGACCGAATCCGGTGGCGTGCGCCGCGGGCTGCTCCTGCAGGGTTCGCGCAAGCGCAATAGCGCCGGCCGTGTCGTGGTCCTGCAGCTTCATGAAGGCCAGCAGGGCGACGGCTTGCGCTTGCGCGGGATCGGCCTTGATCACGGTTTCGAGGTTGGCCGCGGCGGCCTTGGCATCCTTGTTGAGGATCTGTGCACGCGCGAGATTGATCCGGAACAGCGCCGATTCGGGCGCGAGCTTCACGGCCTTCTCGAGCGGCTGCAGTGCTTCGGCGTGACGCCCCGCGTTGAGCTCGGCGGCACCGAATGCATTCAGTGCCGCGGGGTTGTCCGGCAGCGCATCCGCCAATTGTTTCGCGACCCCGGCCGCATCGTCGAACTGGCCGTTCTGGCTGTACACCAGCACGAGTTCGACATACGCCTCCGCCGATTTGGGCTGGGCGGCGATGGCCTGCCTGAACTGCTTGATCGCTTCCGCCTTGTTGCCCTGGATCACGGCGAGCTTGCCGAGCGCCACCATCGCCGCAGCATTGTGGGAATCCTGCTTCAGCACCGCGCCGTAGCGGCTTTCCGCGTCCTTGTAATGACCTTCCACCGAATCCAGGCTGCCGAGACTCATCAGCGCCGCGGTGTTCTTCGGATCGATTCGGATGGCCTTGTCGTACTGCGCGCGGGCTTCCTTGCGCTTGCCCGCCGCGACCAGCGCAGTGCCGTACAACAGATGTGCCGCACTTTGCTCGGGGTGCTTGGCCGCATAATCGGCAGCGATCTTGACCGATTCTTCCGGTTGGCGGTTGCGCACGTAGGCAATGGTGAGCATCGTGGCGCGCTGCGCCTCCACGCCCGCGTCGCCCGCGGGCATCGCCTTCAGCAGGCGAATGGCTTCGGCCGAATCGTTGCCGGCAAGCGCCTTTTCGGCAGCCGCAAATGCCTTGCCCGATGGGGTGCCGGCACTGGCCGCATTCGCCACCGCGGCGGCGCCTGGAGTCACGGTTTCCGTTCCGGGCTTCGGCGGCATGCCGGCGCCCTCCGCCGCGGCGCGCTGCAACTGCGCCAGCAGTTCGGCATCGGTCGCCTGTGCCGGAATCACCGGCCGCAACATATTGAGCGCCTGGGCGGACCGGCCTTCCCGGTAATACGTCAGCGCCAACAGCTTGCGGGCACCCTCGTTCTTCCGGTCCAGGCCCATGACGTTGCTGAGGTACATTTCCGCCTGCCCGTAATTGCCTTGCGCGTAATTGACGGCACCCATCAGCATCTGCGCAGGCGCGCTGTCCGGCGCGGCCTTCAAGACCTGCTGCAATTGCGCGGTCGCTTCATCGAGGTGCCCCTGCTGATAAAGCACCACGGCATGAAGGTAGTGCGGGCCCGGCTGCCCGGGCGCCATCTTCTCCAGCGTCGCCAGGTTGGTTAGCGCCTGCTCGTAATGCTTCTGCCGGGTTTGCGCTTCGACCAGCCGCAGGCGCGCATAGAAGCTGTCCTGCGGCAGCCAGTCGGGGTGTTTGACATCCAGTGCTTTCTGGTAAGTGGTTTCCGCCGCCGCGAAGTCTCCGGCGGTCGCAGCCAGATCGGCCTTGGCCACCAGGGCCTGTGAACTCTCGGGCGCCGAGGCCAGCGCCTGATCGATGTAGCGGCCGGCCGCCGCCGTGTCGCCCGCATCGGCCGCCAGCCGGCCCAGCCCCACCAACGCGAGCGCATTCCCCGGCTCCTTTTTCAACGCAGCCTCATAGGACTGCTTGGCTTGGTCCGGCTGCTTCAGACCGCGCTGGGCGTTGCCGCGCAACACCGCGAGTTGCGCCTGCACCTTCGCATCGAGGCTGCCGTCCGGGGCCGCGGTCGCCACCACCTTGTCGAAGTCATGGGTCGCGAGCAATGCCTCGGAGGTCGGCACCACCCAACGCGACTTGGGCACCCCGTGAGCCTTGGCCTTGTCCAGCTCGTTCAGCGCATCCTTGGGATTGCCGAGCATCAGCGAAGACTCGCCGAGCAGCAGCCACGCATCCCCGTTCTTGTCGTCGCGCTGGAGGACTTTCTTGGCCTCGATGTAGGCAGCGCGATACTTGCCGCCTTCCTGATACTTGAGACCGGCGGTGACGCTGCCCTTGCCACTGCCAAGGCCACAACCGGCAAGCAGCACGCCCACCGCAACCAGCACCAATCCACGGCGTAGAGTCGAGCCATTCAAGATTTTCATGGGAGTCTTCACCCTTGTCGGTCGAGCGGGCGCCGCATCAGTCGGCATCGCTGGGTTTCTTGAGATCATACTTTTCGAGCAGGTCGTACAGCGTCGGTCGGCTGACGCCCAGCAGATGGGCGACCCGCGAAAGGTTGCCGCCTTCGCGGGTCAGTGCGCGCCGGATGGCGCGCTTCTCGGCCTCCGCGCGCACCTCGCGCAAGTCCAGCGCTTCATCGGCGCCGCCTGCGTCGAGGCGCAGCGCCTCGGGCCCAATCTGCTTGCCCTCGGCCATGATCACCGCGCTGTTGATGGCATTCTCGAGTTCGCGCACGTTGCCGCGCCACGGGTACGCCTCGATCGCCTTCAAGGCCTTGCTGGTGAAGCCGCGCACCGCCCGACCGTGGCGGCTCGCTGCCTGCTCCAGGAAATGCCGCGCCAGCAGTACCGCGTCGCCGTGCCGGTCGCGCAACGGCGGCAACTGGATGGTGACCTCGGAGATGCGGTAGAACAGATCCTCGCGAAAACGCGTCTCCTGGATGAGCGAACGCAGGTCGCGGTGGGTTGCGCAGATGATGCGAACGTCCACCGCAATCGGCTCGCGCCCGCCGATGCGTTCGACCACGCGTTCCTGCAGGAACCGCAGCAGCTTGGCCTGCAACGGCACCGGCATGTCGCCGATCTCGTCCAGCAGCAGCGTGCCGTTGTGCGCCAGCTCGAACTTGCCCTTGGTCTGCTTGTGCGCGCCGGTGTAGGCGCCTTTTTCGTAGCCGAACAATTCCGCTTCCAGCAGATTCTCCGGTATGGCCGCGCAATTGATCGCGACGAACGGTCCGTCGCGCCTTGCGCTCACGCGATGCACGGCCCGTGCGACCAGTTCCTTGCCGGTGCCGGTTTCGCCCAGCAGCAACACACTGGCACTGGTGGGCCCGACCTTCTCCACCAGCCGGAATGCCTGGGTCATTGCCTCGCTGGTGCCGATGATGCCTTCCATCGCCGCGCCCGATTCGCTTTTCAGCTTGCGGTTCTCGGCTTCCAGTTCATGCACGCGGAACGCGCGATCCACGATCAGCCGCAACACCTCGACATCCAGCGGCTTCGAGCAGAAATCATAGGCGCCGGCACCGATCGCCTTGACCGCGTTGTCGCGGTCGCCGTTGCCGGTGACGACGATGATCTTGGTGTAAGGCGCTTCCTCCAGGATCGACGCGATCGTCGCGAAGCCCTCGCTGGTGCCGGCCGGATCGGGCGGCAAACCCAAGTCTTGCAACACCACCGCAGGCTGGTTGTTGCGAACGGCGGCAAGCGCGGATTCGCGGTCGCCGGCCACGGTCACCGCGTATTCGTCGAAGCTCCAGCGCAACTGCGCCTGAAGTCCGACATCGTCCTCGACGATCAACAACGTGCGCGCACCCGTATTCATGTTGCGGTCCCCATTGCACGCGGCGGGGCCGGGTCGTCCGCGGGTTCGGCCAACGGCAGGCTCACCGTGAACACACTGCCGCGTCCCGGCGTGCTCTGCACGGCCAAGCCGCCGCCCAACGCACGCACATACTCGCGCGCCTGATATGCACCGATCCCCATCCCCTTGCTCGCCTTGGTAGTGAAAAATGGTTTGAACAGCCGGTTGCGGATGAAATCTTCATCCATGCCCATGCCGTCGTCCTCGATTTCGATCACGGCCTGCCCCCCGCCCGATCCCAGCCTCACGGAAACGTGTCCCTGCGATGTCGCCGCGTCCTGCGCATTGCGGACCAGGTGTCCCAGCACGGTCGCCAACTGTCCGGCGTCCGCGCGAACCCACGAAGATTCGGGCGGCGGCGTCCAGTCCGGTCGCGGCGCCTGCGCGCCGCATTCGCCCAACGCACGCTCAATGACATCCGCCAGTCTCACCCGCGCGCGTGCCACCGGCGCCGCCTCGCCGCGCAACTGTTCCAGCAGACGCGTGATCCGCTGGACCGAGTTTTCCACCGTGGCCAGCATGTCGTCGACGAACGCGGGATTGCCCCGGTGTCGCACCGCATTCTGCAGCAGCAGCGACTGCTGGGCTGCGACATTCTTGAGGTCGTGCATCAGGAACGCCGTCAGCCGGTTGAAGCCCTCGAACTGGCGCGCCTCCGCGAGCCGCCGCGCATTCGCGGCCTGTGCCAGGGTTCCGGCGACCTGGCTGCCTGCCGTCCTGAGCAGATCGATGTCTTCCCAGTCGAGCGCGCGCCGCGCCCGCGCCTCGGCCAGCACCACTACGCCGATCAGGCGATTTTCGAGCACCAGCGGCACCAGCAGCCACGCGCGCGGCAAGGCGGCCAACTCGGGCGGCGCCTGCAGTTGCGCATCGTCCAGCGGCGGCGGCTCGCCAAGATCATAGATCCAGCGTCGCTCGCACATGAATTGGAACACCGGCTGATTGGCTGCAATCTTCAAGCCCGCCGACGCCGGCATGTTGGACTGCGCCTCCGGCACCAGCGTGCCGGCGTCGTCGCACATCCACAACGCGCCGGCAGGGCTGTCCATGATCTGCTGCATCGCACGCACCGCCCGAAGCGGCAAGTCCGTGTCGCTGTCACTGGCCGACAGCGTGGCGGTGAGGCGCAACCACTCCTCGCGATAGTCATGCCGGAAGCTGAAGAAATTCTTGTGCAGGAAAATCCGCAGGCGCGAACGAACCTGACCCGAGCCTGCGACCAGCAGCACCGCCAGCAGCGCGAAGAAGATCAGGGTGATTTCCGCAACCCGGCCCCAGTCGCCGCCGTAAAGGCGCACGTAGTAGCCACCCACCGCCGTGCCGATGAAATACAGCGCAATCACCAACAGGCTGGTCGAGTAGAACACCGCGCGCCGCGATACACCCACCTCGGGCGTCCAACCGCTGCTGCGCGCCGCCGCGGCCACCAGCAGGGGCGCCAGCAGCGCATCGACGAAACCGCGCGCTGCCCACGCGCTCACGTTGAACTCGCGGTACAGCACGGCATAGGAGTACAGGAAGATGTCATAGGCGAACATCACGCCCAGGGCGATCACCAGGAACTTGATGGCCCAACGCTGCTCGGCGTCGACATTCCGGAAGATCTGCTCCAGGAACACCACACCGACCAGCGCCAGCACCAGCACGCCCACCATTGCAACCGCCGCACTGAACGGCAGCGGCAGGAAAGACAGCGGCCCGACCGCCGGCAACAGACAGTACAGCGCCAGCGCAATCCACAACGCCTGCGTGCCAATGCGCGCGCCGCGCAATGCCCCGGACATCGAGAAGCCGCCGAGCAACGCGCCAAGGAATGTAAGCCACGCGCCGTAGCGCAGGACCTCGCCGCTCAGCAGCCAATAGATCGGCAGCGCGTGCTTCCATTCCGCCCACGCCAGCAACACACCCCAAAGCATGGATACCGTGGTGGCGACGACCAGCAGCGCACCCGTTCGCTGGCCGCGCCAACCCGCAGCCAGCACGCCCGTCGCCGCAAGAAATGCGACGGCCGCGGTGATGTAGCTGGCAAGAATGATGACGTGCATGTTGGGTGGCTCGCCACGAAAGCCCGGTTTCACCGGCCGGACTGAAGCCGGCAGGGCTGGTGCCGGCAAACAAAGGATCCTTCAAGTTCGATTCGGTCGCTGCGCCAACCAGCCCGGCGCCAACGAAACGGAACAGCAGTTCCCGCTCCTCCTGTCAGGCATTCGCGGCCTGCCGCTCCCCGGCGCTCGACATCGGATCCTCTTGTGCCCCTGCCGGCGCGGCATTGAGCAGCCGCCTGCGAATATCG
>Ga0207702_10002784_pt1 | contig 16389 bp, 17 predicted proteins | sample KBSCornC62_FD_184302 | JGI IMG/M metagenome (GOLD analysis project Ga0207702, IMG submission 184302) | Corn rhizosphere microbial communities from Kellogg Biological Station, Michigan, USA - KBS Corn C6-2 (SPAdes) (version 2) | ecosystem: Host-associated > Plants > Roots > Rhizosphere > Soil ...
CTCGCAGGGTTCGTGATCGCCGGCGCGTTCGCACTGAGCCGGCGCCGGCGGTCGCCTTCAAGGCAGCTGGCTATTGCCATCTACGCGACAGCGCTGGCGTCGTCGTTCGTGAACCCGTCGCTGCAGCAGGCGAACTACCCGATGATCGTGTTCGCCACCGTGCTGCTCGCGCGCTCGCCGTAACCGCCGCGGTCGGGGCGGACGGCCGCGCGGTTGCCGTCGCCGGCCAAGTCCACCCGCACGGCGCAGACGGCCGCCTGAATGCGGTTCTCCAGCTCGAGCTTCTCGAGGATGCTGGCAACGTGATTCTTCACGGTGCGAGGGCTGATGAACAGCGCCGTCCCAATGCGGGCGTTGTTCCAGCCCTTCGAGATCAGCTCGAGCACCTCGATCTCCCGGGACGTCAGGCGGTCGTGCACCTTTCGGTGCAGATGCCCGGTCGCACCGTCTCCGGCGGTGCCGTCCGCGAACGTGCGAAGCAGTTCTCGGGCGGTCGCGCTTGCGATCACCGTCTCTCCGTGCGCTGCCACCTTGATCTCTGCGAGCAGCACGTCCGCCGGGCTGGAACGGGGTACACACCCTCGCGCCCCTGCTCGCAGCGCCGTCAGCGCAGCGCGGACGTCGCCGTCGGGCGCCAGCACGAGCAACGGACACACGGATGCCAGCGCTGCCACCTGTGGCGACGAGGCATCGCCCGCGTCGGCATCCATCACCGCGACGCTGACTCGCGTCCGGGCGACGGCATCGATTCCCGCCTCGGGCGTCCGGCATTCGGCAACGACGCGGAGCCCGCCTCGCTCGGCGATGCTGGATAACCCCCGTCGCACCAGATCGCTCCGGCCCACGACGAGTACCATCGGACTGCCCGCGGCAGTCAACGGAGCGCTGCCCGCGTGATACTCACCAACCCGTTCCTCTCGACTCGCGCGAGCAGATGGAGCGAGGCACCCGCGACGACGGTCCGAACTATAGACGCCCGTCCGAATTGTCACAAGGAACGCGGAGTGCCGCTCACAGATGCCTAATAACGTGTAAGTTGGAACAATAACGTGTCAGGTCAGCCGACCGAGAAGGTGGCGCCCGTGTCCTGGCCGACCGCCCTCCACTGCTCGATCGTCGCCGGCCCATTTGCCCACTCGAACCACTGGCTGCGCAGGTCGGCCAGCAGGTAGTGGTTGTCGACGAACCGGTTCGACGCCGAGAACACCACCCCGGCGAAGGGTGTCCCCGCGACGTCGCTTTCCTGAGCACCGGCACGACCCGAGTGCATGCGGATGCGATTCCGGCAGACCGTGACGTCGACGGCCTGATGGGCGCCGAGGGGCGACGGAGAGTCGGTTCTCGGTCCCTGGTTGAGGATCACAGATCCGTCTCCGTTGCCGGCGACGACGTTGTCGCAGATCACGACATTTGGGCTTGCAGAGTCGAGGATCCCCCAATGTGGGCTCCCTGACACCTCGTTGAAACGGATCGCGCCATCGTACGAGATCTCGTAGTCGATACCGTTTTCGTAGTTACTATCGACATGGTTGTGGGTGATGTTCACGCTTGAATTATTTATGTCGAACCAGATACCTATACAGAGGTTTCGGTGATACCAGTTCCAGCTAAGATCGACGTGCGTCGAAAGCGTGATCTTGGAGCCACCTGCGTCCGAGCATTCGCCGTTCGCAAAGTAGTATCGGGACGTGTTGTTTCGAGCTACCTCGTTCGCCAGCACGCGCATGGAATTCCCGGACGCCGCGATCCCGTAGGTCCCGTTGTCATGGATGTAGTTCTCGAGGATCCGCCCACCGTCGGTCACGCGCACGCCCTCACTGTGGTTCAGCCGGACCTCGTTTCCGGCCACGACCCAGTTGGCGCCGGATCCGGTCACGATCCCATCACCGATCGACCCCTGCACCGTCAGGCCGCGAACGACCACATCCGGCTCAAAGCTGTGGATGACGCCGTCCGGGAGGCTCACCAGGCCGACCCCGTGGCCTGCAGGATCCGCGCCGAGATAGATCGTCCCCTGGTCGTAGTCATAGAAGTACTCGCCCGCTGCCAGCGATGAGAGGCTCTGGCCGATGACCTGGCCGCCGAAGGCGACGCCTGCCTTGACCAGCGGCCGGTCACCTTCGAACACATCGTCAGCGAACGGCGCCTGGGGGTACCGATACGACCCGTTGTATCCGCCGCCAAAGTCGAACGTGGGTGTCGTCCGGGGCGCGTCCGCAGCCCATAGCGCTCCAACGCGTCGCCATCCGGTGACGTCGACGCTGGCGTCCAGGATCGTCCCCGGTTGACCGATCAGGTGGTCGCCCGATTTCGGGAAGATCGTCCGGTCGATCCGATATCGACCGGGCTCAAAGCAGAACGTCGATGCGGCCGGTGACGCATCGACCAGGGCCGCGACATCGGCCGCCGGCGTGACGGCGATCCCCGAACACGGCGAGGGTCGCGGTCTTACGGTCACTCTCGGCGATTGTCGGGTGCGCGCGGAAACGACGTCTGCGGGGAAGATCGCGGTCACCACCGCCCGCAGTCGCGAGCCGAGGTCGTGCGGGCGAATCCGGTAGGTCGCCGACGTGGCACCGGCGATGGTGGCGCAGCGGCCGGCCGGATACGCGCATCGCTTCCAGCTGTACCGGTAGCCTGAGGGGGGCGCGGTCCAGGTCCCGTTCGAGACGTGCAGCCGATGACCGACCCGCGCCAGCCCTGTCAGCTCGGGCGGCGTCCCCGCCGGCCCCGCGGCGGTGGAGGGCGAGCCGTGCGCGACGACGGGCCCACTCATCGACGACGCAAATACCATCGACGCAACCGCGGCGGCGACGGCCGCCTTGCGCGGCACCCTGACCTGCGAAAGTCGCCGACCCCACAAGTTCATGGGTAAGAGCATCGGCACGGCTGGAAGCGGCTTGAGGACCACCGGAGATGGTTCTCTGAATGGGCGATGCGAGGGCTGTGTAGGCCGGATGGCGCCGTCGGCAGGGCCGACCGGAGCGTTTTGTTGTGATCGTTTCGGGGCGCCGCAACCATGTGTCCGAAACGGGACGAGTGGCAGGGACCACAGAGTTGGGAGGACGCTGTGTTGACGGCCAGCCTTGTTGGCATCGAACCTCTGGGATTCGCCGACGCTTTCGCGCGACGCTCGGTCATCGTTCACCACTCGCTCGCAGACCACCCGCTGCTGGCTATGGACGCCATAGCGGAGCTCGCCGATCAGCTGCCGCGTGACTCGGTCCGGCGAGAGCGGGGGATTCAGGCGATCGGCGAGGCGCATCGATACGTGGAGGTCGGTGAGGGGCGTCCCTCCGAGAGCGTCCTTGACGTCGAGAACAACGGCTTGCGGATCTCACTGCGCAACATCCAGCAGGTGCCGGAATATGCCGAGCTGGTTGACGCCTGCCTCGACGAGGTCGAGCCACTGGTCGCAGCTCGCGAGGGGGGCATGCGGTTCCGGTCTGGTTATGTGTTCATCTCGGCGCCCGCAGCGACGACGCCGATGCATTTCGACGCCGAGCACAGCTTCCTGCTTCAGGTCAAAGGCAAGAAGCACGTCAGCGTGGCGGCTTTCGAGAACGATCCGGCCGCCCTGCGGCGGGAGCTCGAGAAGTACGTGGACGGGCGCCCCTGCGACTTCGCACGGATGGAGGGAAACGCGGAGACCCTAACCATCGAGCGCGGCCTTGGGGTGTACCTGCCGGCGATGGTGCCGCACTGGGTCATGACCGAATCGGGCATCTCGGTGTCGTTCTCGATCCCCTTCTACACGCACTTTTGCCAGCGCGCGGAGGGTGTCTACCGTGTGAACAGCTGGCTGCGGAAGGTGAAGCTGTCGCCCACGCCGCCCGGGCGATCCTCGCCGCGGGACGCGGCCAAGGCCGCCGTCTTCCAGTCGATCCGCAACACACGCCGGCGCCTGCCCGTGTAGGCGCACTCATGAGCACAGTTCAGACTCCGCAGCTGTCCCTTCCGCCCGCGTTCGCGCCGGTCGAACGGCCACCGTCCGCGCTGCGAATGCAACCCGTCAATTCCCTGATCGCCCTCCGTGAACCCTGGACGGCGATGGCGCAACACGGGCAGAACGTGTTCGCAACCTGGGAGTTCGCGAGCACCTGGTGGAAGCATTTCGGCCGCGGGCGGACGCTGCTCACCGTTGCAGGGCTCGATGCGGCGGGCGAGGTGGCCGCGATCTTCCCGTGCTACCTCTGGAAACGGCGCCCACTGCGCGTCATCCGCTTCCTCGGCAACGGAGCGGGGGATGTGCTCGGCCCCATCTGCCAACCCGAACAACGGCCGTACATGGCCGAAGCCGTCCGTCGTCTGCTGGATCGTCCGCTCTGGGACTGGGACGTTTTCGTCGGCGAGAACCTGCCCGGAGACGAACCGTGGGCGAGCCACCTGCAGGGACGCGTCCTTCGCCACGAGGGAAACCCGGTCGCTCGCCTGACCGGAACCTTCGACGACTACCTACGGGGACGCTCGGCCAACTTCCGCCATCAGGCTCGGGCGCGTGAACGTCGACTGCGTGACCGCTACACCGTGCGGTTCCGTCTGTGCACTGATCCGGACAGGCTGGACCGCGATCTGGACACCCTCTTCCTCCTGCACCTGCGACGGTTCGGCAAACACTCCGCATTCACCGGGGCGCGCAGCGGGTTTCACCGCGAGCTGGCGCACCTGGCCCTTGAGCAGGGTTGGCTTCGTCTCTGGCTCCTGGAGCTCGATGGCCGTTGCGTGGCGGGTCTCTACGGCTTCCGGTATGGCGGAGTCGAGAGCTACTACCAGTCCGGGCGTGAACCGGCCCACGATCGGGAGTCGCTGGGGATGGCGATGCTGACGCACGGGATTCGCTCGGCCGCGGCCGACGGCATCCGTACCATCTCGCTGCTGCGCGGCCAGGAGGCCTACAAGTACCGGTTCGCGACCGATGACCAGGGATTGGACACGGTCTGCACCACCCGCGGCCGTGCCGCCGGCGCCGCCCTCAGCGTCCTCGAGACGATCAAGTCATCCGATGGCGCTCGCGCTCTGCTGAGGAAGCGCCTTGACATGTAACCGCACGGACGCACCCGGATGTCGACGGCGTCTGGTTCGGCAACAGGTCGGCTCGGCTGAGCCGTCCTGAGCTGTGGCTCCTGCCCGCTTCGCAAACCGGACGATCTGGAGCCTGGCCGATCAGGCGCTGTCGAGCACCACCAACTTCGGCATCACGATCGTGATCGCCAGGAGCTTCTCACCCAGTGCGCTGGGGTCGTTTGCGCTCGCCTACGCCTACTACATCGCGCTGCTTCAGCTCAGCCGGTGCTTTACGTCCGAGCCGTTGATGGTTCGCTTCTCGGGTTCGCGCCGGGACGCCTGGTACGGTGCCACGCTGCACGCGGCAGCGACGGCGGTCACGCTGGGATGTCTGGGCACGGCGGTAGGACTGGCCGTCGCCGGCCTGACCGACGGCGCGCTTCGAAGCTCGTTCCTTGTGGTCAGCGCGTTTCTGCCTCTGCTGCTGCTGCAGGACCTGTGGCGGTTCGGGTTCTTCGCGGCGGGCCGCCCGCGGGCCGCCGCGGCTAACGACGCAGTCTGGGTGATGGCGATGGCGGTTTTCGTGCTGGTCGCCCACGCCGCCGGATCCCCGACCCTGACGTGGCTGGTGTTCGCGTGGGCGTTCTCCGGTGCCATCGCGGGCGTCGTCGGTGTCTTCCAGGTCCACAGTCGGCCGCGTGCAGGGCACGTGCGGGGGTGGATTGCCACCCACCGCGATCTCGGGATTCGGTTCGCGGGCGAGTACCTCGTGTACTCGGCTGCCGTGCAGGCGACGCTGTACATCGTCGGGGCGGTCGCCGGGGTGGCAGCGGTTGGATCGATCCGGGCCGCGCAGACACTGGTCGGCCCGGTATCGCTCGTCTTCCTCGGCGTCAGCTTCGGCGCGGTGCCCGAGGGCGTCAGAATCGCAGCCCGGTCTCCGGGTCGGCTGCCGCGGTTCGTGTCGACGCTGTCACTGTGCCTGGCGGGCGTCAGCCTGATCTGGGGCGCGCTCCTGCTCGCCATTCCCGACGGAGTCGGTGAGGCGATTCTCGGTGACAGCTGGCGATCGGCGAGGAACCTGATGGTTCCTATCGTCGTCGCCGTCATCGCCGAGGGCCTGAATGTCGGCCCGTGGGTGGGACTCCGCGCGCTCGCCGCTGCCGGCCGCAGCCTGCGTGGCCGCACGATCATCGCAGGCGTGACCATGGTGGCCGGCGCTGCAGGCTCTGCCAGCATGGGCGCATGGGGTGCAGCGGCAGGCTTCGCCACCGGCAGCGTGGTCGCGACCGGCGTCTGGACGTGGCAGTTCTTGGCGGCCAACGCCGCACGCGACCGGGCGTCGCCAAGGCGGGATGTGCGAGCCGTTCAGCCTGATGTGACGATCTCGGGAGCCGCCGACTGATTCCGCGTAGCCCCTAAGCGCGGCCCAAGCCGAGACGAGGGCCGGGTGGTGGAGTCGGGAGGCTTCCGACCCCACCACCGGCAGCATCCCCCGTCTAGTTCACGTGCCGAATCATCCCCAGCAACCCATGCGCCTCATCATGGATGCCGGCGCTGAACAGCAGGTCGTTGGGTCCACCGGCCACGCCGTTGCCGAATCGCAGGCCCCAGAGGCCGTTGATGGCGATCGGGTCGCCGTTGGGCCTGCTGAGGTGGCCCAGCCACTGGCCGGTCTTGAAGTTGTACGCGTTGATGCGGCCGTCGCCGAAGTTGCCGACCAGCAGCGCGCCGCTGAAGCGGCCGAAGTGCGCCGGTGCACGCACCAGGCCCCAGGGCGCGTTCAGCGCGCCGTGGCTGGCAAGCCGGGCCACCATCTGGCCGTCCTGCGTGTAGACGTCGACGAAGCCGAGGCCGGGGCCGTGGGTCTCATCGCCCTGCCCGGGCACGTGCTTGGCGTAGGTGACCACGACCCAGCGGCCGATGCTCTGGATGCCGAACGGCGAGTAGTTGCTCGGCAGCGTCGGATCCATGAACGCCCCGGGGGTGTTCATGACGTGGAAGTGCGAGTCGATCACCCACACCCGGCTGTTGCCGAAGTCGGCCGCATACAGCGCCGGGTGACGCTGAAAGAACCCGATCGCGAGCCCCTTGAAGATCGCGCCCGGCACCGTCAGCTTGGTGCGGGCGTTCATCTGGAGCGGGGTGGTCGGCGTCCAGGCCGAGACGGTGCCGGCCTCGGAGTCGAAGATGAACCGGGCCGGCATCGGGCCGGCGTTGGTGCGCAGCTTGAAGCCGTTCGAGCCGTTGAACACCTGGCCGGTGGGGGCGCCCATCGGCACCGTGAACACCAGAGGCACGGCGCTGAACGGTGTGCCGGCGGTGCCTCCGGCATACAGGGTGGCCGTGCCGGTGCCGTTGTTGGCCACCCACAGCGGCGTGGTCGGCCCCGCCGCCAGGCCCCACGGGTTGACCAGGTTGGGATCGGTCAGCTGCGCCCGTCCCGGGATGTCGCTGACCAGGTTGGTCTGGCGGTAGCCGTGGTGCATGGCCGACGCGCCGGCCGTGCCGCCGCCGGCCACCGCCGCCACCGCCGTGGTGGCAAGCGCGATCAGCGCCACCAGCCGTCGTCGGGATAGATCCGGTCGTCTCATCTCTTCCCCCATCCGCAGGCGCGCGGAGCAGATCATGCGCGCGGTTGACGGGGCCGGGTACGCCGTTCAGGCGCGATCGGATTGCCCGGGGGTGATGCCCGTCACAAGGCGTTCGAGGCGCGGACGCGATGCCGCATCCACACGTTCGGCTCGACGTATACGCCGCGGCCGCCGGCGAACTCCACGGGCACGAGCGCACCCGGCACCACGTAGCGGCCATCGGCCGGGAAGGGCATCCCAGCCCACGCCTCCCACTCCTCGCGGGTGCCCTCGACCCGCAGCGAGGCCGGGCAGACCTCGAGCTGCTCGGCGCCGAGACGGGCATGCAGCCTGATCCAGGGGTCGAACGCCAGCCCGTCCTCGCGCGTCCAGCGGACGTAACGCTCCATGGGGATCAGCGGGTAGCGCTCCTTCCACGTCGGCCGCACCGGCGCGATCAGCGACGTGAAGCCGTTGCGCCCAGCGAGGTCGCACATCCCCTCGATGAGGAGGCCCGAGAGCCCCTCGCCGCGCCTCCGGTGGTCGACGACCGCGACCAGCGCCGAGAGCACGTCGGGCTCGGGCCGCGCGGCGCCACCGAACCAGGCCTCGATCATGTCGTCGACGCCGCCGGGAAGCCCCTCGGCCTCGCGCGCGGGCATCGTCCCGCCCCAGCCGGCAACGGCGTCACGGCTCTCGTCCCAGAGCACGAGCTGAAGCTCGGGCAAGCGCTCGCGCAGCTTGCCCCAGTGCTCGATGAGCACCTCCCCGTGGCCCATGTACTCGGGGAACGCCTCGGGAACCTCGTCGGTGCGGTCCGCCAAGTCTGGCCGCTCGGCGAACGTGAACACCTGCACGTCGGCCACTCTACACCGGCGCCGCCACCGCGACGTAGCGCTCGCGCCGGTGCACGACCAGCGGCAGGCGCCGGCCGCTGATCCGCAGCACGTCGTCGGGGTCAAAGCCGCGGCCGATGCAGGGCCGCGGCGCGCCGGAGCGGCTCCAGGTGACCGACACGCGCCGCTCGAGCGGCGTGCTGATCGAGCGTGACCAGCCCACGTGCGGCGCTACCAGCTGGTTCCCGGGTACATGCCGGTCAGTCGGCCGGCATCTCGCCCGGGTGCTTCTCCACCACCCAGTAGTGGTCGTGCTGCTCGGTGAGGAACTCCACGTCCGCGTAGAGGTGACCGGGCTTGACGGTGAACCGGTTCGGGGTCGAGTGGGCCGACTCGTACTCCTCGACCGTGACCGTCAGCGCGCCCACGCAGTCGGCGTTACCGCACTCGCAGAGGAACGGCACCGACTCGTCGACCACGTCCGGCTCGATCGCGACGGCCTGCTGCTCGAGCGCCACCCGCCGGTTGTTGTAGTCGCGGAACGTCAGCTCGTTCTTGACCAGCCGATCGCGGCGCACCGACTCCCAGCCATTGTCGCTCATACGCTCATGCTAGCCGCGATGCCCGTTTCGCCCCGGGCGAAGTGGGGAATCCCCGGACCGTCCCTAGCAACTGCGATGGGCGGGCAACTGTGGGCGATCTGCCAGCGACGTGGCGCCTGCCGGCAATACCCGGCAGTGTCCCGAGCATGCGCCGGAAGCTGTTGGAGGCGATCTCCGGGCGCGGGTTCGACGAGGACGCGGTCGGGCTGGCGGTGACCGAGGCGCTCACGAACGCCGTGCGGCACGCCTACCCGGCGTCGCAGGGACCGGTCACGCTCAGCGTCCGGCAGTCGGCCGATCGGCTGGTGGTGGTCGTGGCCGACGAGGGCATCGGCGCGCGCAGCGTGCCCGCGCGCACCCGGCGCGACCGGGGGATGGGGATGGGGCTGCCGCTGCTGCACGAGCTCTGCACCGTCGCCCGCGTCGAGCCGGGCAGCTCCGGCACCGTCGTCACCATGGGCTTTGCCAGGGACGGTCGGTAGCGAGCCGCGTTTGCTCCGGGGGCTTGCAGGGTACGGATTATGCGTAGGAAGAACCCGATGTCGAAGAGCGGGAGGCGGAAATGGGAATCGGAACGTCCATAGTGTTGATCGCCGTCGGAGCGATTCTGCGGTTCGCGGTGACGGTGCACACGGCCCACGTCAACTGGCACATCGTCGGTGACATCCTGATGGCCGTTGGCGTCGTTGGCCTGGTGATATCGCTGATCTGGATGGCGATGGCGTCGCGGCGCGGCACGACCACGGTCGTCGACCGAAGCGGCGAGCGGCCGGCCGGATACTGACCGCGATGCCGGTCCAGATGTTTCCGCCGCCAGGTACGCGGGAATGACGGGACCGGTACGTAACGACCTGTTCGGGAGGAGGACCGGATGCTGATCACGATTCTGATCGTGCTGGCCATCATCGCGCTGTTGCTGTTCATCTTTCGCGGCCGCTTCGTGGGCTAGCGCGTCACCGCTGGAGGACTCCACTCCGGAGACCGGCTGGCGGGTGTAGGATGGCGGGCAGGGAAGCCCTGCCGCGCGCCTGCACCGCCAGCCGACGCCTCCAGCAGGCCACATCCCCGCAGTCCGGTGCGACCCGGTGCCCTGGAAGCTGGAGGGAGGTCGCGTGGTGGTCAGTCGGCGGATCAGCGATCAGCGAGCCGAGGCGCTCGGCCAGGCCAACGCCGTCCGCGAGCGCCGGGCTGCGCTCAAGCGTCGTCTCAAGGACGGCAAGGAGTCGCTGGCCACGCTGATCCTCGACCCTCCCGACTACCTGCACACCGCCCGCATCGACACGCTGGTGATGACCACACCGAGCGTCGGCAAGGTGCGATCGCAGACGCTGCTCCGCGACGCCGGGATACCCGCCAAGACGACGGTCGGACGGCTGACCGAGCGGCAGCGCGCGACCCTCGCGGCGAAGCTGCCCGCCCCGCGCCGCCAACGCCAGGTGTAAGTTCGCGCGCCGCGGGTACGTCTGCCTGGGGGGTGCCGGCGAGCCACGGCCCGGCGGACCGGCACCCCAGCCACCCCGCTCAGCGCGACCGGTGCGGTGCCGACGCCAGCACCGTGAACCGGGCCGACCTGACGCTGCCGCCCGGCGTCGTCACCCGGATCGGCCCGCTCTTGGCGGCGGCCGGCACAGTCGCGTCGATCTCGGTCGGCGATACAACCTTGTAGCCGGCGGTGATGCCGTTGAAGCCAACGTGCGTGGCGCGCACGAAGCCGGTTCCGGTGATCACGACCTTGGCGCCGACCGCGGCGCTCGTGGGCGAGATGAGGCTGATGGTAGGCAGCACCAGGAATGCGGCGGAGCTGGTGGCGGTGGTCGATCCGGCCTGGACCGCGATCTTTCCGGCGCTGCCCGCGGCCGGCACCGTGGCGGTGATGCTGGTCGGCCCGTTCACGGTGAAGGCGGCGGCGGCGCCATTGAACGTTACCGACGTGGCTGAGGTAAAGCCCGACCCGGTGATCGTGACCTTGCTGCCGACGATGCCGCTGGCCGGTGCGAACCCGCTGACGGCCAGCGTGGGGGCGCCGGAGGCCGTGAAGCTGCCGGAGCTGGTGGCGGTGCCGTCGGGGGTGGTGACGGTGATGGGGCCGGTGCCGGCGCCGGTCGGCACGGTGGCCGTGATCCGGTTGGCGGAGACGACGGTGTAGGCGGCCGCGGCGCCGGCCACCGTCACGCCGCTGGCTCCGATGAAGCCGCTGCCGGTGATGGCGACCGTGGCGCCGGGGGCCGCGGACTGCGGGGTGAAGCTGCCGATCCGCGGCTGCACAGCGAACGTGCCGGCGGGCACGGTGACGCCGCCGAGCGCGGTCAGGCTGACCGGCCCGTCGCTGGCGGCGGCGGGCACGACGGCGCTGATCTGACTGGGCGACACCACCAGGAAGGCGGCGGCGGCACCGTTGAAGCTGACGGCGGTGACGGAGTCAAGGCCGCTGCCGGTGATCGTGACCGTGTCACCCGCGGCCCCGGTGGCCGGGGTCAGGCCGGCCACCTGCGGCGGGTCGACCACCGTCAGCTGGGCGGAGTCGGTGAACGCCCCGTCGGTGGCGGTGACCGTGTAAGTCCCGTTGGCAGCGGCGCCGCAGACGGGGCCGCTGCAGGACCCGCCGCCGTCGATCGCGAAGCCGGTCTGGCCGGTGACGTCGCCGATGTCGTTGCCGTTCGCGTCGAATCCCTCGACCTGGAACTGCTGGGTGCCGCCGGCGACGATCGTCGCTGCGGCCGGGGTCAGCCTGATGCTGGCAAGCGGCCCGCCCTGGCCGCGGCCCTGCAGGTTGGCCATGAACGCGGGCGACACCACCTGGGCGCTGGCCGGGATCGAGTCGATCACGCTCAGCCAGTCGTTGTAGCAGTAGAACTCGGGCCGCGACGTCCAGTGCGATGCCGGATCGGCGCCGGTGCAGTCCCAGGTGCGTGCGCCGGTCGCGTTGCTGCCGGTCACGAACTTGTACCCCTGGATGATGTTCCAGCCCGCGCTCTGGACCAGCGCCGCGAGCGCGCTTGGCTGCGTGTAGGTATAGGTGAACCCGAACTTGGAGCAGGGGAGTGCGGTGTTCGCGCAGTTACCGCCGTTGATCGAATCCACCTTGACCAGGTACGGGCTCGGCACCGGGAGCGGGTTGGAGCCGATCGAATAGGTACGGCCAAACGCGAAGCAGGGTGCCACCACGTTGGTTTGCATCGCGAGCGAATACGGGCCGCCGAAGTAGGAGTACATGCTCCACGCGTCGTTGAACCCCTCGCTTACGAACGTGGGCAACAGGTCGCACGAGTCGGCGGTCTGCTGGGCGGTTGAGAGCGTGCGGTCGTCGCCGTTGCCGCGGGCCGTAATCGTCCAGCCGTACTGCGACTGGAGCGTGCGCAGGTCGCTCCAGCCGAGCGTCAGGTCGCCGTTTGCGTTACAGCGTTCGCCGGTCTCAGCCTCGAGCGAGGTGCTTACCGCCTCGGTGGCGGCGTAGCCATGCGAGGCCAGGTCCTGGGCCACCTGCCAGATGGTGACGGCGTTCGGTACGGGAGTGCAGTTGGGGGAAACGACGCCCTGGTACTGCGCCCGGCTGAACATGATCGTGACGTAGCTCGGCGTCGCGGCGTCGGCCGTATCGGTCACGAGCACGGGCGGCAGCGTCGCGGTAACAAGCGCTATCAGAGCTAGCGTGAGCCGTCTGATGGATAAGCCTCGGTGAGTCAGCGGTGAAGGCGCGGGCGCCGCCAGCGACCATAACCTATCGGTCAGACATATGCTTTACATGTCATGTTATTACGTCTGCGGCGGCTCCTGGTATATACCGAACACGTTTCCGCCGGGGTCGCGGAAGCGGGCCGTGACCTCGCCCGGGTCGCCGCCGACCGCCTGCACGATCTCGCCGCCGGCGTCCGTCACCGCCCGGCAGGCGGCCTCGGCGTCGTCCACCATCACGTACACCAGCGGCCCCGGCTGGCTCATCGCCGGCCGCCCGGTCACGAACGCGCCGCTGACCTGGCCGGTGGTGTCGTCAAAGGCGGTGGCGCCGTCGCCGCGCGTGCGGATCGACCAGCCGAACACCTCCCGGTAGAACGCGGCCGACGCCTCCACGTCGCCGGTCGGGATCTCGACGTAACAGATCTTGCCGTTGGTGGCGGACGGTGGCATGGCGGCTCCTCGGGTCGGTGATGCGATTCTGCCAGAGCGCTGCCGCCACCCGATCCGCTAGGTTCTTGGATCCGGTCGACAGGAGGGCAGCGAGCAGATGGCAGAGGTGGTGACGCTTCGGGACGCGGTCGCCGAGCTGGTGGCCGACGGCGACACCGTCGCCCTGGAGGGCTTCACGCACCTGATCCCGCACGCGGCCGGCCACGAGCTGATCCGCCAGCACCGCCGCGGCCTGACCCTGGTGCGGCTGACGCCCGACGTGATCTACGACCAGATGATCGGCATGGGCTGCGCCGAGCGCATGATCTTCTCGTGGGGCGGCAACCCCGGCGTCGGCTCGCTGCACCGCTTCCGCGACGCCGTCGAGTCGGGCTGGCCGGTGCCGCTCGCGATCGAGGAGCACTCGCACGCCGGCATGGCCGCCGCCTACGCGGCCGGCGCCGCCAACCTGCCGTTCGGCGTGCTGCGCGGCTATGCCGGCACCGACCTGCCCGGCCACACCGCCTCCGCCGGCTGGGTGGACTGCCCGTTCACCGGCGAGCGCCTGGCCGCCGTGCGCGCGCTGCGGCCCGACGTCGCGATCGTCCATGCCCAGCAGGCCGACCGGGCCGGAAACGTGCAGCTGTGGGGCATCAGCGGCGTCCAGAAGGAGGCGGTGCTGGCCGCGCGCCGCTCGATCGTGACAGTCGAGGAGGTGGTCGACGACCTGGCGCCGCGGCCGGGGGCGGTGGTGATCCCGACCTGGGTGGTGACGGCCGTGGCGGAGGCGCCGGGCGGCGCGCACCCGTCCTACGCCCACGGCTACTACGACCGCGACAACCGCTTCTACACAGCCTGGGATGCGATCAGCCGCGACCGCGAGCGGTTCACCGCCTGGATGCAGCGCCACGTGCTGGACACGGCCGACGTGCGCGAGTACGCCAGCCTGCTGCGCGAGGGGTCGCCGGCGTGAGCGGGGACGGCCACACCGCCGAGGAGATGATGGCGGTCGCGGCCGCCCGCCGGCTGCGCGACGGCGCCAACTGCTTCGTCGGCATCGGCCTGCCAAGCCGCGCCGCCAACCTGGCCCGCGCCACCCACGCCCCCGGCTGCGTGCTGATCTACGAGAGCGGCACCATCGGCGCCAAGCCGCGGCAGTTGCCGCTCTCGATCGGCGACGGCGAGCTGGCCGAGACCGCCGACCTGGTGGTGTCGGTGCCCGAGATCTTCAGCTACTGGCTGCAGGGCGGCCGCATCGACGTGGGCTTCCTGGGCGCGGCCCAGATCGACCGCTACGCCAACCTCAACAGCACCGTGATCGGCGAGTACGAGCACCCCAAGGTGCGGCTGCCGGGCGGCGGCGGCGCGCCTGAGATCGCCGCCTCGTGCAAGGAGACGCTGGTGATGCTGCGCCACTCGCCGCGCGCGTTCGTGGAGCGGCTCGATTTCCGCACCACGGTCGGCTACGGCGACGGGCCGGGCGCGCGCGAGCGGCTGGGTCTGCAGGGGCGGGGGGTGAGCGCCGTGATCACCGACCTGGGCGTGCTCGAGCCCAACCCGGCGAGCTGCGAGCTGGTGCTGCGCCAGGTGCACCCGGGGGTGGAGGTGGCCGACGTTGTGGCCGCCACCGGCTGGCCGCTGCAGGTGGCGGAGCGGGTCGAGGTCAGCCCGACGCCGAGCGAGGCCGAGCTGGCGGCGCTGCGGTCGCTGCGCACGGCGGAGCAGTCGTGAGCCGGGCGGTGATCCTGTCGGCGGTGCGCACGCCGATCGGCCGCTACGGGGGAGCGCTGTCGGGCGTGCGGCCCGACGACCTGGCGGCGATCGCGGTGCGGGCGGCGGTCGACCGGGCCGGCGTCGATCCGGCGCAGATCGAGGACGTCTACCTGGGCTGCGCCAACCAGGCCGGCGAGGACAACCGCGACGTGGCGCGGATGGCGGTGCTGCTGGCGGGGCTGCCGCAGTCAGTGGCGGGGGTGACGATGAACCGGCTGTGCGCGTCGGGGCTGGCGGCGGCGGTGTCGGCCTGCCACGCGGTGGTGGCCGGCGACGGCGACCTTTTCGTGGCGGGCGGGGTGGAGTCGATGAGCCGGGCGCCGCTGGTCACCGGCAAGCCCGACAAGGCGTTCCCGCGGGGCGACCGCACGATGTACGACACGACGCTCGGCTGGCGCTTCCCGAACCCGCGCATGGAGGCGATGTTTCCGCTCGAGAGCATGGGCGAGACCGGCGAGAACGTGGCCGAGCAGTGCGGCGTGTCGCGTGAGGATCAGGACGCGTTCGCGCTGCGCTCGCAGCGGCGCTGGGCGGAGGCGCAGGCGGCCGGGCGGTTCGCGGACGAGCTGGTGGCGGTGGGCGAGGTGGAGGCAGACGAGCACCCGCGGCCGGACACGAGCGCGGAGCGGCTGGCCGACCTGAAGCCGATCTTTCGCCAGGGCGGGTCGGTCACGGCTGGCAACTCGAGCGGGATCAACGACGGCGCAGCGGCGCTGGTGATCGCGAGCGAGGAGCGGGCGGCGGCGCTGGGCGCGGAGCCACTGGGCCGGTTCTGCGCGAGCGCGGTGGCGGGGGTGGATCCGCGGGTGATGGGGATCGGGCCGATCCCGGCCGTGCGCAAGCTGCTGGGGCGGACCGGGGTGGGGGTGGAGGAGATCGACCTGGTCGAGCTGAACGAGGCGTTCGCGTCGCAGAGCGTGGCGGTGGTGCGGGAGCTGGGGCTCGACCCGGAGCGGGTGAACGTGAACGGCGGCGCCATCGCGCTCGGCCATCCGCTGGGGATGAGCGGCGCGCGGCTGGTGGTGTCGCTGCTGCACGAGCTGCGGCGGCGGCAGGGGCGCTACGGGATCGCGACTCTGTGCGTGGGCGTGGGGCAGGGCCAGGCTGCGCTGTTCGAGCGCGTCGGCTGAGCGGGCCAAGCGATCCGGGGGAGCCCGTCACGGCGCCGTCACAGCGCGGTGGCGCAACACGTGCGTCTGGCACCGGTGTTGCACGAATTCCGATAGCAAAACGGGGGTTCGGCTACGAAATTCGTAGAAAAGGGGGCCGTTTTCTACGAAATTCGTAGAATCGGGCGCAACACCGGTGCCAGGCGCCGGTGTTGCATTTGGCCGGCGCCGTGCGGTTAGCCGGGCCGCCGGTGGGGGTACCGGCCAGTCGTGATACGGGGACCGTTGTAGCCGTGCCGGCTGCGCCGACAATCGACGAGCTGCGCGCCGACGCCCGCGGTTGCAGGGCCTGTGACCTCTGGCGCCCGGCCACCCAGACGGTGTTCGG
>Ga0207702_10002792_pt1 | contig 16366 bp, 14 predicted proteins | sample KBSCornC62_FD_184302 | JGI IMG/M metagenome (GOLD analysis project Ga0207702, IMG submission 184302) | Corn rhizosphere microbial communities from Kellogg Biological Station, Michigan, USA - KBS Corn C6-2 (SPAdes) (version 2) | ecosystem: Host-associated > Plants > Roots > Rhizosphere > Soil ...
ACGGGTTTCACTACGGCCGTTACATTGTCGTGCAGCGGCCTGCCCGTAGAAGCGACCTGCACGTCTACATCGTTTACCGGGCAGGGGCCGACCACGGTCGCTACTGCAACTCTCACAATCCAGACGGCGGCGGCGCACACCACTATGCTGCGATCGAATGCGAAACCATACTATGCCGTGTTCCTGGGTGGTGGGCTGCCGCTGATTGGCATTTTCGTGATTGCTGTGCCGAAGCGGCGCCGAACCACCCTGCTGCTCGGAGTGATGCTGCTAAGCCTAGTGGCCGTGTTTCCGGCGTGCGGTGGAGGAGGAGGCGGCTCACACGCCGCGCATCAGCAGGATCCGGGCACGCCGGCAGGGAGCTACGTGGTCACGGTGACGGCCACTGCGGGGTCGCTAACACAACAGGGCTCGTTCGTTCTCGTCATTAAATAAAAGCCAACCTGAGATGATGTAGGATTTAGTCGCGTCTCCACCCAATGACATGAAACTTTCTGCGATCGCTTCTGCTTTGCATGCTCGCCTGGAAAACTCATCTTCGGATATTGAAATCAAGCGACTGAACGGCATCGAGGAGGCGGAGCCCGGGGAGTTGACGTTTGTCTCGAATCCCAAGTACGCGCAGGCGGCGCGTAATACGAGGGCTTCCGCGGTGATCGTAGCGGAGGACTTCCCTGCTATCCCTTGCGCGACGCTGCGAGTGAAGGATCCGTACTTATCGTTTGCGCGGGCATTGGAACTGTTTCATCCGGCTCGGAACTATGCCCCTGGCGTGCATCCGACCGCGGTCATCGATTCGAGCGCGCGGATTGGCAAGGGTGCGCATATTGGACCGTATGTGGTGATCGGGGAAGATGTGGAGATTGGCGCCCATGCTGTGGTGCTGGCGCATGTGGTGATCTATCGCGGAGCAAAGATTGGCGATAATTTTTTTGCCCACGCGCATTCCGTTGTGCGGGAAAACTGCCGGCTAGGGAACGACGTGCTTCTGCAAAATGGAGTAGTAATCGGGGGGGACGGGTTCGGTTTTGCGAAGGCGGCGGAGGGACGGTGGCACAAGATCCCGCAGCCTGCTCCGGTGGTGATCGGAGATGACGTGGAGATTCAGGCGAATTCGTGCATCGATCGTGCAAGCGTGGGCGAGACACGCATCGGACGCGGGGTCAAGGTCGACAATCTCGTGCAAGTGGGGCATGGGACGCATGTGGGCGAAGATTCCCTGCTTTGCGCGCAGGTAGGATTGGCGGGATCAACCGTAATCGGCAACCGCGTGATTCTGACCGGTCAGGTAGGAGTTGTGGGTCACTGTACGGTCGGGGATAATGCGGTCGTCACACCCCAGACCGGAGTGGCGGCGGACATAGCGCCGGGTGCTTTGGTCAGTGGATCGCCGGCAGTCGATCATCGAGCATGGTTGAAATATTCCGCGATCTTGCCGCGCCTGCCGGAAATTGTGCGGGCGGTGCGCGCCAAGAATGCAAAGGAATGAATGATGCGCGCTCTGTTTGCTGCTCATGAACTGAAAAGATGAAAAACCGCACGAATGAACAGAGGAGTTGAATCGCTATGGCCTTCGCTGTCTCGGACGCACCGCAATGTTGGCCGGCAATGCGCCTGGCTGACTGGAAAGATACGTATGCCACGCTCCACATGTGGACGCAAATTGTTGGCAAGATCCGCCTGGAGCTGACGCCAAAAGTAAATCACTGGTGGAACGTTCCGTTGTACTTGAGTTCGCGCGGGTTGAACACGTCGATGATTCCTTACGGAGACCGCCACTTCGAAATGGAGTTTGATTTTTTGGAGAATAGGCTGATGATCCGCACTACGGGACCTGAAACCGCCTCCGTCGCGCTTGCGCCGCGTACGGTCGCGGACTTCTACAAGGAATTGATGGCCGCGCTGCGCTCGCTGGGAATCGAAGTGCACATCTGGAAGATGCCCGTTGAGGTAGCCGATCCAATCCCCTTCGATCAGGACAAGGTCCACGCTGCTTATGACGCTGAGTATGTCCGGCGTTTGTGGCGAATTCTGTTGTCCGTGGACGGTGTATTCAAGATGTTTCGCGCACGATTTGTAGGAAAATCGAGTCCTGTGCATTTCTTCTGGGGCAGCTTTGATCTGGCGATCACTCGCTTCTCGGGACGGCGCGCCCCCGAGCGCAACGATCCGGATCCAGTGCTGCGTAAGATTATGCGCGAAGCGTACTCGCACGAAGTGATCAGCGCCGGCTGGTGGCCGGGAAGCGGCGAGATCCAGGAGGCCGCATTTTATTGCTACGCGGCGCCAGCACCCTCCGGATTCGTAGAGCAGAAAGTCCGTCCGGCTGAAGCCTTTTATCACTTCGGCGTGAGCGAGTATCTGCTGATGTACGAGGACGCGAGACGGCAAAAATCTCCGACCGCCGCATTGATGGAATTCCTGCAGAGTACATACGAAGCGGGAGCGACTAAGGGAAAGTGGGACCGGCAAGAGTTGGAAGCAGCGTAGGTGCTGAATGCAGGCTCAGCAAAGACTTGCGCCCCCCTTTAGCACTTGACTCCTGCTGGTTCGAAGAAGATGATGTAGCGGTTTAGTTCTGGGGCGACTCTGGGGCGTGAATGCACCTTTTCTAGCGGGCATTCCCACACATTTCAAATCTGGATGGAGGCTGCTATGTCTCCAAGGAATCGCGCTGCGCTAGCGTTTTTTGCTGCTGCTTTGGCATCTGCCAATCTGAGTTGTGGAGGCGCTTCCGCCACGCCGCCTCCGCCGCTGATCAGTATTTCCCTGGACAATGCCAGCGCAACATTGCTGGAAAGCACCACGCAAGCGTCGAGAGCTGGCCGTCCGCTTGTGGTACCCGGTTTCCGCACATTCCAATCAACCCTGCAATCCCGCGGATTACGCCTCTTCGAAAGTTTGGGAGTACTTCGCGCAGTTGCTGGGAGTGCCGACGTTCTCGGTCGCGACCAATAGTTGCCAGGACGCGGTCGTAGCCGAGGGAGTCCATCCGGTCGTCGTATTTACGCCCGGCCTCACTGCAACGTTCACCGATTACACGTTCTTGATGGAGGACCTGGCAAGCCGCGGATACGTTGTTGTGGCCGTGAACCATACCTACGAGGCGACTGCAGTCGAGTTCTCCGACGGGCGGCTCGCGCGCTCGGTTGTGGGAAGTCACCTCGGCGGCACAGTACCTCGCAGCCCACGTGAGGCCCGGTTTGCGGTCGACGCGCGATTGAAGGATCTCAAGTTCGTGCTCGACCAGATCGCGCGTCTGAATGTCGTTCGCAAGGGCCCATTCACCGGCAGGCTGGACCTGTCGAAGATCGTGGTTGCAGGTCACTCCCTCGGTGGTCTGACAGCGCTGCTGGTAAATCAGTCAGATCCGCACGTCAAGGGCGCGATCCTGCTGGATCCGGTGCTGCCTGAGGTTCTGCCGGGTCGGACCAACAAACCTATTCTCATTTTGGGTGCGGATAGGAAAGAGTGGACTGCAAGCGAGTGCAGTCTATGGCGCAATCTGCAGGGTCCGAGGCTGGCGGTGAGTTTGCAAGGGACAGAGCACGTCGCTTTGTCCGATTGGATCTGGCTGGCAAAGGATGCGGTGCAAACCGGGCCGATGGGTCCACAAAAGACGATGTCTGCCGTGCGGGACTACGTCGCTGCATTCCTCGATCGCACTCTTCGAGGAGAACCTGCGGATCCTCTGCTGAGTGGAGGTTCGCCGAATTACCCGGATGCGAAAGTGACGCTGCAAGATCAAGCGCTGTGCGGCAAGCAGTAAGTTTGCTGGTTTTGATCCAGCGCTTGCTACAGAGTTGGTTCATCAATTGGTTCGGATCAGCTGGACGCTAGCGAGATCGAGGGAAGAGGGTTTCCATTTGCTGGATCCAGTTTGTTTACCGACAGAACGGAACCACGCGGATAGGTTCCAGCGGGAAAAGGCTACTGGCTGATTCTTGAGCGCGCTGGGCCGCTTGTTGTGCCGCGAATAGGGCCACAGTTCTGCCAACATAGCACTCTTCATGCACGGCACTTCCCCGCTCATCCGTGTTGCTGGTTTCGAGTGCGACAAAGTTGCCACAAATCGAGCAGCGAGTGGTGCGTTTGCTCTGAACCCGGGAGAATGAGAAGTTCATGGAAGTTCCTCCAAGCTGGCAGCAGATTCCAGCGAACAACCTGAGATAATGCAACTGGGAATCCAGAGTTGACGGAATGCAGTAAGTCTCGTCATGGTGAGACTTTAAGGACATCGCCCCAGACCCACGTCCGGTTCCATCTGTCCGGAGCCGCCTAAAAATTGCATGCTCTCGGAACAATTCTCCCGGTTGATTCGTGCCACTATTGCCTCGGATGCTGCAGCCGTACAGGAAATACCCGAGCACTACCGATTCGATACCTAAACCGTCCGGCGAACGTGTAGGATTCCTAGCCAGTCATAACAGTCTCGGTGTTGTGACGGACTATGCGCTCAACGGAACGATGAAAAGCATTTACTGCCTTGCATCCCTGGTTGTAATCGTGCTGTCGACTCTTACCATGGTGGGTCAAACCTACGTGCCGCAAGATTATCCGCAGATGGAGCTTTCAAATGGTATTCTGCGGGCGAAGTTTTACTTACCGGACGCGAACAAGGGGTTCTATCGGGGCACCAGGTTCGACTGGGCGGGTGTGATCGGCAGCCTTGAGTACAAGGGGCATGACTACCTCGCGCCGTTCTTTGAGAAGTTCGATACTTCGGTCGCGGATGTCGAGATTGCAAATCCGATTAGGGCAGGAATCAACAGCGCGGCCAGCGGGCCGGTCGAGGAGTTCATTGGAGCGGATGGAACGGCTTTGGGATACGCGGAGGCGAAGCCGGGAGAAACGTTCTGCAAGATCGGCGTTGGGTCTCTGCGCAAGATCAATAACGAGGCCTACAGTTCGTATACAAACTATTCGATCGTGAACGGCGGCAAACGCGGCACCAAGTCTGGTGCAGATTGGATTGGGTTCACTCAAGAACTGGAGTGCGGTTCGGGATACGCTTACCGGTACGAAAAGACGATTCGGTTTGTGAAGAACGAGTCCCTGATGGAAATCGAGCACCGGCTCTTGAACACGGGCAAGAGAGTGATCGAGACCATGGTTTACGACCACAATTTTCTGAGCATTGATCATTTGCAGACCGGACCATCGATTGTGATCAGTTTTCCATTTAGCCCACGAGCAACACAGGACATGGGCGGGTTGGGCGAGATTCGTGGCAAGCAGCTTTTGTTTTCGAAAGATTTACGCGGGAGTGACACGTTCTATGCCGAACTCACGGGATTCGGAAAAGACGCGTCGGACTACGAGATCCGGGTCGAGAATCAAAGAACCGGCGCGGGTGTTCTGATTACGGGCGATCGACCCCTGGCAACCGTGGGCCTCTGGGCTGTGCGAACCGTAGTGGCGCCCGAACCGTATATCGCGATCCATGTTCCCGTTGGTCAGGAGTTCCGCTGGACTTACCGAAATCGCTTCTATGTGAATCCCACCACGAAAAAAGCCGGTTCCGATCATTGACGGACGAACGCAAACCGGCATCGTCGAGACTCAGATAAGCCACGCGGCATCAGGAACTGTTCGCCGCCATCGTTCCATGCCGGTACTCTTCGGGCAGGCCGCTTTCGATGACCGAGCGGACTCTCTCCATCAAGGAGTCGCGGGAGACAAAATCTTTTGGCTCAATTGGCGCATGGAAAATGACCGTGACCTTGCCAGGCTTGATCGAGTAACGGCGTTTCGGCATGACGTAGTGCGTGCCGACTATCGTCATCGGCACCACCGGGACCCCGCACTCCATTGCCAGGTAGAACGGGCCTTTTTTGAAGGGCAGGAGTTTGCCGTCGAACGAGCGCTTCCCTTCCACATAGATGGTCATGGGCATTCCGTTTTCCACAACAGCTTTGGCCCGGCGAACGGCTTCGATACCGGCGTCGCGGTGGGCGCGATCTACTGGCACGAGTTGGCCCATACGCATCGCCCGTCCGAGAATGGGAACTTTGAAGAGTTCCTGCTTGACCATGATGGAAGTTTGCCGCGGAATCAGCGGGATTTCAATCGGCGGGTCGAGATTGGAAACGTGGTTGGTCATGAAGATGTAGCTCTTGGAATGATCAAAGCGCTCCAGACCGATGGCTTGGACGCGGACTCCGGTGAGCCAGACTCCGGCACGTGCTCCCCACATGAACAGTGCATATAGAACTTTGACGCTGCCGGTGAGGAGAGCGGTGGGAAATCCAATCAGGGCCGCGATTGGGGCGCAGACGGTCCAGAAGGCAAGCATGATGGTGGTGCGGATCATGGTGCCCCGGTTCCTGTAGCAGTTTGGGTTTCGCCCTTGAGCCACGCAGCACGACGGGCGCGCTGTTCGCTTGTGACTTGATCAAGATCTTTCAGTTCGTAGGAAAGTTCCTGGCGAGATCCAATCTTCCACTTCAGTTCATGCTCGCCTGCGCGGCGCGACCGGACTTTCAACGACAGGGTTTCACCCGGCGCGAGCCGGGATAGCTGCTGCTGGAAGTCCTCGACAGCGGGCTTGCCTTGAAACTCGAGGATGATGTCACTCACGAGGAGCCCCTGCTGTTCGGCTTCGCTGCCCGAAGCGACTGCGGAAACCGTCAAAGGACCATCGAAATTGCGAGACGCGTTGAAGCCTGGATCGGATACGGTGAGCGTAAGCGCTTCCACGCGAAGACCAACCGTGCGGAAGTAGTCGTTCCACGGGATCTCGTTCGTACCGGACACGTAACGCGCGAAGAACGCAGAAAGGTCGCCATGGCAGACGGCCTCGGCAGCTTCGCGTACACCTTGCGAGTCATCAAAATAACGGCCTTTCTGAGCGTAATTGCGGTTCATCCATTGCAGAACTTCACGAAGAGATGCCTGGCCGTGGCTTTGGTCGCGAACGGCGAGATCGAGCAGGAAGCCCAGCAGTTCTCCTTTGTTGTAGTAGGAGATGCTGCGTTCGGGACGGCGATAATAACTGAAGCCTTCGAGCCACGCATCCACGCTGGACTCTTCGGCAGACTGGGTAAGGCGAGCAGGACGGCTCTCGAACTCGGTAATCTCCTCACCTATTTTCGACAGGAATTGCTTTTCGTCGAGGACTCCGGCGCGAAGCTGGATAAAGTTCTCCGCAGTGCTGGTCACTCCTTCGCTGAACCAAAGGGCACGCGTGTAGTTCTCCCGGCTGTAATCGATCGGCTCCAGAGTCTGGGGACGAATGCGCTTCACATTCCAAAGATGGAAAAATTCGTGAGAGCTGACGGAATTGAGAGGATAAAGATTGTGCCGGATGGTCGCCGCGTTGAGATCGATAGCGGTCGAATATGCGTGTTCCATCCCGCCACCCGCCGGGCCACGAGGAAAATGGTAGAAGAACGTGTATTGCTGGAACGGGCGATCGTTCATCCAGCTGATGGCGGCAGCGACAATTTTGCGAAGAGAATCTTTGATCTGCTCGGCTTTGTAGTCGGCGGGGTCGGCGTCGATGATGATGCGGAAGTGGGCTCCGGATTCGTCAAAGTCCGTTTCCTGAAACGTGCCTGTTTCAAACGGGGAGTCTACGAGGCGATCGTAATTCTCAGCGGTGTAAACACCATCGGAAGGCTTTAAGGGAGTGGCAATATGCCAGCCATTGGGTAGGTGGCTGAAATGCACCGTGAATTGTGAGGTCCGCGCGTCCACGGGATACATCAAGACCTGCGCGAGATTCAGGAACGCATGGTGCGCATTGAGCTGGGCTCCGAACGGTCCCGCGGAGTCGAGGTAAATTTGGTATTCCACGATCGCGCCACTGGGTGCGCCGTCGACTTGCCAGCGGCTTTTGTCCAGTTGGCGCAGCAATACAGGATTGCCGGCCCGATCTTTTGCCCGAATCCAGTTGATGTATTGCGAAAAATCGCGGATCTGATACAGAGCATTCCAGACTGGAAACTGGAGTTCTCGCGTGGGGCGGCCCCCGGGCAGGATCATTTGCACGTGAGCCAGGTGCTGCTCGAGGTTCACGAAGGAGATCGTATAGTTGACCGCTGCGGCAAAATCCCCATCGCTCGACACGCCCGGGGCAGGCTTTCTCGCGACAGCAGGGAGAAGGGGGGCACCCACTGTCATGGAAGCCCCTAGCAAAATAAAAAAAACACTGACACGCAGGAGTGACGTCATTTTCTTGCCGCTAACTGCTTCAGGCGCGCGGGAAGTTTCTCATAGATGCCGCCAAAGCCGCCATTGGACAGGATTGCCACGACGTCGCCTGAGCGAAGCTCGGGAGAGATGGTTTGGACAATGGCATCGGCGTCGGCCAGAAGGCGTGCGGGGCAGCCGTTTTGCTTGATCTCGGCGGCCAGCGCGGGGAGTTCGAGACGCTCGTGTTCGGGTACGGCTTCCGAGCGAAAAACATTTGCGACTACGATCTCATCGGCTTGCGCAAGGCTGCGAGCCAAATCTCTTTGCAGCACGCGCCGCCGGAGCGTGTTGGAGCGCGGTTCAAGAATGGCCCAGAGACGGGAGCCAGCGTAACGCGCTCGCAGAGCTTTCAGCGTCCCCGCAATCGCGGTCGGATGATGGGCAAAGTCATCGATGATCGTGATGCCGTTGACTTGGGCTTTGACTTCGAGACGGCGCTTTACACTCTTAAAACTCTTCAAGGCAAGTGCGATGTCCTTTGAAGCGATTCCGCACGAGGCGGCCAGAGCGGCCGCAGCCGTGGCATTCCAAACGTTGTACTCGCCGGCCAGAGCAAACTCGAAATCTGCCCAGTGTGTATTGTTGTGCTCTACCGACCAGGTTGTAGCGCCCGGATCCAAGCGGACGTTGATTACTTTCCAGTTGGCGCGAGGACCAGCACCGTAGCGCTCTACCGGGCTGAAGGCCTTCGCCAGACTACGTTCGAGGCTGGCGCTCTCGATCTGATCGCCGGCAGCGCCGTCGAACGCGATGATGCGTCCCCGGCGCGGGATGAGATTGACCAGGCGTTTGAAGGCAGTCTCCACTGCGTCAAGATCTTTGTAGATGTCGGCGTGGTCGAATTCAACTGACGTGAGAATGATGGCGTCGGGAAAGTAGTGCAGAAACTTTGGTCCCTTATCGAAAAACGCGGTGTCGTATTCGTCTCCTTCAAGGATGAAGTGCTTGCCCTGGCCAAGGTGAAAACTGGAACCGAAATTTTCCGCGATGCCTCCGATTAGGAAAGAAGGATCAAGTCCGGCGAGGTGGAAAATCCAGGCGAGCATGGAGGTCGTTGTCGTTTTGCCATGCGTTCCAGCTACTACAAGAACTTCCTTGCCGCGAAGGAATTCGTCGTGAAGCAACTGCGGCAGCGAGCAAAACGGGATGCGCTGGTCGAGAACATACTCGAGTTCGCTGTTGCCGCGCGAGATGGCGTTGCCAATCACCACCAGTTCGGGTTTTGGCTCAAGATTCTTTGCGTCGAAGGGTTGCGCTACGGGAATACTTAGTTCGCGCAGGAAATCCGACATTGGGGGATAGGCGGCGGCATCAGATCCAGTCACGTGAAAGCCGCGCTCCTTGAGCATTCCGGCTAGAGACGCCATCGCTGTGCCGCAGATACCGATCAGATGGATGTGCTTTTCTTCAGTCATAACTTAGAAATTACGACAGCAGGGAACGTTGGGACGCTGAGTAAATGTGTCGCTCAAACATTTACGGCGGATTCCAGAATTGTTATTTTTACCAGCGCTTCGCTGACTTTCAGCCTCGCTCTGACACCCAGCGGTAAAATGATGTTGTTGGAGGTGACGTGCCCGGACTTCAAGCCGTAGGCTACCGGGATGCGGAGTTCGCTTACGATGCGCGTGATAACTTCCTGCAAGGTGTAGTCCTGATTGGGCGACTGCACGCAATCGATCATCTCACCGAAGATCAGGCCACGCACCTTGTCGAGCTTGCCGGCGAGTTTCAGTTGCATCAGCATGCGATCGACTTGATAGGGCTTTGCAGCTAAGTCTTCAAGGAAGAGGATGGTATCCTCGGTTTTGATTTCGTAGGCCGTGCCGAGCGAGGTTACCAGGATTGAAAGACAGCCCCCGTAGAGTATGCCTTCGGCATCACCGTCTGCCAGCGAGACCACGTGCGCATCTACTGGGACGCTCCAGGATTCTTTTTGAGTCACAGCAGCAAGCCACGAATCGAGGTTTATGCCGTTTTCGTGAGACCAGTCCTTAGCGACCATTGGCCCATGAAACGTCACCAGGCCAGCGTCCAGAAAATAAGTCAGCAGGGTTGTGAGATCGCTGTAGCCAACGAAGATTTTGGGATTGCTAGTGACCTTCGCCAGATCGAGTTCCTGTAGAAGGTAATTTGCGCCATAGCCGCCACGGGCACAGATGATGGCGCGAACTTCGTCCCGCGCAAACATTTCTTCCAGTTCACGCGCGCGGCGTATGGAAGTGCCTGCGAAGTAAAGGTCGCGTTGCAGGATGGAATCCAGATAGAACGGGTTGTATCCGGCGCGGCGGAGAGCTTCGCACCCGGCCTCCAGCTCCGACTGCTTGACGTTGCTGGCGGGCGCGACGATGCCGACCGTATCCCCAGGACGGAGAGCGGGAGGTTTGGCGATTTGGCGCTTGGAGGCTGACATGGTTGGCCCGGTTCAGGTGAGAAAAAACTCTCCGCGACAGAGCAGGCTCGCGGGGCCGCGAAGGTAAAATCCCGTTCCCTCTCTGCGGACGGTTTGCGTTCCACCGGGTGCGTGCACCTTTACAGCCGATTCGGCGCGTCCGGTGGAGATTGCGGCCGCGGCAGACGCGCACGATCCGGTGCCGGAGGACTGCGTTTCCCCGGCGCCGCGTTCAAAAAAACGCGCTCGCAAGTCGTGTTTGCCTTCGACGCTCACGAACTCGACGTTCACTCCATTCGGAAACTGCGATGAACGCTGCACCTCTGCAGCTAACGATTGCCACTCCTTCGGAAATTGCTCGACAAAGATGACGCAGTGCGGGTTGCCTGTGGACACAGGGATCCCACAGGTTTCAGCTGATTGCGTCTTCACTACTATTTCTTTGTTGACCTCGGCAGAGCCCATCGCCATTTCGAATTCGTACTCCCAATCGCTGCGGCTGGTCAGCGTGCAGATTTTGAGGCCTGCTCCGGTTTGAATAGTGATCTTCTCTTTCCCCTGCTCCGAGAACAGATAGGCGGCTACGCAGCGGGTTCCGTTGCCGGAGATTTCCGCTTCAGAACCGTCGGCGTTAATCAAATGAACCTCGATATCAGCCGAAGAATGCGGGAGCATCCACTCGACGCCGTTTGCTCCAACTCCCTGGTGGCGATCACATACTCTCCTGGTTACCTCGCCTCGTTCGCGCGCCGAAACGAGCGAGGAATCGATCAAAAGGAAATCATTGCCACAGGCAGTGGCTTTCACGAAAGCAATCGTGCGCACGCCGGGAATCACTCGCGCTCCACCCGTCCGAGAGAAGTGACGCTGCCAAGGATTGTCGACGCTTTGAGCTGGTGGAACAACAGCTTCTGATCACGATTACAACCCTCGACGTCGAATTGCAGACGGATGTGCCGTTCGGTTTTGGCCGTACTGACGTTTTGCATTAGGCGGTGATGCGATTCGAGAATACGGTTCACCTCGTTGCTGATTTCTTCGGCGGTCGCCCCCGTAACCTCGTAGCTCGACGTCAGCAGCTTGAGGTTGAATGTTTCCTCGATCTGGCCGAGCAGGTAGAGGCTGAGCAGCACCAGGCCGGTGGCGAATATAGCGGTGAGGTAAAGACCGCCTCCGGCGGCCATTCCAATGGAGGCAACTACGAAGATGGTGGCTGCAGAGGTCAGCCCGGTAGTGAGGCCGCGGTTGTGAATGATGGAACCGGCGCCAATGAACCCGATGCCGGGGATGATCTGGGCTGCTATGCGGGCGGCATCGGACGGAACTCCTGCCAGGCGTTCGGAAAGCAGGGTAAACATGGCGGCCCCGAAGCAGATGAACATATTCGTGCGGAGGCCCGCTGCGCGATGCTTCCATTCGCGCTCCAAGCCAATGAGTCCACCCAGTATTGCCGCCATCAGCACACGCACGATGGAACTGCTGACGATACCGCTCGCCATCTCTGCGCGAATGAGGTCGACGAAATGGTGCCAGTTCATAAGACTCAGGTTGCGCGAAACGTTTTCCGGATGGCGAATTTTACCATTCGGCGGACGGGGTACTGGGTTTACCGCGATGATTACCGCGCGGCGTAGAGGACCGCGCGAGGCTGACCGGTTACGTGTAGTTCGATCAATTCATGCAAATGTTTACCGTGACTCGCCTGCCAGACGGGGTCTCCTTCAAACGCTAGAACGTAGTCAGCGTACTTGGCGGGATCTGCGAGGGCGCGTTCCCACAATCCTTCGGCATCGGCTGGCTGCCTCCACACGCGATGGTTCCCTTCGTTGATGGTGTGCTTCAGAGGAAAGGCGGAGCGTTCCAAAGCTCCAACGTGGTCGCCTACGTACATCAGCAGGGTGGAGTCGCCGGGGAGTTTTTCGATCCATTTGGCAACTTCCCCTTGGAGTTGATTGCGCGTACGCATGTTTACCTGGGCTTCTTTGAGGCAGATGGGAGTGGATTGCCAAATACCCGCGTAGCTGATGGCGACCAGAGCGGAAATGAGAAAGACGGTGGCGAGTCGCACGCGGTAGTTGATGGTGCCGGCACGCAGCGCGACATAGACCAGTACTGCCCCGGCAATAGCGAATGCTGGAAGCAACTGCAATCCGTAACGAACGTTATAGTGGGTAAAAGGCCACCAGTTCGGTATGAAGATGGGCACGCCACCATAAGCAATGGAGAACGCATAGAACGGAATGGAGGCCGCAAGAAATAACAGCGGGACGGTGGCTGGGCTGAGTGTGCCCGCCATTCGCCCCCAGATTCGAAACGTGAGCACGACTAGCGCAGCACAGGCTAGTAATATCCAGACGCGCTGCAGCCATTCATTTTGCGCGAGGTTGCCTTCCGCCGATTTGAGGAAGTAAAGGGTGGCGAGTGCTGGATTACCGCCGCCGGGGTGGCCGGGATTCCCGGCCGTCTGAGTTCTCTTCTCGATTGCCTTGGCTGAGTAGGGACCATTGGCGAATTCCAGAGGGTTGCGGTAGACGATGGCATTGTAGGCGAGCCATAAGACGGGAGCGGCAGCAGCGATCAAGATGAATTTCGCGGGCGCTAAAGCCCGTCTTGTTTGGTTGCCGCTGGAGCGGCCCTGAAGGGCCGCTCTTCCACCCTTCTGCTCGTCTTTGGGGTAAGAATCTCCGCGGCGCTGGCGAAGCGAGATGGAAATCGCCGCAATCATCATAGTGGCGGCCATGAACCATCCGTCATAGCGCGTGAGACAGGCGGCTGCCAAGCAGAGTCCAGACTTCGTGAGAGCGTTGAGTCCGCGAGTCCAATCGGCAAAATACACGACAGCCCAGATGAAGAACGCCAGATAAAGCGTCTCCCCCATGGCAGTCGACTGCATGTAAATGAGGTTAGGATTCGCGGCGAAAATGATGGCCGCGGTCCATGCCGCGAAACGGGCGTAGCGATCGGGTTGTGCACTGTGGGACAGCGAGGTGCGCGCAAGCCGGAAAACTCCAATGACGGCGAAAACGTATCCCGCCATGGAGGGAATCGATCCCCCAGCGCCTCGACGCCACATCTCGGTTGAGACGATGAACGGAATCATGAGCAGGTGAGGAAGCGGTAGCCACACAGTGCCAAGTTGCAGAAGCCCCGGAGTCTTGGAATCGAACACCCGGCGGGCGATGTTGATGTGCGCGATGGCATCGCCGTAGAGCAGGGTTTCGCCCTGGCGGTAGTAGAAGAGAAAGGCAAAAACGGAGACACAGGTGGCGAGCCAGGCGAGGAGATTGATATCCGAAGCGCCGGGAGTGGGCGGCGGGCTCTGCGAGATTCTCGCCATTTGCCTTTCGAGGAGATCTAAAGCGTACTGGCAGCCTACTCCAGGTGGGTCAATTCGCGGAAGATCTGGAAGCGGGCATCAATTTCTTCACGAGGCAATCCCTGCAGTCGTTCGGTGCCGAAACGCTCCACCGCAAAAGATCCCATCACACCTCCGTAAAACAAGGCGCGCTTCAAGACTTCCCGGTTCAATTCTCCTTGGGACGCGACGTAACCCATAAACCCCCCGGCGAAAGAATCGCCGGCTCCGGTCGGATCCTTGACCTCTTCGATGGGCAGCGTGGGGGCACGGAATGGATGGCGGCCAATCCCGAAGGCACCCTCGCGAAAAAAGATGGTCGCACCGTATTCGCCATGCTTGATGACCAGAGCTTTTGGTCCCATGGCTAAGACTTTTTGTGCGGCGCGGGGGAGGTTCGTCTCATGCGCCAGCATCTTGGCTTCGGTGTCGTTAATCAAAAGCACATCGACCAGTTTCAATGTTTCGGCCAGCTCTTTCGGCGTACGGTTGATCCAGTAATTCATGGTGTCGCACCCGGTGAGGCGAACCTGATTCATGTGGCGGCGGACATCAGCCTGCAGAGTCGGCTGAATATTGGCGAGAAACAGGAAATCTGTATCTGCATATTCCTTTGGGATGCGGGGTTGGAAGGTCTCGAACACGTTAAGGTCGGTGTAGTCAGTTTTGGCTTCGTTGAGATTGTCCACGTAAGATCCACCCCAGCGGAATGTCTTGCCCTTAGCGCGCTCCAGACCGCGAATGTCGATGCCGTGCTGGTGGAAAACTTTTTCCTGCTCGAGGCCGAAGTCTTCGCCGACTACTCCGACTATGCGCACTTTTGTGAAGTAACTCGCGGCCAGCGAAAAATAAGTGGCGGCGCCTCCGAGGATGTTCTTTACCGTGCCCGAGGGCGAGGTGACGTCGTCGAATGCTACTGAACCTACTACCAATATGCTCACGCGTTTAGTTTCGGCCTGACTCGGTCCGTGCAGAAGTGAGACGCATCAACGACTGAGGACACGAATGGCACGATAGGAGATCCTTCATTTGGATTTTGGTTCCGACTGCAGATACTTTCCGATGATCAGCTTCAAGTTCTTCTTCGCGGATGCGGGAATCTTCGTACGATCGGTCAGGATGGCGTGAGCAAGTGCCGACCCACATTTACAAGAGCGCGTCCGGGGCATTTGAGCCACGGTTGCGCGGACGACCTTGCCGGCGTTCTCGGCATTTTTGGTGAGTACGGCTACGATCTGGTCCACTGTGACGGAGTCGTGATGAGGATGCCAGCAGTCATAGTCGGTAACCATCGCCACCGTGACGTAACAAATCTCGGCCTCACGGGCAAGTTTGGCCTCCTGCAAGTTGGTCATGCCGATCACGTCCATTTGTAGACCGCGATACACGTTCGACTCGGCCTTCGTCGAGAATTGCGGGCCTTCCATGCAGAGATAAGTTCCGCCCCGCTTGCCGACAACTCCGACTTTTTTGCAGGCGGATTCGACAACGCTCGCCAGTTCTGCGCAGACGGGATCGGCAAAGGCGATGTGCGCGACAATGCCGTTTCCGAAAAAAGTGTCGACGCGATGACGTGTCCGATCGAAGAATTGGTCGGGTATCACGAAGTCCAGCGGCTTGTGCTCTTCTTTTAGAGATCCGACAGCGGAGACGGAGACGATGCGCTCGACGCCCAGTTGTTTGAAGCCGTGGATGTTGGCGCGGAAATTGAGTTCGCTGGGCAGGATGCGGTGGCCGCGTCCGTGCCGCGCCAGGAAGGCCACTTTGCGGCCTTCGAGAGTACCGGTGACGTAGGCGTCAGAGGGAGGGCCAAATGGCGTCTTCAGGCGCACGTCCCTGGTTTTGCTGAGGCCCGGCATTGAATAGAGGCCGCTACCGCCGATGATGCCTATTTCCGCTTGGGGCAAATCTCCTCCGCCAATTTAATCTCGAGACAAACTGGTGATTATACAAGAGCCCCTGAAGTACTCCTGAGCACAGTTGTGTAGGTCGGACGAGACGCCCGCCGCCACACGATACAATTTTGTTATGAAAACTGTGCTTGCAGCCTGCTTCTTGCTGTGGCTATGCGGGTGGGCTAAAGCGCAGCAAACGGCCCCAGCGGCGGCGCAACGTAAGTCAGTCACGGTTCCCGCAGTGATTGATCATAACCGCGTGATCATCGACGTCGAGGTCCCGCTGCCCCATGGCTCGTCCGAGGCCATTCGCGCCTGGGTCGATAACGGCAATCCGGATCTGCATATTTCGCGTCGTATCGCGTCCGTGCTCGGCCTGCCGGTGACGTGCGGAGACAAGGCGTGCTCATCGCCGCCGCCGAAAGAGATCACAATTGGAGGCATGTCCATTCCGCTGGGTGGAGTGAGAGAGGCAACAATCCCCTTGCGACCCGTGAGCGCGGCGGCAGTGCTGGCCAATGGAATGTC
>Ga0207702_10002794_pt1 | contig 16355 bp, 19 predicted proteins | sample KBSCornC62_FD_184302 | JGI IMG/M metagenome (GOLD analysis project Ga0207702, IMG submission 184302) | Corn rhizosphere microbial communities from Kellogg Biological Station, Michigan, USA - KBS Corn C6-2 (SPAdes) (version 2) | ecosystem: Host-associated > Plants > Roots > Rhizosphere > Soil ...
GGGAGGAGCCGGGCTAAGCGACTGATATTGCAAAGACGGAAGGGTGGCCGAGTGGTTTAAGGCACCGGTCTTGAAAACCGGCGTGCCTGCAAGGGTACCGTGGGTTCGAATCCCACCCCTTCCGCCATTACATTGTTCTCCCTTGTTCGCCATCGTTCGGAATCCACAACAAAAGCAATGCTTTGTGCCGGATCGCTGTACTTATTTGTTCTCCGGTGTTCTCCCTAATCAAAGCAAAGACCGTGGTTTTTGGCCGTGAGTTTGGCGGACGGTTTTATCGGAGAACGTCTCATGGCTGGAAAACTGAAACCCCTTGAAGTCGCCCGCCTCGTCGAGCCAGGGAAGCATCCCGACGGCGACGGCCTCTATCTGGTTATCGCAAGCGCAACGTCCCGGAACTGGTCCTATCGATACTGGATCGGCGGCAAGGAGCGCTGGCACGGGCTCGGCTCGCTCAACGACGTTTCGCTGAAGGACGCCCGGATCAAACGCGATGACGCTCGCCAGAAAGTCCGCGCCGGCATCGATATCGTGCAAGCTAAACGATCGGCACGGGAAGAAGCCAAAGCCGAAGAGGCAACCGCCGCGGCGCCGACGTTCCAGCAGTGTGCAGAGAAATATATCGAGGACCACCGCGGCGGCTGGAGCAAGAAGCATGCAGACCAGTGGCCGTCATCCCTGCAGCGATATGCCTACCCGACGATAGGTCACCTGCGCATCCCCGAGATTTTGCCGAGCCACATTTACGAACTGCTCGCACCGATCTGGCTCAAGAGGCGCGAGACGTCGAACCGCATCCGCGCTCGCATCGAAACTATCATCGCGAAAAACGTCGACATCAACGACCACGATTTCCGCAATCCGGCCGAGCTCACGAAGCAGCTGCGCGAGAAATTGCCAAAGAGGCCGAAGCGCAAGGTCCTGCACCATCCCGCCCTGCCCTATGCTGAAATGCCGGAATTCATGATCAAGCTGGCCGGCGCAGAAGGCCGGGCGGCCAAGGCCCTCCGATTCCTGATCTTTACCGCCTGCCGCACCAACGAGGTGTTGGGTGCCGCTTGGGCCGAGATCGATCGGCCGGGCGTGCTGTGGAAGATCCCGGGCGAACGGATGAAGATGGACGAGGACCACAGCGTCCCGCTGACTGCGCCGGCGCTGGCGATCCTCGACGAGATGCGGGACGGCAGCCAGGGCGATCTGATTTTCCCGAGCGAGGGCGACGAGCCGTTTTCCGATATGGCAATGCTCGCCGTCCTCGATCGCCTCGGCTTCGGCCATGTGACCGTCCATGGATTCCGGGCCACGTTTGGCACCTGGGCCGAGGAATGCACGGACTATCCGGATGGCGTTCGCGAAGCGGCGTTGGCGCACAAGTACAAGGATGAAACGACCGCAGCCTACCAGCGCGGATCGAAGCTGGAAAAGCGGCGAGCGCTGATGGGCGATTGGGCTGAGTTCATCACCGCGACCAACGTGGTGGCGCTGCGCGCCTAGGCTGGCCCCAGCGATAGCGAAGTGAAATTCCGCCGCCGCGTCGATGCTCAAAAATTATGCAAACTCTTTCAACTCATTGATAAAACGCGATTAATTCTATTCTTCCTCCGGTGCGTTGTTCGCACCTGCTTTTTTTCGTCCTTTCGAACCAACCGAAACACGCAGGAGCGTTTAGATGGTTGGATCAGAAATTAAGGGCGGCGACATTGGGCAACCACTCGTCGCGTCGCCAAATCAAGCGATGAATGCGCTCGGTATAGGGCGCGCTAAACTCTACGAGAAAATCAACACCGGCGAATTGCAGTCGTACGTCGATGGCGGCTCCCGCAAAATTCTTTGGGTATCAATCCGCGCGTTCATCCAGCGGCGGCTGGACGAAGAAGCCGGGCGCCGTGGGCGCGTTGCGTAATGTCCGCGGCCGCGGCGCGCGTCACCGCCATCCCCTCGCCGCTCGAAGTGTTCCAGGCGCGAGCCTGGGCGGTGGCCACGCTTTTGGCGAATCACATGCTGGCCGACAAACAGTCCGCGGTGGATGGCCTCTGGCGGTTCGCTGAGGGATCGAAGCTGGTCGATGAGCTCGGGGTCGACGCGGTTCAGGCCATATTGGCTGAGGCGTTCCGCGAATGCTGAACGCACCCCAATTGGATGACAAGCCTTGGCGACGTGACCCGCTTTTTGGCGGCATGAGCGACGCCGCTGCCGAGATGAGTTGGCGTGCCGGTGAGCGCCGACGGCAAGACGATCTTGCATATGCAGAACGGCATGGCCCACCCAGCGACGGCTCACTGTTACCTCCGGAGTCCTATGACCAGCCGGCGCGCGCGCCTCGGTTTGTCCCTGTGGAGCTCGACAACGTTACGATATCCGCGGAGCCCGCTTGGCTCATAGAAGGGCTTCTCCCGGCCCGTGGGCTGGCGTGCATTGTTGGGCCGCCGAAGTCCGGCAAAAGCTTCCTGACCTCCGATATGCTCTGCTCGGTGGCCCGAGGTGTGCTGTATGCCGGCCGGCATACATTGGCAGGCCCGGTGGTCTATCTCACCGGCGAGGGCATCGGCGGGTTCAAGCGGCGCCTTGTGGCGATGCGACGGCATCTTGGCATCGAGGGTGATGGCACCCCGTTTTACATGGTCGAGAACGTGCCGGATCTCGGCTCGGAAGAGACCGACCTGCCACAGCTTTTGCTCGAGCTCGATGCCTTCATCGCGCAGCACGCGCCCGGTGGTGTGCGAGCGATCACCTTGGACACGCTGGCGCGCTGCATGGGGGAAGCCGACGAGAACAGCGCCCGGGACATGGGGCGATTTGTGAACCGCTGCAGCATCATTGAAAAACGGTACGGTTGCCTGGTCGTGGTCGTGCACCACGTCGGCAAGGATGCCAGCCGCGGGGGTCGGGGCAGCAATTCCCTCAACGGCGCCGCCGACGTCACCATGCTAGTCGAAAAAAACGAGGCCTTCAGCATTGTCCGTGTTGAGGAGATGAAGGATGGGCCAGAGGGGCAAGAGTGGCGCTTCAGGCTCGCTCCGTACGTCCTGAGCGAAACCTTGGACCCCCCCTCCGAAACCTCCGGCGAGGTTTCGACTTGCGTGGTCGAATTGCTGTCTGAACCGAGTGCTCCGAAACCTCGCGAAACCAAAAAGGCCAAGGCACCGAAGGGTGTCACCGGCGACCTGCTCAAAGTGATCCGCCGCGCCATCGAGGAAGCCGGTGAGCGCAACGTCGCCAGCGTCGCGGTACCGAACAACGTCCGGGCGGTCAGCAAATCCAATCTCAAAAGATACTGCGCAAGAATGGATTGGCAGGATCAGGACGGCAAGGCGGACGCCTTCCGATCCATGCTCAGCAAAAACCTGAGCCATCTGCGAGCGGCCGACCTCATCGGCTTCGATCGAGACTGGGTGTGGCTGATATGATTGCCCGAAACCTCGCGAAACCTGTCCGAAACCTAAGTAATTGGTTTCGGTCGAACACGCTGCAAAACAGGCCCGAAACCTCCGAGACCACTTCCTTAAGGAAGGAGGCGAATTGGTTTCGCCCCTCGCGCGCCTCTATCCACAACCCGCGCTCTCGCGTCGTCGGCTACGCCTGCGGCTTCGCGCGCCGTCGCAACGCGCTGGTCACCGGAGCCCTCGGCAGGAGATCAGGCAGCACCGACCGCAGCACCAGTCAGATGCAGGACAGATCAGCAGAGGGGTTAAGGCGAAGAGCAGGAAAGACCTCATCATGCTCGCGCTGACATTGAAAACCGAAAAACCCGATTCCGCGCCCGCCTCGGTAACGGCGCAACGGAACGTCCCTCCTCCACACTCGCCTGTGCATGCCGTTGAAAGCGTGTGGGTTTGGGATCTGATGCAATGTTGCGAGCGGCAAAGCCACGGTCAAAAACCACGGCGAAAAGTATTTTACGCACGCGGCGTCATCGCCCGCAGCCGAACCCTGAAATTGAAGCCAGGCGAAATGCCCGGCACCAGCGCAACATTAAATAGAAAAGGGCCAAAAGACCGGCGGCACCTATGCCGGTGGGGAGGGAATCGGCCGCTCTCTCGGAAATTTACCTTCTATCTGGATTTCGCGGCAGCCCTATTCCAAATCCTTTGTGTCGTTTTTGCACACAACGTGTCGGTGCGATCATGAACGACATGCTTGCGATTTTCAGGGCCAGGAAAGCCGAACTCGGCTTGAGCAATTCCGAACTCGAAGTGGCTGCCGGCCTTGGTGAGGGCAATGCTTCGCGGATACTGTCCGGCGAACGCGAAATGCGGGCCGGCACGATCAAGAAAATGTGCCGCGCGCTGAAGCTTGAACAGATTTTCGCTCCGACCGTCGCATGCGACTTTGGAGAAAACAGCGAACAGGACGATCATCAGCGAAACGAAAGGATGGCAACATGAGTGAACATGTGATCCCGGTCCGCGCTCCACAGGATCTTCGGCTTCGGCTCGATGCCGAAGCCGAGAAGAATGATCGTTCGCTATCGGCCGAGGTGCGCGTGCTGCTGCAGGAAGCGCTGTCCAGGCGCTCGACTGAGGGAAGCCGTCCCCATGCCGCATGAACTTTCCCTTGCCCAACAGGCTTTGCCTCGGCATCTGCAACCCTACGCGCACCAGATCGAAAAAGGACCAGCCGCCATGACGCCAGCACCTGACGAACCCATCCACGTTTCTGAGGAACGAGTTTACGGGGCCGGTGCCGAGCGTTGCGAAATCACCGGCCGCATTTTTGAAAATGGAAGCGGCGCACTGCCGCGCGAGCAGCAGACCGCGATGTTTCTCCGCGAGGCGGCCGTGGCCCGCGATATGCCGAGCGAAGGCGAGCGGTGCCCTGAAACAAATATCCCCTTCGAAGTTGGCAGCGGCGCTCTGACCCGGGCCCGGCAGACCGCCAATTTCAAAGCTTCTCTGAAGGCCTGAGGGAAAAGTCATGGCATCCATTCGAGACAGAATTTCCGGCGCACTCGGGGTGGCGACCACGGAGCAGCGGATCGAGGCAGAGCGCCAGGCAATTTCGGCGGCCGATCGGGAGATCGCCGACCTCCGCAGCAAACAGGCCGGCAACTTACTTGACCAGGATCCGCGTACCGCGTTTGACGGCGCGGAGGCATTGGCGGCGGCGCAACGCAAGCGCGGCATTCATTCCGACCGGCTCGAAGCCCTGCAGGCCTTGCGGCGGCAGGAAACAGTCGATCGGCGCGGGGAACAGAAAGCCGCCGCGCTGGCAGCGCTGAAAAAGCGGCTCGACACTGGCATCGTCCCGGTTGCGGCGCGGATCGACGCGGCACTCCAGGAATTGTCCGATAGCGTCACCGCATACGATGTCCTGCGGAAAGAGGCTTTCACGGGTTGGCCTTCAAATCTTTTTCCGCGGCAGGACTTCATGACGGTATTCGATGCCGTCGACGTTGTTGCCAGCCATTTGAATATCCACCGGTCCGCCCTTTTCCGACTCCCGCGCCTCTTGATGCATCTGCAAAGCGGCGACACGTTCACGCTGGCAGAACGCGCAAAGTCGAATGCCGATTGGCTGGTCCGCGGGTTCGAGGAAATGCCGCTTCCGGCTTTGCCTGAAGTTGACGAAGAAGAGGCAGCATGACCGAAGCAGCAATAGGGGCAGCGGCCGACCTCGCCACGCCGGCCACGCCAGCCGAACAAGCGGTGGCCAGGATTGCCGAGTTGAAGGCCGATCCCGATTTCGTAAAGCGCCACATCGACGGCGACCACGAAACGAAAGCCGAACTTGCGCGCCTTCACGAGATAGCGTTTCTGCCGTCGATGGGATCGATCATCTCCGGCGCGCCGAGCCATGAAGAGCAATGGGCGGAAACTGCGGCGCACCTTTCAACCGTTGCGGAATTATCGGACGGCATTCTCGAGGAAATCCGGCAGGGCAAACCAGCCAGCGCCCTCGAATATCGTCTCGCCGTCGCGCGCAAGAATGATCGCATGCGAGACCCTGCTTGGGTCGCAAAATACATGGCCGGCGGTCCTGAGCGGCGGGAAATGCTGCTGTTGAACAGCATCATCTCAAGAGGAATGCATCTAGGGTGACCGAGATCCAAACCAGCCACGCGATCGACGCTGCACAGTTTGGCCCGGCCATGGCTGCGCTGACCGAAAAGCAGCGCGCGTTTGTCTGCCACTATTTCGAATTTCCGCGCAAGCATGGCGCCGTTACCTATGCAGCTGTCAAGGCGGGTTATGGCAACACCCGGGCGTCCAGCGCTTCGATCGGGCATCAGCTACTCAGCGACGATAAAGTTCTGGCCGCCATTGCCGAGGAGAGTAGGAAGCATATCACGACGCTGGGCCCGCTTGCCGTTCGTGCCCTGAAGAAGCTGTTGGAAACGCCGACATCGCGTGATCACGGCCGCGCGCTCGGCATTGTGCTTGATCGCATCGCGCCGCAGTCTTCGACGCTCGAAGTGAACGTGAAGGGCGAAGTAAAGCTTTCGGCGAGTGAGGCCGCGCGCGTCATGGATCGCATCGAAACACTCTGCAACAAATTTGGCGTTCCGCTTCCGGCTCCGAAGATCATCGACCACGAGGCCGCAGCATGACGGAACGCTTAGGACTTTCGAAAGGCCACCGTTATTCGCTGGTTTTGGCGAGCGTGGCAAAGTGGGTGCTTCAAGATAGCATTGCGATGCCCGCTGATAAGCGCCTCGAATTTTTGGACCATCTGGAAAAGATGGTCGACGGCAAGCTTACTGCCGATGTGATCGCGCTCGTTCGGCCGATGGACTCGAGCGGCCAGGAACTCTGGAAAGAAGCTGCAAAGCTTGGTTGGCGCGGTTACCCGAGCGGGCTGGATGTGCTCGCCGATAAATTCGAAGTTTTTGCCGCGCTCAATCCGAGCCTGAAGGCGGCCCATGACGAGGCCTGCCGACCTTGGAGCAATAGCGCATGATCTCTGTGACCCCGGCGGCCGTCACGCTTAAGCTTTTGGAGGTGGTGACATGAGCGCTGACATTATCACCTTCCCTAAGCGGAAAGTGGGTCGCCCAGCTCCGATTGACGAAGCGTCGACCATTGCGATGGCGCAGGCTTCCGCCGAAGCGTTGAAAGGGGATGCCGCCGGGATGGTCGGCGTCGGCGCCTTCGAGGTGGTCAGAGCCCTGGCCGCCATATTTCCCGAGGAAGATTGATGGCCAACATTCGCGAATATTCAGCGCCCCAGGATCTTGGCCTCACTCCGTCCGATCGCGGCATCGACGCTACCGCTGCTGCTGCCCGCCGGATCGGTACGTTCTACAATCAGACAGCCGATCTCTACGGGCAGGAAGGAAACGAGGTCGGCAGCACGATCCGCGATGTTGGGGGCGTCATCATCGATGTCCAGAAGGCCGCGCAGAAGCGCGAAACCGATCAGCAGATTTCTCACGGCAGCGCGGCTGGCACGGCTGCCGCTGCAAATCTCGATGCTGCCTGGAATCTGACGGTCAATGGCGGCAAAGATGCCGACGGCAACGTCATCCCACCCGCCGACCCGAACAATCCTTCAATCCGCGCTAAATTCATGCAGGAGCATGTCGAGCCGGCTATCGATAAACTCAAGGAAGGATTCACGACCGAAGAGGGTCAGCAGTTTGCTGAGCGCTTCACCGAAAGCATGAGGGAACATTTTTCGGTCAAAACGGCCGCGGACATATCGGCGCTTGCAGGTGTCGCGGCAAAGAAGAATGCTGTAACGACGGTCAACAATCTGGCGTCAACGGTTCGCTCCGATCCGTCGTCGGTCGACTTCGCACTCAAGACGCTCGATCACACGACGGATGCGATGGCGGGTTCGGCGACGATGGATCCGGCGACCTTTGCCAAAATAAAGGACGGATTGGCGCAAGACGGCGGCAAGGCGATTGTTCAGTCGTACTTTTTTGGACTCGCTGAGAAAAATCCGGGAAAGGTCCAGGCCGAGCTCGATCGCGGCAAGTATGGCAAATATCTCGATCCGTCGGACGTTACCCAGATTCTCAACTATGCCCGCGTCAATGCGCGCCTCAATCAATCCGCTGCTGATAGCGCCCGCGAATCGCAGGACCATGCCGACAAGCAGGCCTTTACCCGTGCAGCGATCGATCTTGCCACCACGACGCTGCCAAGCGACCCATCGCAGAAACCGACCTTGCCGCCTGACTATTACGACCGCGCCCGCAAGCTCGCCTCGATGCCCGGCGCTGATCTGGGCCACGTGCGGAGCATGATTGAGGATGGCGAGCGAATTGCCAGCCGCCTCAATAAACCGGAGCCATTGGCGACGGTGTCGGCACGCAGTTCAATGGACATCATGACCCGCATGCGCGCGACCGACGACACGCATGTCGATGGCGAAGCCGCGGCAAATAAGGCTTACGGCGACGGGGAAATTACAGCTGCCGACCGCAATATGTTGGTCAAGGAATGGCAGGATTCGAAGACCGCCGACGGCGAGACGCTGGCGAAGACAAAAAGCGCGTTTTTCGACGCGGTTGAGCCGATGATCGTCAAACCGTTATCGGACATTACGGACGATTCCGCAAAATTGCGGCTCTACCGGTTTCAGACCGACGTCAATCGGAAGGTTGATGAATACAAGAGGGCCGGCAAGAATCCCCGGGATCTGTTCGATCCGACAAAGCCCGAATTCCTCGGTAATCCTGAATTCGTCAATCAACCGCAGTATCAAAGCAGCCTGCAGGGCAATCTGCCATCGATGGCTATCGGTAAACCGAGCGTCAATCTCACCGGGCCCGGGAAGGATATTACGGGCATTTCCGTGACCCCTGCGCCAATACCCAAGCGCGAGAAGGGCGAAACCCTCGATAGCTGGATGAAGCGTACCGGTCGCGGCTTCGCGCCACCGACAGCGGCGGCGCCCGCGCCGCCGATTGCAAACTGATATGAGCGAGCTCGATGACGCCCGCCAGGCCGGCTTTTCCGACGACGAGATCGCGCAATGGGCGAACGGACAGCGCGATAGCTGGCGCGAGGCAGGTTTTACAGATCAGGAAATCGACACCCAGATCACCGGCCTGAAAAACCCGCGCCAGATCCCGTCGCCGTTTCTCTCCCGATTTGGAGCGTTCGGGGAAGGCTTCAAGGCCGGCTTCGGTGAAGCGCCGGTTGGCCTCACAGACGGGGACGCCGAGAAGCTTCAGGACATCGGCATTTTCAGGAAACCCGGCGCACCGGCGACGTGGAACAGCGGTATTCAGTTTGCAAACGAAGCTCTGATCCGACCGGCATATACTGCCGCGGAGGTGCTGCTCCGCGGCGTCAACGGCGTGATCATGGGAATCGGTGCGGACCTCGGCAACGAGATAGCAAGCACGCTCGCGCCGATCACCGGCGACAACGAGTCAGACATCGCCAGAGCACGACGTGACACTGCGCAGATGGTGAACGTGGCGGCAATCCTGGCCGGCGAATGGGCGCCGGCCTCCCGTGTGGGCATTGCTGGCGATGAGGTTGTCGGCCACCTGCCGCGCGCCCAGGACTTCACGGATGCCACCAAGGCCGTGTCCGGCGGTGACGTGTCACCGGCCACCCGAGAGGCCATCGTGCAGCTTTACGAAGACCATGGCATTCACCCCGCCGAGGTCGCCCAGGACGCCCGGACCGAAGTCGGCGTAGCCAAAAGCTTGGCCGATGGGGAATTGCCGGCGAAATACGCGGGGAAGCCGGAGCCCGAGCCGCCACCGTCCATGCTTGGGAAGACCCCGCACGAGCCAAACCGGGCACTTGCGGACGAGGTTGACGCGTTGCGTGCCCAAAAGACCGCGGGCGACGAAACCGTGGCCGAGCAGTTGCAGACCAAAGAGGCAGAGTTAAAACAGGCTGACATTGAAGCCGGCGCCGCCCAATCGCCCGACGCCATTCCGACGGTGCGCTACATGGCTGCGGAGCGTCCTGAGGACGTCCTGAGCGGTCCGCGGGTTGGTAATGATGGTGGTGCTCCACCGCCTGGGGGATTCGCTGCGCCTCAGGAGCCGCCCTCCCGTGCCGCCCCATACTTCACCTATGACGACCGGCCGGCGCTGCAGAAGGCCTTCACCAGCGCGATCGAGGGCTACCAGAAGACGTTCCAGCCAGAACTGATCAGCGACAAGGCTTTGACCGCTGATCCGCTGTTCGCCCGCTACAAATCGATGCAGGCCATGGAGCGGGATCGCGTAATGGCCGAAGCCGAGGACGGTCATCAGGCCTGGCGCAAAGTCCCCGAGCCCGAGCGGCTTGCCTATCTCGACCGCGTCGAGCGCGGTGCCGCCCAGCCGGAGGAATTTAAGGCAGCGGCCGAGCGCCACAAGCGGATTTTGGCCGACGCATACGAAATAGAGAAGGACGCCGGGTCGAAGGCCGGTTACGTGCAGGATTACTTTCCCCATATTTGGCTCGACCCGCAGATGGCCCGCGATTTCGTTGCGACCCGCATCGCTCAGATCGGTCCAAAGTGGTTTCAGAAGGAACGAACCTTCGATTTCATCAAGGACGGCCTCGAACAGGGGTTGCGGCTGAAGAGCACAAACCCCGAGGACCTAGTCACCATGCGGCTGATGTCATCGGCCGATATGCGCGAGCGCGTGAACTTGTTGCAAGGCCTCGAAGAGATGGGTTTGGCGACCCGCGCCGAAGGGGCTCCTGGTGATCTCGCGCGCGCCGGCTGGTCTCCGGTCAACGCCCCCGACATGAAGCAATGGCTTCTCGCCCCTGACATTCAACCGTTGTGGAAAAACGCGGTCGAAGCAAAGGGCTTTTGGGCCAACGAGGGCGCGACCGGTTCGGTGTTCCGCGGGTGGATGGCGTTGAAGGCCGTTTGGGTGCCGATCAAGCTGGCGCTTTCAGCCTTCCATCCTCTGCACGTCGCGCACATCAACGCCTTTGCCGAATACCCCGCCATTGCTTGGCGTCAGATCGGCGATGGCGATCTTGCCGGCGCGTTCAAAAGCGTTGCCGAGGGCGTCTATGGCCAGGTGGCCGCGGCAATTCCCTACGTGCCGCAAAAGGGCAAGATGGCTCGCGAGGGCTGGTTGCTGCCCGAAAGCGAGCGCACACCGGCGCAGCAGGCCGCCGTTAGCCTGATGAACGACGGCGGGTTTGTGCCGCAGATTTCCGAGGAAATGAAGATTGCCGGCAAGCGGAGCCTCGAGAAAGCCTGGGACAAATCGCAATGGTACAAAGTTCTGCCCCTGGCCACGCGCGAAGCCATCAAGATCCTGCAGGCCCCGATATTCGAGCAATGGATTCCCAATTTGAAGGCCGCCGCCTACCTCAACGAGGCTCAGGCCCATCTGACAAAATTCCCGGAACTGCTCGATAACGATGCGCAGCGGATGGTCGCCATGCGAACGATCGCTAAATCGATCGACAACCGCTATGGGGAAATGAACTATGGCACCGTGTTCTGGGACCGATATGTCAAGGACGCGGCGATCGGCACCTTCCTGTCGCTCGGCTGGAATCTCGGCTTCGCCCGGGAATTCGGTGGTTCGGTGCTGCATCCGGAGATCCAGCTGATCCGGCGTCTCGCCGGCAAGGAAACCGAAACTCAGGCGACAATCCGGCAAGCCCAAAACAAGGTTTCGTTTGTTGTGGGTTATGTCGGCGGCGCCATGCTGCTCAACGGCATCATGACGTACATGCTTTCGGGCGAGCAGCCCCAAGGGATGGATTGGTTTCTGGCGCGCATCGGCGGCAAAAATCCCGACGGCACTGATCGCCGCGTTACCAACATGACTTACCTGCGCGAAATTCCGATGGTGCTGAAGCACATCCAAGAGCGAGGCGGCAACATCGCATCCGGTTTGATGGAGATGATCTATAATAAGCTGGTGATCCAGCCTGTCGTGGAGATGGCGAAGAACCGAGACTATTACGGCAACGATATCTGGAACGAGAATGGCCCAGCCTATCAAAAGGCGCTGCAGGCCATGACGCACATTTTCAAGGATCAGTTTTCCCCCATGTCGATCAGCGGTGCAAACCAGCAGCTTTCAATGGGCGGTGGCGCGCGCGAAGTCGCATTGTCGTTCCTCGGTTTCGGCCCGGCACCGGCTTATGCCGAAAAGAGCGCGACACAGAATCGCATCGGCTATCTGTTTCAGCGCCACGTTGCGCCCTACGCGCGGCCCGAGGAAATGGGCGAGAAGTCCAAGACCCGGGGCGATATCCGTAACGAAATCTTGCTAGCGAAACAGCGTGGCGACCAAGCCGCGGTACAGGCCGCATCGCAGAAGTGGATGCAGGCCGGCGGCTCGCGGCAAGGCCTCTCAAATATCATGCTGGGGATTTCGAGCGACGTTTCGATGTTTCGCGCGCTGCCCGAGCCTGATCAGAAAGCGATCATGGATCAGGCCTCTCCCGAGGAGCGTTCGAGATATCAGCCGTTCCTCAAGAACAACGTGACCAGCCAAACCGCTGACTTGGTGGTCGAGGCGCAGAAGGCCCGCAACGCGGGCGACCAGGCCACGGCCGCAGCGATCGAGCAGAAAATGAGGGACCTGATCCAGGGTGCTGCGAAGGACGGCCACATCACCAGTCGCGCCGCTTTCATGCGATCGGTCGGTGAGCAGATCGTCGCACGGAACGCACCGGAGTTGTCGGCCATCCTTAGCCTGCCTAAACGGCTGCGTGGGCAGTATCTGCAGCAACAGCAACGGTAGCAGTCAACGCGCGTTAGGATGTTCAGATGAGCGACATATGTAATTTAATCGTTGCGGCTGTATTGACGACACAGGGCTGCGCAAAGGGTCCAGAATGCTTGGAGTCGACCGACGGACGAAAAGTGTTGTGCACTCCCATGCGTCAGATTGCTTGCCCGACACCACCCGCGTTCTACGATTGTAGACGCTCCGACGGCTCGACCTATCAAACGCCAGCACTCCCGAAATAACGCGAATTTCACGTCGCGCGCATCTTGTATCCAACTGGCGTCGTTAAACCTTTTGCCACAAGCAATGGCTCGAATTCGAGGAGCCGAGCTGCAGAGATGCAGGCTCCGAGGTTTGTTGGAACAGACATTCGAGTTGGCGCAATTACACTCGTCGGTCCGGCTTGAATGGTCATATTTCCGGTGACATCCTGAACTGCCACACCGAACGCAACTCCAATTAGTTTGATGCGGACGCCACCCATCATCGTATTGCCATGCCGGTCCATGTACCCGTTCTCATTGTAGAGGAATACGGGGGAGCCGCTAGCTCCGGGCCATATAGCGAAGTCGACCAAGAATTCCTGCTTGCCTTTGAAATCGATATATGGGGCCGTCGCTGAATAGCCCCTGTGAAAAATCGGCAGGTTGTGAACGTCATCCCACAGTTGGCCTGGAAACCCCACTGTGAGGAGCTGCTCAACGGGTAGCAACTGCTTGAATTCCTCGGTGGTCGGTATGAGGCTTTGATCCAACCCTCTTAAGAACGGCGCAGTCCCGGCGGCTATAAGTTTCTGTAGATGGTTGCCGATCGGTATGATCGCGAGATCAACGGACGGGTGGAAAAGCGACATGCTTTGAATGTCCGGGATCTCAAGTTTGAGATGTTTGTCCGAATTGGGAGAGCCATCTGCATTCGTGCTGGCGACAAAAAAACTGCAATCCTTAAGGCCCTCTAGGACATGCTTGTTAGTGACTATCGCGGGAAAACTTCCTGCAGACGTTTGAAAAAAATGAAATAAGAATCCCGTCCCCCATCTCACCTGTCCGGCGGTCTCGTTAGAGATTCGAACTACCGCATGCATCAACTGCTCGGTCGGTGTCATTGGAATAGGTGCGCTTGCTGCGGCGGGCAAAATAGCGGTATCGGCCATAGCGGTTCCTCCAAAAAACGTCGTTGCGGCGCTAAGCAGAATTTCGAGCGCCCTTCGGCGATCCAGTTTCACTTCCCCGCCCTCCGCCTTGATTTAATTGTGGCTCCAATGGTCGAGTTTTCGCCGAGTGTCCCGCAACCTGTGCGAGCACACAACAGAAAAGGCGCAATCCTTTCCCTGAGGGGCTTGGCAAATCGCAGAAATCGGATGATGCTGTCCGTGGGTGTCAGAGCCCGGACCAGTGATATCGGCCGCAATCCCTGCAAGGATTCGCCATGTCGCCTGCAAGCGACGGGCAGCGGCTGAGGTGAGCCCGATGGGCTCAACGGACGCGCTTGGCGGCGCGGTACCGACCGGACCTTTATGGCCGGGGCGTGCCGTTCTGTCCAGAGGGCTTCGGCTCTTAAAAGCGGTGCACCAGTCTCACTGGCTGGCTCTGACCCCCCGGCTGCTCCGTCTGTCACGGAGCGCGGCTGTCAGAGGCCGGACAATCAGTGAGCAAAACCCATGACAACCTTAACGCACGGAAATTCCCCAGCGGTCGACGAGTCGAGTTTATTTGCGCCCGTTCTCAGTACCCGTAGGAGTTTTCTCATGAATTCAGTAGTTGCGTTACCCATAGTCGCCGCATTGCCCGTCGCCGCACCCGCGATGACTCAGTCAGACTCCGATGTGGAGTTGGTAGAAGCAGCGGCCGGCCTCGATTCCACTGACCGGGCGATCGAGGATATGCACAAAAAACATGGAGACGATGCCGACAGCCGAGATGATTATCACGCGCTGGAGGAAACTCGAGACGAGCACATCGCAACCTTGATCACCGTGCCGGCTACCTCGACGGTTGGCATCCAAGCCAAGGCCTCCGTATTAAGGTCGCAGCGGATGATCGAGGACTACAATCGGCACCAGCAGGTCGCCGTTTCGCTGGCGGAGGACATACTTGGAAGTGAATCGCCGCCGCTCGTCCCCGCTGGCTGGCATCCCGCAGACAAGCTTGATGCGCTGTGGCAGGAGCGCCAGCAGATCGTCCGCCAAGAGAACGCGATTCACAGGCGGCTCGACGATGCACGGGAACGGATGCCGGCGTGGGCGAAAAGTGGCGCCGAATATATCAACGCCGCTGGCGAGCGTTGCGGTCATAATGTGGGTTGGCCCGAAGTCGCGGTGCTACCGGCCGCGCCTGAAATTAGCTACGCGCGACGGCTCATTCGGGTATCGCCGCAGCACATCAAAGAGAATTTTGAAAACTATGTCAGCCTCTACCCAGGAAGCAGCAAGAGAGCCTTGCGACTTCGCGCGAAAGCGCGTGAGAACTATCGCGCCAGCATGCGGCGCCTGATCGCTCGTCTACGTGAGCGGCGGGCGATAGAAGGCGACCTTGGAATTCCGGCGATGGAGGCCAAGGTTGATGTGTTGTATGATCGGCGTTGGGGCATCAAGGACGCGATCGAAAAGCTACCGCCGACTATCAATCAAGCAGCAGCGCTCGCTTTGATTGAAGCCCTGATCGACGGCAAGTCCGGATCGTCGGTCAGTGATCCGGACGATCATCTGTCGCCGATACTGATCATGTTGAGAGGCATCCGCCCCTACTTGACGGGAGCGATCAGGGTCACTGTCGACAGAATGTTCAACGAGCCCGACGCGACTTTGGCTGAGTTGGACTTGGCAATCGCCTGACGTTCTCGCTCCGATCCGCATCCGTTCGTTTCTCGGTGGGACTCGAATGACTGACGACGCGCAGTGATTTCAACGACTTGCTCGCCCGCACTTTTTCCGATGACGAACGGGTGCGAGCGAGTTCAATGGCTTAATGCCCTTTCAGCAGTCACAGCGCATGACCGCTGAATTGAGAACAAGATGCGGACGGTACGGGCTCAGGTCCGCGCCCCGATATGGAGAAAGCCGAAATGCTCGATGAGATTCGCACCTTCTTTGAGGAGCTTCGGCAGCAGCCCGCGCCGTTGTGGCCAGAAGGTGTTCCAGTGATCAACCCGGCCACGGGAGAAGACCTGCGGGCCGTATCCGAATTGCACTGGCGGCTCCAATCGCAATGCGCAGACGAATTGGAAGCCAAGATCATCGGCCTGTACGAGGCCGGCGCCGACAACACGGCGGCGATCGGTATCTTCGATGAAGTCGTCGCCATCGTCCGGCGGAAGACAGATCCGCACGAGGTGCGCGTCAAGGAGATCGGGCGCCTGATGAAAGCGCGAGGATCGGGGGCTTAGGCCAAATTCCCGTATATCGCCCTAAGCAAGAGCGTCTTGTCGCCGAGCAATCGTTGCATCCTCGGCATGTCACCTGCCAACCGGGCCGCCTCGAGCTGCTGATCCAGATCCCTACAGCGGACCGCGAAATATGTCGGGCTCATTGTCGTTCCCCTCGCTTCGAATCACCCCATTATACGCGAAACATTGCGTGGTTCAGACCGTGGCTTTGCCGTTTCCGATTCGGAAATCGCTAGTAATTTCAGTTAGGTTGACGGGACACCCCTTCCGCCACCTGCTAGTCTCCTAGTGTCTACACACGTCCATATCTGACACCTAAGACATTGTGACGTAACGCAAAATTCTAGTTTAGCGTCGT
>Ga0207702_10002798_pt1 | contig 16344 bp, 14 predicted proteins | sample KBSCornC62_FD_184302 | JGI IMG/M metagenome (GOLD analysis project Ga0207702, IMG submission 184302) | Corn rhizosphere microbial communities from Kellogg Biological Station, Michigan, USA - KBS Corn C6-2 (SPAdes) (version 2) | ecosystem: Host-associated > Plants > Roots > Rhizosphere > Soil ...
GCGATATTGCTCAAACCTCTTCACTGATGAATGCCGTGAAGAGGTTTGAGCAATATCGCTCGCTCCTGTTTGCCATCGCCTATCGCATGTTGGGCGGCGTGGCGGAGGCGGAAGACATGGTGCAGGAAACTTTCCTGCGCTGGCGGCGTCACGGCGATGAGCCGGTTCAATCTGATAAAGCGTTCCTGATGACGATCATCACGCGCCTGTGCATTGATCACTTGAAGTCGGCGCGTCATCAACGCGAGCAATATGTCGGGGTCTGGCTGCCGGAACCCCTGGTGGAGCCCGATGGCAACGACCCGGCCAAGGCGGCTGAACTGGCGGACTCGCTCACCAACGCGTTTTTGTTGATGGTGGAAACGTTGTCGCCGGTCGAACGTGCGGTCTTTTTGCTGCGGGAGGTCTTTGACTATGACTATGCGGAGGTCAGCCGGATCACCGGCAAATCCGAGGCGAACTGTCGTCAGATGGTGGTCCGGGCCCGCGAACATCTGGCCGCCCGGCGGCCGCGTTTTAATGCCGATCCGGTGCGGGCTGAAAGGCTGTTGAACCGGTTTTTGCGGGTGCGGGAGCAGGGCGACACTGAAGGTCTTCTGGAATTGCTGGCCGAAGATGCCGCCATTTATTCGGACGGTGGCGGCAAGGCGAACGCCGTCCGCCAGCCGCTGATCGGCGCGGCCAGGGTGGCGCGGTTTTTCATCAATATCCAGCGGGTTTACGAGCGCACGCCGATGGATATTCAAATCCGCTTTGCCATGATCAATGCCGAACCCGGCTTGTTGGTTTTCCGGGACGGCAAACTGGAACAGTCCATGACGTTTGAACTGGCTGATGGCCTGATCCAGGCGATCTATATCGTCCGCAATCCCGACAAATTAAAACATTTGCCCCAATTAAATTAACCAAGAAATCGAAATCACATTATGGAAACACGTTTAAAATTGAATCCGAACAGCGGTGTCTATCAGGCCATGCTGGGCCTGGAAACCTACGTCCGCAAATCTTCCGGTCTGGAAACCTCGCTGCTGGAACTGGTGCGCATGCACGCTTCGCAAATCAACGGTTGCGCGTTCTGCCTCGACATGCATTCCAAGGACGCGCGGGCCGCCGGCGAAACCGAGCAGCGGCTGTATTGTCTGCCGGCGTGGCGCGAATCGCCGTTCTATTCCGAACGCGAACAGGCTGCCCTAGCTTGGACGGAGGCGGTCACGCTGGTCTCAGAGGGACATGTGCCGGAGGAAGTCTTTGAGCAGGCGCGGAAGCATTTTTCGGAGGAGGAACTGGCTCATCTGACCCTGGCGATCGTGACGATCAATGGCTGGAACCGTTTCGCCATCGCCTTCCGTGCCGTCCCGGGCGCGTATCAGCCGGGCAGCATTCATCCGAAAAAATGAATGTGATTTAAAGCACACCTGCGTTTCACCAACTCATTTGCAAGATGTCGACGATTTGCGCCGATGGCTGGACATTCAGGCTTTGACCGCGTGGGCTTTCAGCGATTCCAGATCCACAAACTCCAGCACGGAGATGTGGCTGGCTTCCAGCACGACGGGACAGGCTTGGCCGGCTTCGAACGCCTGCGCCCAGCTCCGCACGCAAACGCACCAGCGGTCGCCGGGTGTCAGGCCGGGGAAATCGTATTCGGGGCGCGGCGTGATGAGGTCGTTGCCTTGCAGCGCCAGATATTCGAGAAAGGGCTGGGTGACGTGGCAACAGATGGTGTGCAGTCCGCGATCTTCCGGTCCGGTGCGGCAATAACCATCGCGATAAAACCCGGTAACGGGCGATTGGCAGCAACCTTGTAATTCTCCGCCTAATACATTCGTCGGCATGCTGGGACTGTGCCACAACCGCATTGATGGTCAAGCGACAGCTTGGCGGTCTGAGTTGTTCCTAATGGCGATTTGCGTTTTGGTTATGGCAAATCCGGAATTCCTTATTTATTTCACGCGGCATTTTGACTTGCAGATGCGGCTCGTGTCTGAGAATTTGCCGGCAATCAGCCAACAAGGTTCTCATCATGAAAAACTGTTCAGGGGCTTTCTTCCTGGTATTAATTTGCTGGGCATTTCCGCAGAATTCGCGCGCCGTTCCCGGTGACGAGCATTGGGACAAGCAGTTCGCCCTGCCTGGAATCACGAATATCGTCTATGCCATCGCGAGCCATGGCGGCAAGGTTTACGCGGCCGGTCCGCTGACATCGGGCAGCACCACCATCGGTTCCATCCAGGTCTGGGATGGATTGCAATGGTCAACGCTGGCTTCGGTCGTCGGCACCGGCACGCCGCCGGTCTATGACATGGTCTTCATGGGTAACGATCTTTACGCAGGCGGATATTTCACCAACATAAACGGCGTGGCCATACGAAACCTTGCCAAGTGGGACGGAACCGCCTGGACCGGTCTGGGGCTGACTGGTTCCGTCCTGAGTCTGGCCGTGGATGGCGGCAAGCTTTACGCCGCCGGTAATTTCACTAACACCGATGCTGGAGGCGTGGTCATGACGAATATCGGTTATTGGGACGGCACCTGGCACGCGCTGGGCGGTGGCATCGGCTTGCCCGGTTTGTCCGGCCCGAACGCGGTGGCGGTGAAAAACGGTCTTGTCTATGCCGGCGGCTTCTTCACCAATTCCGGTTCGACGTTTATGACGAATATGGCTGTGTGGGACGGCTCGACCTGGTCGCAAGTCGGTAGTGGACTCGGCGTGGCGGGCAGCACCATCGTGTATTGCCTCGGGTTCAACGGGAATGATCTTTATGCGGGCGGCTTCTTTTCCCAAGCCGGTTCCACGGCCGCCACCAATATTGCCCGTTGGGATGGTGCCAACTGGTATCCCTTGGGCAGCGGGTTGTCCGGATCGGTGAATAGCATCGGTTCATTAAACGGCACTGTCTGTGCGGCAGGAGGTTTCACATCCGCCGGTTCGGTGCCCGCAACGAATTTTGCAGTTTGGAACGGCTCGTCCTGGGCTGCGGCCGGCGCCGGGATCAGCGCGACTGGCTACCGGGTGTTGAGCAATGGCACCAATGTCTATGTCGGCGGGATTTTTCTGGCTGCCGATAACAAATTCGCAAATAGCATTGCGGCCTGGGATGGATCCAGTTGGAGCCTGCTGGGAACGCCCGGTCAGATCAACGGCATCAACAGCACCACGCGGGCATTGGTGAGCGACGGCACCAATCTGTATGTCGGCAGCGTCTCCTCGTCGTTACGATACGCCGGACAGACGAACGTCAACATGATGGCCCGCTTTGATGGCCATTCATGGTTCCCCCTTGGCAGTGGCATCACGGGTGCGAGCGGTGCGACCATTTATTCGCTCGCCCTGGCGGCTGACAATTCACTGTATGCCGGTGGCTACTTCAACAACGCCGGCGGAACCAGTGTGCAAAACATCGCGCATTGGGATGGCAACAACTGGTCCGCAGTCGGCAATCCCGGTGGCGTGGTGGCTTCCGTCACGGTCCGGCCGGATGGAGTCTATGCTGCGGGGGCGCCTTACAACGGCAGTGTCTATGGTTCCCCATTTTTCGTCCGCTGGAATGGCTCGGCCTGGAATAATGTTCTGGCTTTCAATCCGGACGACACGTTCTTCGCCCTCTATTTCAACGACCCGAATATCGGCATGACCTCGGTCGCATTCATCGGCACCGATATTTATGTCGGCGGCCATTTCAGCATCACCTGGCACGATCCGGATTTCAATGGGACGAACTGCATGAATATCCTGCGGTTTGACGGCACTTACGCCCGCATCATGGGAACCGGTCTGAACAGCAACGTCACCTCCATGGCGGTCAGCGGCACCAACCTGTATGTCGCCGGCCTGTTCACCAACGCCGGAGGCATCGCCGCCAGCAAGATCGCCAGGTGGGACGGCAACACTTGGACCAATCTCGGCACCGGCCTGATTGGCGCAGGCAGTATCAGCAGCCTCGCCGTGATCCGTGATTATCTCTACGCGGGCGGTTCCTTCACCAACATGGGCGGCACGCCGGTCAATCGCATCGCCAGATGGGATGGCACCAACTGGTCAGCCCTCGGCAGTGGCGTGTTCATTCCCGGCTCCTCAAGCGGCTCAGTCAGCGGGTTGGGCATTTCCGGCAACGACCTTTATGTTGGGGGCAACTTCCGTATAGCCGGCAACAAGCCCGCCTATGATCTTTCCCGCTGGAACGAGGCGATGAATTACAGCACCCCCCAGCTGACACCACTGCCGGCGAATGGCAACACTGCCAGCTTCCGTCTATCCGGCATCAGCGGCCTGATCAATATCATCGAGGCCACGACGAATTTCACCGCTTGGACGCCAGTGCTGACCAACAGTGCCGGCTTGTATGACTTTACTGATCCGAATGCTGCCAGCTATGGATTCCGCTTTTATCGTGCCGTGCTTTGGCCCTAGCGTTGTTAAAACATTTTACGCTCTTAATCCTTTATCTCCGGCACAAATCGCAATCAACCCTGATATTGTTCGTTGCTGACTTTTTCCAGCCAGTCCACGGCTCTGCCGTCGAGTTGTTCCTGAATGGCGATGTGCGTCATGGAGGTGGTGGGTGCGGCGCCGTGCCAGTGTTTCTCGCCCGGCGCAAACCAGACGATGTCGCCGGGACGAATTTCTTCCATCGGACCGCCCTCGCGTTGCACGCGTCCGCAGCCGGCGGTCACGATGAGCGTCTGTCCCAGTGGATGCGTGTGCCACGCGGTGCGCGCGCCAGGTTCAAACGTGACGATGGCACCGCTGACGCGGGCGGGCTCACTGCCCTTGAAGGGCGAGTCAATGCGCACGGTGCCGGTGAACCAATCGGCCGGGCCTTGGGCGGAAGGTTGTGATCCGCTTCGTTTGATTTCCATGGTTCCATTGTTCGCCTTTTTCAATGCCCGGTCAATGGTTCCAATTCTTGGTTGTTTGCGAGAAAGCAGAATTCAGCGCCGTGTTTTTATTTGCAAAAGCTGGAAGGCGCGGACAATTTACGCTTTGAATAGAGTATTTAAGGGGATTTTATGTTGAACCTGTTCGAGGCCATCCGCACGAATCCGAGCTACAACAAGCTCGAGATCGGCGATTTCTTGTTTGTCGAATACACCTGCGGCACCGACGCGGAAAAACTCCCGAACTGGACGGACACGGATTACCTCATGCATGTCGTCACGGGCGCAAAAACCTGGCACACGATTGATGGCATTTGCAAAGCCAATCCCGGCGAGACGCTGTTCGTCAAAAAAGGTGCGACCATCGTGGAACAGCATTTCGAGAAGGATGTCTGTCTGCTGACGTTTTTCATTCCCGACACTTTCGTGCGCAGCACGGTCCGGGAACTGGGCGGCAAAAGCGGCGTTGTCACTTCCGGGGTGGAGCCGATCAAGGCCGCCGCGCGCGTGGAGAACGATGTTGGGCTGAACGCATTTTTCCAATCCATGCGCAGTTATTTTTCCGGCGTGGAAAAGCCCTCGGAACCGTTGCTGCGGTTGAAGCTGAAGGAATTGATCGTCAGCGTCCTTACCAGCGGAAAAAATCCCGCACTGGCCGCCTATTTTCAGCAGATCGGGGCAAGCGATGCGCCTTTGGTGAAGGAGATCATGGAAGCGAATTTCCGCTACAACCTTTCGCTGGAGGAATACGCCAAGCTGTGTCACCGCAGCCTGTCGTCATTCAAGCGCGATTTCCAAACGCACTTTCAGGAGGCGCCTGGCAAATGGCTGTTGCGCAAACGCCTCGATTATTCCGCCGCGTTGCTGCGCAGTTCCAAGCTGAACGTCACGGAGATCGCGTTTGAAAGCGGCTTCGAGGATGTTTCCCATTTCAGCCGGGTGTTCAAGGAGCAGTTTGGGGTGCCGCCGATGACTTACCGGCAGGCAGAATAGCCGCCGGGTGAGCTTTCCAGTCAAATAATTGAGCCGGGCAGCAAAGCGCGGGTCAACCGCTTTTGCCATGATGTTTCCACACGATACAAATGGAAAACATCATGCAAACAACAACATCAACCGCCGAACGCCAAGACACGAGCGCTTATCTCAACGCTCCCAGGATCCCCAATCTCGAAGCCATCAAAGCCCGGCAGCAGGCGACTTGGGAAGCCGGCGATTTCGGTCAGATCGCCCGCACCATCGAAAACGTTGCCGAGGAATTCATGGCGCGGCAACCGCTCCGGCCCGGCGCACACGTGCTGGACGTGGCCTGCGGCACGGGAAATCTTGCCGTCATCGCCGCCCGCCCCGGCTGCACGGTCTGGGGCATTGACATCGCTCGCAACCTCATTTGCCAGGCCCGCATCCGCGCCGCTGAAAAAGGTTTGCGCATCAATTTCATGGAAGCGGATGCCGAGGATCTGCCGTTTGATGCCGGACAATTCGATCTGGTCGTGAGCATGTTCGGCGCGATGTTCGCGCCCCGTCCGCCGGTCGTCGTCGCCGAGTTGTTGCGCGTGACCAAACCTGGCGGGCGCGTTGCCTTGGCCAACTGGACGCCGGAAGGTTTCATCGGGAAAATGTTTCACATCTTCAAGGCGCATCTGCCGCAGCTGCCCGCCGGGGTGCCGTCGCCAATGGGCTGGGGTGACGAAGCCACGGTGCGCGCGCGTTTGCAACCGGGTTTCCGTGAAGTGCGGCTGACGCGTCGCATCGCGCTGATGCGCTATCCGTTTCCGCCCGCCGAGACGGTCGAGTTCTTCCGTCAATACTATGGGCCAACCCAGAAGGCCTTCGCCGCGCTCGATGCCTTCGCGCAAGCCGCGTTGCGGCGGGATTTGGTGGAGCTGCAAACGGCGCACAATATCGCCGCAGCTCCGGGCACCACTGAAGTTGCCGCCGAATATCTGGAAGTCGTCGCATTGCGGCGCTAAGCGATTCAGAAAATCACAAATCACAGCACATCCAAACAAACCTATGTATAAAACCGAAAACCTGACCAAACTGAAGAAGATGGACGCGCTCGCGCCGGAACTGATGAAGGCGTTTTGGGCGTTCGACCAGGCCGCCGTCGCCGAAGGGGCAATTCCCGTAAAGTATAAGGAACTCATCGCCGTGGCCGTCGCGCTCACCACGCAATGTCCGTATTGCCTCAGCATCCACAGGGGCAATGCGCGCAAAGCCGGGGCCACCGAGGCTGAACTGGTCGAAGCCGCCATCGTCGCCGCCTCGCTGCGGGCTGGCGCAGCCATGACGCACGCCACGCATGTGTTGACCGACTGAACGTGTTTTCTGCGCGCGCTGAAGAGTTGCCACGCGCGTCGAACTTCAAGCAACTCAACTGAAACACTGAAGAAAAAAAATATATGCCATTAATCAACGTAAAACTCATCGAAGGCGTTTTGACCCCGAGCCAAAAACAGGAAGTCATCCGCAAGCTCACCGATGCGATGGTCGCCATCGAAGGCGAAAACGCCCGCCCGGTGACGTGGGTGGTCCTCGAAGAAGTGAACAGCGGGGAATGGGGCATCGGCGGAAATCCGCTTACCACGAACGGCGTTAAGGCGCTTTTGGCCGCCAGGCCAAAAGGCTGAAACCCGAATCCCTGCTCCAGCAAACCCGGCCATGGCGTGGTGATGGTGATTCACACTGGCCATGAGCCGGGTCGCTGACTTCGGGCGATTTGCCTCCAAGATGGGCAAGTCGGTTGGCGTTCGCGACGATCTGTCCGCGCGGACTTGTTTGTTGGCAAAGATGAACTATTGTCCGTGCCGGCAAAAATATGTCACAAACGCACAATCGTCCGCTCATCATCTTTATTCTCGGCGCGCTGTCCACCATCAGTCCGTTCGCGATTGATATGTATTTGCCGGCGTTTCCCGAGATGGCGACGGCGTTGCACACGACCACCGCGCGCATCTCGCTCTCGCTGGCCAGCTACTTTGCCGGCCTGGCGGCCGGGCAGTTGATCTATGGGCCGCTGCTGGACCGGTTCGGACGCAAACTGCCGTTGTATGCCGGACTGATATTGTTTGTCGTGGCCTCGCTGGCGTGCCTGCTGTCCCGCAATGTAGAATGGCTCGTGGGCTGGCGCTTCGTGCAGGCCGTCGGCGGCTGCGCGGCGGGCGTGGCGGCGATGGCGATGGTGCGCGACTTTTTCCCCGCGCGCGAAACGGCCAAGATCATCTCGCTGCTCATCCTCGTCATCAGCGCGTCGCCGTTGCTCGCGCCGAGCATCGGCGTGTTTGTGGCGGTGCATCTCGGCTGGCAATGGGTGTTCATCGTCCTCGCCGCGTTCGTGCTGCTGATGCTGGCGGTGACGGCGTTCGTGCTGCCGCAAGGCCATGAACCCGACCGCAGCGTTGAGATGCGACCGTTGCCCATCCTGCGCAACTACGCCGCCGTGCTCAAAGACCCGCAATTCATCACCTACGCGCTGGCGGGATCCTTCGCGTTTTCTGGCTTGCTCGTCTATGTGGCCAGTTCGCCGATCGTGTTCATGGAAGTGTTTCACGTCAGCACGCAGCAATTCGGCGCCATCTTCGCGGGATTGTCTGTCGGTTTCATCGGGGCCAACCAGGTGAACATCTTTCTGCTCAAAAAATATTCCAGCGAACAAATCTTCCGTGGCGCGCTGCTGGTGGAGTGTCCGATGGCGTTGCTGCTACTGGTGGGAACCCACTATGGCTGGTTCGGACTGTGGTCCACGCTCGGGCTGTTGTTCATCGTGCTGTCCATGCTGGGGCTCTCGGTGCCAAACGGCTCGGCGCTGGCGCTGGTGCCGTTCGATCACAACATCGGCAGCGCGGCGGCGATGCTGGGTTTTTTGCAGATCGGCGTGTCCGGGCTGGCCTCGGCGAGCATCGGCATTTTTGATTCCCACACGTTGCTGCCCGTGGCGCTGGTATTGGCGGCGACGTCGTGGATCGGGTTGGCCATCCTGTTCATCGGTAAACGCCGCATCCCGCAACTGCGCTTCGTCGAGGAAAAGGACGCGCATCCGCTACCCCATTGAAACGTCGCTGCCGGCAATTGCCAGGTTTGACCTGAATTGAAGCCGGATGGTTGGACGGAATCGAATCGAAGGCGAAATTCCATTGGTCTGAATGGCCGTGGATTGTTACTGTCGAATCCATCATGAATTCAACCCGGCATTCAAGTCTTCTGCGCTGGGGTGTCTTGCTTGGGCTCGCCGCGTTGCTCGGACTGGGGTTAGCTGCGACGATGGAGCCGTCAACCCCGCTCGTTATCACCTCGATTGCGGTCGTGGAGACCAATCTGGAGTTTGTGGCCACCTTTCCGGCGGGAGTGGAACGCGCGGTTTTGGAGCTGCGGCCAGATCTCGATTCCGTTTGGGAGCCGGCCGCCATCGTGAAAGTTCCTGCTGGTGGAGGAGCCGTTGGGTTCACCCTGCCCAAGCCAAACCTTGAACACGCATTTTTTCGCCTGAACATCACGTTACACACGGCGACCAACAATCTGGTCTCTGCCGAATCGCAGTTCGTCGTGGTGCCGCCGCTGGATGCCGCTGCCAAAAACTCCTCGCCGGCGGAAGCAGTCTTTCATTTTAAAGGCATGATTGATGGCTCGGACCGGATCATCATCACTCATCAGGGCGCGCTGTGGGAGCACGTGAATTGGGGCTGGCCGGTGAGCGTGGTCACCGTGAATGACTCGCAATGGAATCCTTCTGAAAAGAATTTTATCACAACGACGGGCGCGGTTCGGTTTCTGCCGGAAAAATATTCGTTGTCGGCGGCCCGGCTGGAGGTCATGACCAACCGTGACGTGCTGGCCTTGGAGCGGACGAATGGCGCTTTGATCGTTTATTTGAACGACACGCCGCCCGGAGCCGCGCCTTGCGAATTTAAGATCCATTTTCCGCGCACACGAGTGAAACCGAGGCCGGTTCGATCGTCGCCGTCGGCCACCTTGAAGATCACGGCGCAGATTGATGGCAGCGATGTCCTGAAGATCACGAAGCAAGAGGCCGTCTGGACCCACCGCGCCTGGGATTATCCCGCCGCCGTCCGATTGAACGACATTCCCTGGGATGTTCGTCGGACCAATACGCTGTCGAACTCGGGCACGAATCAATTTTTACCGGATCAGGTTGATCTTTCGACCGCTAAAATCATCAGCCGCAAAGGTCGCGATCTCGCAACCATGTGGGCCGACCGCGATGCAGTCTGGGTTTCTTTTGCGGATAATCCCAACGGGGCTGAAGCTTACGAATTGGATCTCTCCTTTGGTAGTGAACCGTAAAAGATCGGCTACCGTGCATAGCTGCCAGGTATCCTGGCCGTAAATCGTTTTTTGATGCAGGTGACGATGACTGGCCGATGACGGCGATTCAAATCTCACCTCGCAGCTTGAAAGGTGCGCACATACGCCGCCAGCGCCTCGATCTCCGCAGGGGATAATTTTTTCTCGAAGGCGGGCATCGCCCTGGGACCGGTTTTAATGGCGTCAATGATCTCGTCATCCGTGGCTTGCCAGTGGGTGTCGGTGAAATTCTGCGCGCCTACCAGCCGACCATGAAATGTCCGGGCGCGACCGTCCTTGCCGTGGCAGGTGGCGCAGCTTTCCGCGAACAGTCCCCGGGCATCCACTTTTTCCTTCGGCCATCCGGCCTGTTGCTTGGCCAATGTATTGCTGGAGGCGCAGCCGGAGGCTAACCAAGCCAGACCGGAAACAAGAATCAGAATCGAGGCGATTTGATTTTTCATATTTTTAACTTGGAATACCAGAGCTTAGCTCAAGTAGCGCAGGCTTTCCAGTCAGCGAGTTCAAGGAGCATTCCTGTCCCGTGTTTCCCAACTGGCGACTGGAAAATCGCCAGCACCGCGGACAGGAATGTTTGCGCTACGCCGAACGCGTCAATTCGTGGTTTCCAGTTCCACGGTGTCGGGTTCTAGGCCGGGCGCGGTGGCTTTGATGCTGACTTTGCCGGCGGCGGTGGTGGATTGGAAGATGGCCAAGCCGCGACCGTGAAGCGCTTTGCGGGTCGGGCCTTGATATGGTTCGGGGCTGTTCAAGTCACCGTTCTCCATGCCGAGCAATTTCGCGGGGCCGCTCGTGGTGAGCGTGACTTCCGGGGCGGCGTCCGGCACGCGCACGCCGTGCGCATCCACGACGCGGAATTCCACATGGCAGAGGTCTTTGCCATCGGCGGCGAGGCGCGTGACATCAGGCAGCAATTCAATCCGTTGCGCCTTCCCGGCGGTCTGCAAGGTGAAGCTGCACAGTTCCACGCCGTTTGAGCGGCCAACGGCCTTGAGCATTCCGGGCGCGAAGGGAACCGTCCAACGCAACACGCCGTTCGTGGCCTCGGAGAGTTGTTTGACGCTGATGAGCCGGTCGTTGACCATCAGCGCAACTTCGGGGCAATTCGCGTAACAGATCACATTGACGTTGGCACCCGCCGGCCAATTCCAATGTTCGGCGAGATTGAATCCGCGCCGACCAGATCCGCGACCGCCTTCGGTGGCGCAGAGATAGACCATTGGTTTGTCGCTCCACAGGCTTTGACGGAACCACGCGAGCGGTTTCTTGAAGCCGCAGAGGTCGAGCAAGCCGGCACCATTGGCGCGATTGGGCCATTCGCCCGCCTCGCCGAGATAATCAATGCCGGTCCAGAGAAATTGGCCGGCGACGTAATCGTTGTCCAATACCGCGCGCCAGGCGTCGTAGCGCTGGCTCGTCTCGCTGCCGAAGATGATCCGCTGCGGAAATTTCCGGTGGTCGTCGGCGTAGCGTGGCTCCTGATAATTGTAGCCGACGGCGTCCAGCAGTTCCGGCAGGCCGACGGCTTCGGACATTTTCACGTTGGCCAGCGCGGCGGTCACGGGCCGCGTGCGGTCGAGCGCTTTCACGGCGGCGATGAGCGGCTGGGCGAGCGTGACGAGATTTTTTGCGGGCGGATTGCCGGGCTGATATTCGTCGCCGAGTGCCGGATCGGTGAACGGATCGTTCGCGTAGTCAATCTCGTTGCCAATGCTCCAGAGAATGATGCAGGGATGATTCCGGTCGCGGCGCACCATGTCGCTGATGTCGGTGGCGGCCCATTGCGCGAACACTTCCGCGTAACCGAACCGGCTCGGCTCGCCCTTGTTCCAGCCCTGAACCCATTTCCGTTTGGACGGCGTGAATTCATCGAACGCCTCGTCCTTCACCAGCAGGCCGAGCCGGTCGCATAGATCGAGCAGCTCCGGCGCGGGCGGATTGTGGCTGGTGCGGATGGCGTTCACGCCGAGTTCTTGCAACAAGCGCAACCGGCGTTCGAGCGCTTTGTCCGGCACCGCCGCGCCGAGGCAGCCGGCGTCGTGATGGATGCAGACGCCCTTGAGTTTCAGCGGCTGGCCGTTGAGGAGAAAACCCTTGTTCGCATCGAAGGTGGCCGTGCGGATGCCGAAGGTCGTGGTGGTCTCGTCCAAAATGGCTTCGCCGGACTTCAACCGGCTGCGCAGCGTGTAAAGCCTCGGCGCGGTGGTGGACCACAATTGCGGACGGGCGACGTTGATGTCTTGAACCACGCTTTGCGCCGCGCTTGAAGTGATTGAACTGGCGATGACTTGCCCGTCCAGTGCGAGAATGTCCGATTGGAGCGACACGGTTTCATTCGTGCTCGAACTGGTTTCAATTGCGGTTTCTATGTGGACGACGGCGTTGCTGGCGTTGATCTCCGGCGTGGTGATGTAGGTTCCCCAATGCGCGATGTGGCGCGGATCGGTCACGACGAGCCGGACGTGACGGTAAATCCCCGAGCCGGGATACCAGCGCGAATCGGCATAGCGCGAATGATCTGCGCGCACGGCCACGACATTTTCCTTTGCGCCAAATTTCAGATATGGCGTCAGGTCATACGCGAAACTCGAATAGCCGTAGGGCCGCATGCCGACGAAGGTGCCGTTGATCCAAACTTCCGAATAATCATAGACGCCGTCGAACTCGATGGAGACGTGCCGGCCTTTTTGGGCGTCGTCGAGCGAGAAATGTTTGCGATACCACCCAAGGCCGCCGGGCGCGAAGCCACTGCCGCACGCGTAGTCCGCGCTGAACGGCCCCTCGATGCTCCAGTCGTGCGGCACATTCACGCGTCGCCAGCCGGCATCGTCAAAACCCGGCATGGCGGCAGTGGCGAAATCGCCCTTGCTGAATCGCCAGTCGGCATCAAAGTCTTCGACGGTCCGCGCGGCGCCCGTCTGGGTAAACCAGCAGAGGAACCCGACGGCAAGCAATCGCAATAATTTTTTTCTCATACGTGCTTTCTTTGGACGCCGTTGGTTGTAGCCAGATAAACCGGTTTTGTCCACCGGAACCCGGCGCGATTTCCAATCCAACCTGGTTTGGATTTCCAAAATGAAAAGCGGCCTCTGTTGTCAGAGGCCGCTCGCGTTTTTAGATGAGATGCTCCGCCCTTCTCCGCATCAAGGGGCCGGCACGACGTTGAGCACGCGCGCGTCGTAGGTGATCGCGTCGCCGCTCGGGTCGAGGAATTCCAGAATCACCGTCTTGGTTTCATACGGGCGCAGGACGCCATCGCCGCCAACAGGCACGCTGACATACGGACTGCCGAGCGGCGCGAGCACGGAGGTCGTGCCGTTGGCGTTAAGCAACGCGGCGTTCGGGCTGAGGTTGTCGAGCGCGAGCCACAAGGGCGCGGGCACCGGGCTGGTGCCGTCGTTCGTGATGTGCACCACCTGCTGGGCGCGATGCGTATGCGGATTGATCACCGCGTCTTCCATTGTCACGGACGCGCTGCGGGGCGCGGGAATCGCGCCGGCCACGAACAGGTCGCTGAGGTCGTTCACCGCGGCGACGTTGTTATAGCCGCCGAAGTTGTTCGTTTCATTGGCGGGAATGACGTTGTTCAGGAAGGGCAGGCCAAAGAGTTCTTCCAGCGTCTTGATGTCCGAGGAATGGCTCATCGGCACGCTGCTGGCGTAACCGTTGCCCTTGGCGAGCGGCGAGATGACGATTTCGGGAACGGTGCGGTCGGTGCCGTCGCCCTTTTCCGATTCGTCCCACCAGATGATGATCGCGCCGTTGTTTTGATACACGGGTGACGCCATGATCTGCGGGATGATCTGCGCGAGGAAATTATCACCTTGCGCGATGGATGCCTGATCGCCGGTCCACAACGTGCCGTTGTAAGCAAATCCGCCGGTCAACGCGCTGTGCGCATCGTTGTATTGGTTCGGCGTGATCCACGAGTAGGGCGCCAGGGCGTTGTTGGTCAGGTCGGTGAAAAATTGCGCGAGCGGATAGACGTTTTGGAGAACGGTGTCAGGGAAAAATGCCATCGGGTTATGTTTCACGGCGTAGTTGTATTGTGTGGTGCCGTAATACGGATTCACCGGGCCGTTGGTGCCCGAGGCGTTGTTGGTCGGGCTCAAGGCCAGTTGAATGTCCTCCTGATAATTTTTCCAGGGAATGCCGGCGGCGTTCAATTGCGCGGTCAAATGCAGCGTGTCATAGACATTGTGATTTTCGGCGCGCGGCTCCGCGTCGGTATGAATCCCGAAATCCGTGCCGGCTTCGGCCCAGACATAGCTGGGCTCGGACGGATGCACACCGGTGCCGGCGTTGTAATACGCCGTGGCGAACGACACCTGTGCGGCGTTCGGGTTCCCCGGCGTGAGCAGGCTGTTGATGAACGGTGCGGCCGGATTGCCGAAGATCTGCTGCGGACTCGTCTGGTTGGTTGGTTGCGTGAAGTTATGATTCTCCATCGCGATGACGAAGATGTTGCCGAGTTGCTGCACCTCGTTTTTGGCCGCCAACGGCTGGACCGAGGCCAGGGCGCTGGTGGTGATGACTCCGAGCAGGGCCGCGTTGCGGAGGAAATTTCCGGAGCGCGGGACTGAAACTGCGGAGGCGTTGCGGGCGGGATTATTCAATGGTTGTTTTTTCATAGGCTGTTTGCGTGTGTGGTTGTTTGTGTTTCTCCCCGTGTCTTCAGGTTCTCTTCGGGCTCTACCTAATCACAGCCGGGCGGTGGGAGTAAACGTGACGATTGTTAAATCCCCGTCACGGATGTGGCAACGCGGTGTCGGTCCGGTAACGTGTCTTCCAAACGTGGCCAAAAAACGCCGGGCGACTTGGTCGGCCCGCTTATGACGAAACCACGCAGGCGATTAACAAGGTTGCTTCAATCGGAAAAAATCAGTTGGAAAGTAATGGCTTGAACGGAGGCGGGCAGAGGCACTTTGTAATCGGTATGGACCAAAACGGGAATGTTCGTCATCGCATTTCAATTGCTGAAGTTGACCAGGCTGATCTCGGGTTGCAGCGAAAACAGGCCGTGTCGGTCGGTCCCAACGGATGGCGTTGTCAAAATCAGAGGCTCGGACAACCCACGTTGATGGCCACGGACCGTGCCATCGCCAATTTCACGGCCAGTTTCTGAAGGTGAAAGCGATTTTCATCCGTCCGCCGGCAGACTTACACTTTTGGCATCTTGGCGAAGAATTCCTTGGCGTTCGCGGCGATCTGCTCCTGGGTGAAGTCGTGCTTACGCGTGGCGATGGACCATTGATGGCCGGACAAATCTTCGACGACGCCATAGCGGTCGCCCCAGAACGTGTCGGACATGGGCATGCGGATGACGCAGCCGGCTTGGACGGCGCGGTCGAACGCCGCGTCGGCGTCCGGAACGTAGAGGTGCAGGAAAACTCCCGTGCCGCCCCGGCTTTTGGGCGAGAGCGCGTTCGGCGGAAACTCGCCGCCGAGCATCAGGACGGAATTGCCGATGGTCAGTTGGGCGTGCATCACGGTTTTGCCGTCGGGAGTTGTCAGTCGTGTATCTTCGTGTGCACCGAAAGCTTTTTTGTAGAACTCAATCGCCGCTGCGCCATCGGCGACGATGAGATGCGGGGTGAGCGTGTGGAATCCGGCGGGAATAGGCTGGGGCATAAATATCCTTTCGTTTGAATTTCGAGCAACGTTTCATTCTGCCGGCAAAAAGGCAAGGGAATGTTGTCCGTGTTTTGAGTGTGGACAAAGAATTCATTTTCCAAAAATACCGGTCAGACTTCGATCAACATTCGGGCCGGCGTTTCAATGTCTTCCTTCACGCGGCGAAGGAAGAGAACTGCTTCGCGGCCGTCCACGAGGCGATGATCGTAGGTCAACGCCACATACATCATCGGGCGGATGACGATCTGTCCCTGCACCGCGACCGGCCGCTCTTGAATCGTGTGCATTCCGAGAATGCCCGTCTGCGGCGGATTGATGATCGGCGTGGACAGCAGCGATCCGAAGGCGCCGCCGTTGGTGATGGTGAACGTGCCGCCTTCCAAGTCCTCGGGCTTGAGTTTGCCGTCGCGCGCACGCCGGGCGAACTCGCCGATGGCCTGCTCCAGTTCCGCGAAGCTCAGGCGCTCGGCGTTTCGCAGCACGGGCACGACCAGCCCGCGTACTTGGAAG
>Ga0207702_10002801_pt1 | contig 16327 bp, 13 predicted proteins | sample KBSCornC62_FD_184302 | JGI IMG/M metagenome (GOLD analysis project Ga0207702, IMG submission 184302) | Corn rhizosphere microbial communities from Kellogg Biological Station, Michigan, USA - KBS Corn C6-2 (SPAdes) (version 2) | ecosystem: Host-associated > Plants > Roots > Rhizosphere > Soil ...
ACCAGCCCAGCGCCATCATCATGAAAACAGGATTCAGCACGGCGCGTGGATTCCAGCCGGCGGCAACCGTCCGCCACACCAGCAATGCCACGATCACAAACACCGCTGGCGTCGCGCCGTTGGACGGATAAAATTCCGGCTCAAGCTGGCGGTTGACGGTGGTGTTGCCAAAAACACCAAACATGTGCTGCACCGACTGGAATAAAAACTCCCAAGGATGCCCCGTCAGCGCGCAACCCAGAAAACTGCCGGCCAGCCAGCATAAGCCGTAAGCGATGGCTGAACGCCAGAATCCGGCGAACAGGATCGCCGCGCCCGGCAGCACGAGCATATACCACGAACCATGAATCCAGGCCGAAGCCCCCACGAGCAGCGGAGTCAGAATTAAAGCCAGCCGGCGCGGGGAATCTTTTTTCGGTCGCGACCAAAGAAATAAAATGGCGATCAGAACGGCGGTCGTCAGAAGGTAGGGCCGACCGCGCATCAGGCGTGTTGTGCATTCCGGCGCGAAAACCGCCGCCATCAGCAATGCCCCCAGCCATGCCTCGGGACGCCGCAGCCACGGCAGCGTGCCCAGCGTCACGAGCAACATCAGGCCGACGGATGAGATGATCACCAGCGTTTCGGCATTGCAATTTTGCAGATGCTGAATCCAGGCGAGGATCGCCTGCCAGCCCGGGCTGGGATCAATCGCAAAATCGCTGCGCATCACGAGAATTTCCTGCCAGCTTTTTCCCGATACCGCCTTGGCCGCGTGCCGCAGCGCATCATCCATCGGCAGAAAACCGAGGCCGATGATTTTCAGAGGAACGATGATGACGGTGAAAACGGCGACAACCCAGACCGCCAGCGGGACATAACGCTTCAGCAAAGTGAAGTTCATGCGGGTTAATCAACGAGCCGCTTCGTCAGATTGTCATACGCATCTATCCGCCGGTCGCGGAGGAAGGGCCAGTGCGTGCGGGTCGTGTCCACTTTGGCGAGGTCCACCGGCACGATCAAAATCTCTTCCCTGTCCGACCCGGCTTTGGCGAGGATTTCGCCGGAGGTTCCGGCCACGAAACTTTGGCCCCAGAATTCCAAGCCGTCGCCGCCCACGCCTTGGATGACCTCGTGCCCGATGCGATTGACGGAGGCCACGAAGCAGCCGTTCGCCACCGCGTGCGAGCGCTGGATGGTTTCCCACGCACCGTGCTGGCGTTCGCCGTATTCCTTTTTCTCGCTGGGATGCCAGCCGATGGCGGTCGGATAGAAAAGGATTTCCGCGCCTTGCATCGCGGTCAACCGCGCGGCTTCGGGATACCATTGGTCCCAGCAGATGAGCACGCCGATTTTTCCGTAGCGCGTCTGCCACGTCTTGAAGCCAAGGTCGCCGGGCGTAAAATAAAATTTCTCGTAGAACAACGGGTCGTCGGGAATGTGCATCTTGCGGTAGATGCCGAGCAACGAGCCGTCCGCATCAATGATGGCGGCGGTGTTGTGATACACGCCGGACGCGCGCTTCTCGAAGAGCGAGGCGATGATGACAACCTTGTGCTTCTTCGCGAGCTTCTTGAAGGCATCGGTGCTGGGGCCGGGAATCTTTTCCGCCAGCTCAAAATTTTTATGATCTTCGCTCTGGCAGAAATACTGTGAGCGGAACAACTCTTGCGTGCAGATGATTTGCGCGCCCGACTTGGCGGCGCGTTCGACAAGCGCGAGGGTCTTCTTGAGGTTTGCGGCGGGATTGGCGGCAACGTCGGTTTGAATGAGTCCCAATTTGACGGCCTGGGAAACGGAGCGTTTCATGAAATCAAGTGGCTTGAGGTTTCGGGTGCGCAGCCCCCTCCATCATGATGGTTTTGAGGTGCGGGTCAGCCGGGATGGCCTTGGGCGCTTCCTGGCCGAAAAGTTCGCGGATGAATTTGCCGAGCGTCTCGTTCGTCGGGCCGTATCCATCGCGGTAAATATAATATTCCAGATCGGTCATCAACTCGCCAGCCGTCGCATAGCGGCGGTTCAAATCGCGCGTCAGGCAGTGATGCAAAATGTCATTGAGCTTGTCGTCAATGCGCGGGTCGAGCGAGTGAAAATCAGGAATCGGCTGGTGCATGATCCGATTGCGCGATTCCTCGGCGCTCTCGCCCTTGAAAATATTCCGGCCGAGCAACAGGTTCGACAACACAACGCCGACTGAAAAAATATCCGAGCGCTTGTCCGTCACCTGAAAATCCGCCTGTTCCGGACTCATGTAGTCGGGCTTGCCCGCAACCACTTCACCCTCTTGATCCGTCAAAAAACCGCGCGCCTTGGCGATGCCGAAATCGGTCAGTTTCACGTCGCCTTCAAACGCGATCATGATGTTCTTGAAGCTCACGTCTCGATGAACGATGCCAAGCGGTTTGCCGTCCTTGTCCGTCTTGGCGTGCGCGTAAGCGAGGCCGCGAGCGATGCGGCTGGTGATGAACACCGCGAGTTCCTTCGGCAACACACGCTTCTTGTCCGTGAGCTGATGCGTGAACTGTTCGAGATTCACGCCCCGGATCAATTCCATGGCGATGAACGCGACGCCGTTCGTCTCACCGAGGTGGTAAGTCTGGACGATGTTGGTGTGGATCAAGTCGGCCACGAGCTTGGCTTCACCGACGAAATTCTCGATGAACATCTTTTGGCTGGCGTAGTTTGGGCGGATGATTTTGATCGCCACGCGCTTCACAAAATCGCGGGCGCCATGCTGTTCCGCCTCATACACGATGCCCATGCCACCCTCGAAAATCTTCCGGGTGATTTCATAACGAAATTCGTTTTGAATCGTGAAAAGTGCCACGCGCGAATGGTCGGAAATTGCGATACGATGTCAAGTCCCGCACTTGGCAACCCTTGAAAAAACTTCGTTTTTTTTCACTTTTTCGCTTGCAGGAACGGCGCGAAGGTTTTTAATTCGTCACAAGTCTCGCGACTTTTCGGACTTAACAACAACAACAACCAACAACATAGAAAATAAAAATATGGCTAAAGCCCTCTCCAAAGCCCAGCTCGCTGGCGCTATCGCTGAAAAAAACAGCATCACCAAGAAACAGGCCGTCGAAATCCTCGACCAGATCGCTGCGCTCGCTTACAAGCACGCGAAAGACACTTTCACCCTCCCTGGCATCGGCAAGCTCGTCCTGAAAAACCGCGCCGCCCGCATTGGCCGCAATCCGAAGACCGGCGAACAGATCCAGATCAAGGCCAAGAAGGTCGTGAAGTTCCGCGTCGCGAAAGCCGCGAAGGACGCGATCCTCGGCACCAAGTAATTTTTACTGGTCACGAAAGCGCCCCGTTGCCGGGGCGCTTTTTTATTGTCCACCGTTCATTTACTTCACCGGCAAAGCGGACTAAAGTTGCCAGCATTCGGACATGAAAACTGCCATCGCCACCGTCACTGCCACCGCACTGTCCGCACTGTTAACCGGCGCCTTGCCGGCAATGGCGCAAGGCGTCATTTGGAGCGGGCCGATGATGACGTTTTCCAATGCACCGGGTTCGGATTGGACGCAACCAGCCAATCAAGACCACCTCACCAGCGACGTTTGGATCACCCGTTCGACATCTCAGGGAATCTTCAACGCCGCTCTTGAAAGCAGCTACGCTCATTTCTACAGCCCCGCCGGAACCGAATGGGCCTACGGCGTGCTCGCCAACTACGCCACGCTTTCCTACACCGACTGGGAATCCTGGTTTGGCAGCCGCGGCAACATCTACTCGATGGTCGGCCAGGATGCCGTGGTGCACCTCATCAACGACGACATCTATCTCGGCATCCAGTTCACCTACTGGGGCGGCAACGGCGGCGGCTTTGCCTACACCCGCTCCACGCCCGCAGCCGTGCCGGAACCAACGACCATGGCTCTGTTGCTTGCCGGACTGGCAACGCTGGCGCGCCGGCGGCGCAAATGATTTTTTGACGACCACGCCATCCGCGCGTGGGATTTGATTTGGCTTCTTTATTTCCTTGAGTTGCCCCGCCTGGCTTGCGATTTAACGCGGCAGCGTTTTCAGAACTCATGGTCCGGTTTTTAATTCATCGCCCAAAGTGGATTGTCGTCCTCGTCGGCATTTTCGTCTTCTGGCTTGCGCAGACCGAGTGGCTGACCACCTCGCACCTCTGGCAAAAGGCGGAAGGCGCCTTGATTGACCGCCGCTATCTTCTGCGCGATGAAAGCCTGCCCGACCCAAATATCAAGCTCATCGGCCTGGGCACCACCTCGTTCAAACTCGACACGCTGGCACCGGAGGAAATCGCCGCCTCGCCGACGCTCCAAAAAATGCAGCAGCCATGGCCGTGGGATCGTTCCGTTTACGCCGCCATTCTGGAAAAACTCATGGCGGCTGGTGCAAAGGTGGTCATGTTCGATTTTGTTTTCGCCAGCGAAACGGACGGCGATGAAGTTTTCGCGAAAGCCCTGGAAAAATACAAGGACCGCGTCGTCATTGGCGCCATGTTTTCGGACGAAGAAAGCGCGGTGGGGCTCACCAAGAAACTGACGCTGCCAAACGAACGGCTGTTGTTGCCCGGCACCGAATCAATTGTGGGACTGGTCACCATTTGGGACGAGGACGGCACCATCCGGAGGGCCCGCTACCGGACTTCCATCGAACGGGAAACGTCGGAGATGCCCGGAATTGACCCGAAGATGGCTGATCATCTAAAAACGATGATCCGCGCCGGCAAAGTGCCGGACACCCTGCCGCAAATCACCGCATTGACCGCCACGAAATTCAAAGGCAAAATCGCCACGCCCGCGCCGGACAAAAAATCCTTCATCAATTTTCAAGGGCCAGCCGGCACCTACCGTGCGTGGCCGGTCGAAAACCTGTTTGTGGACGCGCTCTGGCAGAAGCCGCCGTTCAAAGACGGACTGGCCGTCTCGAACAAGATCGTCATCGTCGGACCGATGGCGGAAATTTTTCACGACGTCCACACCACGCCGTTCGGTGAGATGCCCGGGCCGGAGGTTCAGGCGCAGATGCTGGCCGCCTTGTTGCAAGGAAACTGGTTGACGGAAACCTCCGAGTCGCAAAACTTCTGGCTCGCGTTGGGGGCGATGGCGCTGGCACTCCTGCTCTGTCTCGGCATCCCGCAGGCACTGCTCAAAGGGCTGCTGCTCGCCGGCGCAACCGTGGCCTTGCTGGTCGGCTGCCAGGTCGCATTTAGTTACGGCAACTGTGTGGTGGGGATGATGCCGCCGTTGTTTTGCCTGCTGGCGACCGGTTCGTTCGGCATCATTTTTGAATACGCGATGGAACAGCTCGAACGGCGGCGTTATCGCAACGTCCTCGACCGCTACGTTTCCAAAAACGTCGCCAAGACTATTCTCAATGACCGGCGCTCGTTTCAAGAAGCGTTGAAAGGCCGCAAGCAGCCGGTGACCGTTTTGTTCTCGGATATCCGCGGGTTCACGACGATGACCGAGAGTTCTGACGCCGATAAACTGGTCACACAGCTCAACGAATATTTTTCCGACATGGTCGGCAGCGTCTTAATGAATCAAGGCACGCTGCAAAAATTCATCGGCGACGCCATCATGGCCGTCTGGGGCGACACGCACAGCAAAGGCATCGAAGCCGACGCGCGCGGGGCCGTGACCGCCGCGTTGCAAATGCGGGCGGCACTGGAAAAATTAAACGCCGACTGGAAAGGGAAATCAGATCGGACCCAATTATCCATCGGCGTCGGCGTCAATCATGGTGAAGTCATCGTCGGCAACATCGGCCATCCGCAGCGCATGGAGTTCACCGTGCTCGGCGACGGCGTGAACCTCGCCGCCCGGCTCGAAAGCGCCACGAAACAATTTCACACGGATATCCTGATCGGCGAGACGGTGGAAAAATTGACGCGGGACCATTTCATTTATCGGACGGTGGATCTGCTCACGGTGAAAGGCAAAACCAAGCCGGTCGAGGTCTTCGCGCTCTTGGCCGACCGCTCCCAGCCTCCGTCCGCCTGGCTGACGGTCTATCACGAAGGCGTCAAATTATATCGGAGCCGAAAGTTTGCCGAAGCCATCACGAAATTCGAGGAAGCCCGCTACCAGATCGGCGGCGAGGATTTCCTGTGTGAGATGTATCTGTCCCGCTGCGCAGCCTACCAGATCAGTCCGCCGCCGGAAAATTGGGACGGTTCATTCACGCTGGCCGAAAAGTGAACCTGGCGGCCCAATTCTGCATCTGATTGGGCCGGATAAAGTTTGACCCAGCAGCAAAGGTAATTTAGTTAATTACATTTTAAGAGAGGTCAGAAAACAACCCTTGGAACGTCATGAAAAAATCAGCCGCACTTTGTCTGTGTTTCATTTGCCTTGCCATCGCGTCCACCAGCCGTGCAATTGACTTGAAGCAGTCTAAAGTCACGCAGATGGTTAATGACGTGCAAATCCTCTCCGCTGCGGATCAAGCGCCGAAGGCCGCCGCCGTGAACGACATTTTTTCCATGCCGGATATTTTGCGCACCGGCTCCGCGTCCCGCGCGGAACTCATCGCGACGGACGAAACAATCACGCGCGTCGGCGCCAACACGATTTTCTCCTTCGACCCGGCGAGCCGCACGATTGACCTCAAGCAAGGCAGCCTGTTGTTTCACTCGCCGCACGGCAAGGGCGGCGGCACCATCCGCACCGGCTCGGCCACGGCGTCAGTCTTGGGCACGACGCTCATCGTCACGACCACGGCGAATGGCGGAATGAAGGTTTTGGATTTGGAGGGCAGCGTGGAGGTGAAAAAGTCCGACAAGGCGAAACAAAAACTCGCGCCCGGCCAGATGACGTTCATTTTGCCCGGCGGCGATCAACTGGCCCCGATCATTGTTTTCCGGCTGGATGAACTCGTCAAAAACAGCCTGCTAGTCAAAGGCTTCGACAAGCCGCTGACCTCCATTCCGCTCATTCAAGATCAGATTGACCGTCAGCGGAAACTTATCAAGTCCGGCAGGGTCAGGGACACCGGTTTGCTCGTTGGCGACAGCGCCACCCCCAACCAGGTCGAAGTGCTCGACCCGAATACGATTCAAAATGCTAGCCGCACCTCGGGCAGCGCCAGGAAAGCCCTCGCGGTGAACGCCACGCTCACCGGTTCGTCGCTGAAAGATCCGCAAATCCCCACACCGCCATCTCGCATTTTCATGAACCGGCCGTTTTCGCTCGCAGGGAACAGCTATTTTGCCGGACAGAAATTCCGGGGATTTGCCGGGCTTAACATCACCTTTGATTCCTCCAGCCCGGTGACCATTGACATGAGTCCCTATGCGGGCAAACCCGTGTTCGATTTTGTGGCGGCCAAAAACATCAACCTCTCCGGCTCGGTGACCTTTGACGGATTGTCCGCCCTCAACCAGCTTTTCCTGATCGGCGGCGAGCAGGTGACGTTTGCCGCCGGCACCACCGTGCAGGCCGATGCCGGTGATTTTCAAATTTCCACTCCAGGCGACCTCTCGCTGGCGGAGGTTAAAATCGTGAATGACGTCGGCAATATCGGTTTCAAATCCGGCTCATCCATCAACCTGAACAACTGTGCCATTTTACCCGCCGGTGAAATGATTTTGACCGCCCCCGTGGCGATCAATTTGTTTTGGAGCCAAGATGCCTTTGTCGGCCAGCAGGAGGGTTCGGGCGGAAATACCCTCACCACTGACGCGGGCAGCGGCGAGGTGAACATCACTGCTGGCGGTGCGTTGACAGTAAATACCACCACCATTCAGGCGCATTATCTCACGTTGAATTCCGGCGACAGCATTTTGCTGGATGCCGCCGGTCGCACGCTGAAGGCGACAGGTCCGGGCGCTACCGCCAACTTCACAGCCCCGAATCTCATCACCGTGAACAATGCCGACTTCTCCAGTTTCGGTGCCGTCAACATGGCCGCCAACACGCTCAATTTAAGCGACGTTGCGTTCGCCGCCGGCAGCGCGGTGACGCTCAAGAGCCTGCTGGGCGTTTTGAATGTTGGATCCTCCGTACCCGGCCACGTGAACTTCATCCAGAACGTCACCTACGGCGGTAATCCCGCGCAAAACTACGTCAACAATGGTGGCGGCATCACTGTTACCACGCTTCACTAAATGACTGGCCAAACTCGCCCGGGATTCATCCGACTGAAGACCCTTCAATTTCTCCTCACGCTCACTTGGCTCACTCTCGGCACACTGGCCTTTGCCCAGCCCGCCCCGGTGCAGCAATTGCAGAATTCCCAGATCACCCGGCAAACGCCGCAGTTCCGCGAGCTTTACGCCGCCACGAACGCGCCCGAATTATATCAGGGAGAAAACGCCGACGTCGGCCCACAGCACATTCTCCGGCTCATCCCGCGCCCGCTCTATTTCAACCTTCTGCTCGACAGCCAGGTTTTTTACAGCGACAACGCCAACTTCGCCTCCTCGCCGAATAGGATTGGCAGCACTGTTTTTGTGAACACGATCCAGGCTGCGTTCACACCGCCGGACGTGAACTTCGACAACGCCAAGCTCAGCTCCATCATCGGCGTCGCCAGTCAGTGGTATAACTATGAAAGCGATGAGATGTCAGGTCTCAGTTTTGACGCCCAGACCGCTTTTCTTGGCACCAAGTATGCCTTCGGCAAATGGTCGCTCGCTTTCGATTTGAGCTACACCCGGCTCGTCAGTCAACCGACATACAAGCAAACCTATCAAGAAATATTGCCAGCCCTGACCCTCCAGCGGTTCTTTCCGATCAACAGCACCATGTTGTTTACCTTTGGCAACCAGGTGGACTATCACTTCACCGATGAGTCTTCTTCCACCTTTGGTTCGACCTTTGGCACGCCCACCGGCGTCAACAACCGCTTTGATGATATTGTCAACTTAAGTTTCACCTGGCAGTTAGCCCCGAACCTGATCATCCAGCCCGCCTACCGGTTCATGTATTCAAATTATCGCTACATCAACAGCAACGTGCAGAACGCCTCCGGCCGGAATGATTATCTCAACTACGTCGGCGTCTCCATGGCTTATTACTTCAATAAAAATTTCAGCCTGCGAACCTTCGCCAACTACAGCGTCAGAAATTCCAATGATCCCAACGTCACCGATTACCACGAATACAATGGCGGCGCTGGCGCCTCGTTGAACCTGGCCTTCTGACCCGCAACAAATTTATTTAGGCGCATCGCCAATGAGCGATGCGCCTTTTTTATTTTTCATCTGTGTGAATCTGTGTTCATCTGTGGCCAATACTTTATGAAACCACGCGTTCGTTTCGCCCCCTCGCCCACCGGTTACCTCCACATCGGCGGTGCGCGCACCGCTTTGTTCAACTGGCTTTACGCCCGGCACACCGGCGGCACGTTCGTCCTGCGCATCGAGGACACCGATGCCGCGCGCAATTCGCAGGAAGCCGTGGACGTCATCCTGAACGGCCTCCGCTGGCTCGGCCTCGATTGGGACGAAGGCCCGCTCACCGGCGAAGCCACCGGACCTAGCAAAGGCGACTTCGGCCCCTATTTCCAAAGCCAGCGCAAAGCGAATTACACCGCCCGCGTCGAAGCCCTGCTCTCCCGCGGCCTCGCTTACGAACACGAAGGCGCCATCAAATTCAAGATGCAACGCGAGCCGATCACCATTCACGACCTCGTCGTCGGCGATGTTGTCCGCAAGCTCACCGACCGCGAGGAAGTGGATCCCGATTTCGTCATCGTCCGCAGCGACGGCCAGCCCGTGTTCCATCTCGTCAACGTCATTGACGACCTGGAGATGAACATCACCCACGTCATGCGCGGTGAAGATCATTTGAGCAACACCGCCAAACACATCGCGCTCTTCAATGCCTTTGGCGTCAAGCCGCCGCATTACGCGCACATTCCGCTCATCCTCAACGGCGACGGATCCAAGATGAGCAAGCGCGATCAGGGCGCATCGCTCACCAGCTATCTCGACGACGGATTTTTGCCCGAAGCCGTGGTGAATTATCTCTGCCTCCTCGGCTGGTCGCCCAAGGACAACACCGAAAAGCTCTCCCTCGCCGACACCATCGCGCGATTCGATCTGCCGCAGATTCTCCGGCACAATGCGCGATTCGATTACGAGAAGCTCACCTGGCTCCAGGGCGAATACTGCCGCGAAGTCGCCAGCGACCGTTTCTACGAACTCGGCGTCCACGCCATGGCCAAGGCCGCCCTGGACACGAACAAGTTCGACGTGAACTACGTCAAAGCCGCGCTCGATACCTGCAAGGGGAAGATCAAGACCTTCAGCGAACTGCCAAACTACGCCGGGTTTTATTTCACCGAGCATTTCAACTACGACCACGAGGCCGCGCAAAAAGCCTTCGTGCCGGAAAACAAACCGCGTCTCGAAAAACTGCGCGACGCCTTTGCCAAGGCTGCCCCGTTCAACGCCGCCACGCTCGAAGCCACGCTGAAAGCCACCGCCACCGAACTCGGCGTGAAAGCCGGCGTGCTCATCCATCCCACGCGCCTCGCCGCCACCGGCCATCCGCACGGCCCGAGCCTGTATCACCTGCTTGAAGTCCTCGGCAAAGAAAGTGTGCTGGCGCGGATGGAGAAGGCGTTGGCGACGATGAAATAGAAATTTCCCGCAGATATTTTTTTATCTGCAATTATAGCCGCTTACCCACACTCAGGTCGAAACGCGACCCAAAGGAATGGCATGTAATGCGTGTGAACTGAATTTTCATCGAGCGCAGCGGTCTGGCTTTGCGGATGAGACGGACGCGCCTGATGAAATGAACGGCTGGCGATGGGGTGAAGTTCATGAATTTACCCGGTTGCTGCCAGGACGCCAGACCCGGATGCCGCTTGGCAGATGCCGTTGCTTCAATCATAATTTGGCCGACCCATGAGCGACGTCACGGTGATTTTGGATGCCATTAGTCGAGGCGAAAGTCAGGCTTCTGACAAATTGCTGCCCCTGGTCTATGACGAGCTGCGGAAGATGGCTGCGGCGCGGATGCTTCATGAGTCAGCCGGTCACACGCTCCAGCCCACGGCGCTGGTGCACGAGGCGTGGTTGCGGTTGAGTGGGGGAAAAAGTCAATCGTGGCAGAACCGCGCGCATTTCTTTGGCGCGGCGGCGGAGGCGATGCGGCGGATTTTGGTGGATCACGCGCGGCGGAAGGCGCGGTTGAAATATGGCGGCGGGCAGCAGCGGGTGAATATCGAGGATCTGGAGGTGGCCGAGGCGGGTCCGGATGAAAAAGTCCTGCTGGTGGACGAAGCGTTGGAAGAACTCGAACGCACCAATCCCGAACGCGCCCGCGTGATCGTCTTGAAATTTTTTGGTGGTCTGACCAGCAGGGAAATCGCCGAAATGATGGGCATAGGCAAACGTTCGGTGGACCGCCATTGGGAATGTGCCAAGGCCTGGTTGTTTCAAAAAATCCAGCCCGGCGCATGAGTTTTTTGGCAAAGAATGCCGTCTGGCAGCGCATGTATGTTTGAAAGCCAGATGAATCCAGCGCCCACAGAAAAGGTGGAAGAGATATTCTTTTCCGCGCTCGAAATCAACTCGCCGGCTGAGCGCAACGATTTTTTGGAGCGCGAGTGCCGGGAGGACGCGGGATTGCGTTCGCAGGTGGAAAAACTCCTGGCGGCACAGGCAAATGCCACCCGTTTTTTTGAGGACGACGGCGTGACGCGGCTGCCAATGGATGAACTGGCGCGGTCGCTGAACGAGACGCCCGGCCTCGTTGAAAGTCTCAGCGCGATGGGCAGCCAGGATGAGATGGTTGGGAAATTGGTCGGACCTTACAAATTAATGCAGCGCATCGGGGAGGGCGGCTGCGGCGTGGTTTACGTCGCGGAGCAGGAGAAGCCGGTGCGGCGGGGGGTGGCGTTCAAGATCATCAAGCTGGGCATGGACACCAAGAGCGTCATCGCCCGGTTTGAGGCGGAGCGGCAGGCGCTGGCGCTGATGGATCATCCGAACATCGCGCGGGTGCTGGACGCGGGGGCGACGGAAACCGGCCGACCGTATTTCGTGATGGAACTGGTGCGGGGCGTCAAAATCACCGAATACTGCGACCAGAACGAATTGGACACCACGCAACGGCTCCGGTTGTTCATTCAGGTCTGCCACGCCATTCAACACGCGCATCAAAAAGGGGTGATCCACCGCGACGTCAAGCCATCCAACATTCTGGTGACGATCATTGACGGCGCGCCGGTGCCGAAGGTCATTGATTTCGGCATCGCCAAGGCGATCGAGGGACGGCTGACGGACAACACGATTTACACGGCCTACGAACATTTCATCGGCACGCCGGCCTACATGAGCCCCGAGCAGGCGGTGTTGAGCGGCGTGGACGTGGACACGCGCAGCGACATCTACAGCCTGGGCGTTTTGCTTTACGAGTTGTTGACGGGGCGGACGCCGTTCGAGACGAAAGAGCTGTTGGAGCACGGCATTGAGGGGCTGCGGCGCACATTGCAGGAGCGCGAGCCGCAGCGGCCTTCGGTTCTCGTGACCACGATGCAAGGCTCGGCGCTGACGCAAGTGGCCCACAGTCGTCATGTCGAGCCGCTGAAACTCGCCTCGATCTTGCGGGGCGATCTGGACTGGATTGTCATCCGCGCGTTGGAAAAGGACCGGGCGCGGCGCTACCAGACGGCGAACGGCCTGGCGATGGACGTGCAGCGGTATTTGGATAACGAACCCATCGCCGCCCGCCCGCCGAGCCGGCTTTACCGCCTGCAGAAACTGGTGCGGCGAAACAAGGCCACCTTTGCCTTCGGAATCATCGTGGCCTTGGTGCTGTTCAGTTGGGTTGGCACTTCAACCTGGCTGCTGCAGAAGGAACGGGAAGCCCGGAAGCGGGCGGTCGCGGCGGAACAACAGCAATCGCACCTGCGGCAGGAGGCCGAGGACCGCGAACGGATCGCGATGGCAGCGGTTGCGCTCGGTCAGGGCAAAATTGAGGAGGCGGACGGTTTTATCAACAAAGTGTCGGTGGTCACACCGTCATTGGAAGCGGAGTCGGTGTTGCGCGCACTGGGACAATGGCACGTATTGAAGGGGCAGTGGGCGCAGGCGGCGGCGCGATTCAAATTGCTGTTGGAGGCGGATCAGTTGGACAATTCGCTGGAGATCACCACCGACCTCCTCATCGCCGGTCCGATCCTGATCGAACGGGGTGACCAGCAGGGCTATGAACGCTTTCGGCGGGCGGCCATCGCCCGCTTTAGCAGCACCACGGATCCCATTGACGCGGAACGCACGGTCAAGATCTGCCTGCTCTTGCCAGCAGATCAAGCAACGATACGCTCCTTAAAACCTCTCGCACAAGTGGCGGAGGCCACCTTTGAAAAAGATCCGAAGCTGGCCGGGGTCAATTCTATCATGGCGGGCTGGCGGTGTATTTCTTTGGGGCTGATGGCCTATCGCGAGGGGCAGGCACCTGCCGCCAAGGAATGGGCTCGCCGCTGTCTAACCTATGGGTCGGGAGTTCTACCTCGCGCCGCCACGGCGCACATCATCCGTGCCCTGGCCTGCCATCAACAAGGCGTGTTGGACGAGTCCCGTTCTGAATTGGAGCAGGGGAGTCGCTTGATTGAGGCAGAATTCTCCAAGGGCTTGCGGGAGGGCAGCGGCGCAACGGGTTATTGGTTTGACTGGCTGTTTGCGCGGGTTCTGCTTCGTGAGGCGGAGGCGTTGATTGAGCCGGCCTCTCCCGCAGTCAAATAGGTGGCGGCGATCCGTTTTGCGCAGCGTGGTTTCCGCCTTTAGCATTTCTTCGAATTTCTTCGAAAAGCTTCAATTGGGCGCGGTGGTAATACGTTCTTCCCGGATCGTTGTTTGCAACTGATTTGTTTGGAGCTTCTTGCGACTTCAATTTTTGCTGAAAAATAGTTGGCAACAAGTTGATGTCAAAAACCGCATGTAAGGTTGAAGCCACTATTGAAAGCTTTGTGCGAGTTGTTCTCGTCGGGTTTTTCAGTTCGCGAAAGTTGATACAAACCATGATACACCAGCTAGAGCCAGTAAGCCTGATCAGTGCCCTTCATTCAGATGCTGTTGCCAAAAAAACCTATGGAAATGGCACCTTGCTGGTGAGCGGCTCCATTGCCAGCGCCAACATCACGGTGGCGGGCGGCACGTTGTCGCTGGCTTCCACGATGGCGCTGACCGCCGCACCACCTTGACCGTGGCCAGCGGCGCAGTGGCGAACCTGAACTACGGCGGCACCATCGCCCTTGGATCGCTTGTGTTGAACGGTGTCAGCCAGGCGGGCGGAACCTACGGTGCCACCGGTTCCGGGCTGACCACATCAATGACACCTAATTCACCGGAACGGGCTTGGTTTCGGTTTCGAGTTCCGCCGCGCCCATGCTGGGTTATGCGAATCTGGGCGGCAGTTCACTTGGACGGGCAGCGCCCCGCTCCAGGTGCAGACGAACAAGCTCGGCGGTGGCTTGGGCACCAACTGGGTGGATTATTCCGGCACCAGCCCGGCGACCGTGATCGTTGATCCTGGCGCCGGCAGCGTGTTCTTCCGGTTGAAACAGTAGCCGAAAGGCGGGGATTTAAAGAGACAGGGGCGTCGCCGTCAGGATTCGGCAGCGACGTTTATCGGCTGAAAAAGAATCACAAGATGAGAACTGAAGAGACAAATCAAACAAAATCTGGCTTTCACCAGCAAGGCCCGTGCGGTTTTACCCTGATTGAACTCTTGGTGGTGATCGCCATCATCGCCATTCTGGCGGCGATGCTGCTGCCGGCGCTGGCCAAAGCCAAGGAGCGTGCGCGACGGATTGTGGATGTGAACAATCTGCACCAGCTCGGTCTGGCTTGCACGGTGTATGCGGGGGATTTTACGGACCGGCTTCCGCCGGGCCAATACGACATCGTGCATTTCCCGACGAGCACTTTTGGCGCGCTGTTGCGATATGGCATGGTTTCCAACGCCTTCGCTTGTCAGTCTATCTGGCAGTATCCGGGCGGTCCCAAGGCGTTGCTTGGAGTGAATGTCGGCGAGGAAAGTTCCCCGGGATCCAAATGGTGCCCGATCGGCTGGAATTATTGGCCCGATGCCGACCCGACCTCGCCGATCACGAAGGGGGGCACAGTCATCTACAAGCGTCCGAGAAAAACCACAGACCGGCTGTCACCCGGTTCGCGAACGCTGGCTAACTGCATGGAATTTGATGGCCGGCCTTCCGGTGCCTGGGGGGCCATTATGCCACATGTAAGAGGCGGCAGTATGGGCATCTACAACACCGGCGTCGTGCCGACGGATCCTGAAGGCTTGGCGCTGGCGCGGATTGACGGTTCCGCGATCTGGCTTAAATGGCTCAAATTGAACTCGGTGACCAACGACTACGATATCTGGCGTTATGAACAGTGACAGACATACCAAATCGGCCTGCGTTGGAATTGCCGGGATGATCGCGGCAGGCCTTGCCTTTCTGGCCGGAAATGGCTGTGGACAGCATCAAGACACCAAGTTTGAGAACAGTCGTTACTCGGCCTTGGGTGAAATTGTGGCGGCAAAAGTAAACGAGTTGGGCGGTGGCAAAGGCCGGCTCGTGTTAGTGGTAGCCGAAAGGGACAACAATCAGCCGACTGCCTTTGGCCAGACCGTCGCCGCCTTCCGCAAGACCTTGGACAAATCTTTTCAAGTAAGCGTGGAGACCGTGGTCACGTCAGCCGTGGCTTTTTCAGGCAGCGATCCCTTGTCGGTGGACAAGTTCACGGCTTTGCTTCAAAACAATGCGGACGCGGATTATTTGATTTCGTTTGTCGGCGTGCCGGTTTTGACGCCGGTGCAAATTGACCAATTGCCGTCGCCGCGACCGCCGGTGGTGGAAGTAGTCGCCTACAATCCGCCGACCAAGGCGATGTTTGCCAAAAAAGTGGTTTGCCTGGCCGCATTGAACAAACCGGCTGCTCAAGGCTCGGACGCGACCGGTTCTTCCCTGGAAATATTTGACGCCTGTTACCAGCTTGCCTCGCCGGAGACGGCGGTATCGCTGCCTCGTTGAGAATATCTCGAACTGAAATTTTCGATTTTCTGATTAAACCATGAATAACAAATCCGTGAATACTCTGTTCGGCGCACTGGTTGGCGTCGCACTTACCACCTTGTCCGCCAGCGCTGCCAGCACCAACACCTGGGTCGGCAATACCGACGCCAACTGGGGCACCTCGGGCAACTGGACGTTTTCCGCTGGTTCCGGTCCGGTGGCCAGCGGCGATACGCTGGTCTTCGGCGCAGCGGGTTCGTCCGGCTTGGCGCTGAACAACAATCCTTCCGGTCTGACGGTCAACAAACTTACCTTCAACAGCGGCGCGGGTTCGTTTACCTTCGGCGGCAGGAACATCACCCTCGGCACCGGTGGCATT
>Ga0207702_10002805_pt1 | contig 16312 bp, 10 predicted proteins | sample KBSCornC62_FD_184302 | JGI IMG/M metagenome (GOLD analysis project Ga0207702, IMG submission 184302) | Corn rhizosphere microbial communities from Kellogg Biological Station, Michigan, USA - KBS Corn C6-2 (SPAdes) (version 2) | ecosystem: Host-associated > Plants > Roots > Rhizosphere > Soil ...
CGCCTTGATGCCGGCATCGAACGCGTGTTTGATCACTCGCATCTCGGTCACGGTATCGGCGACGGCGACAAGCCCATCCGGGGCGCCGCGTCCGGTAATCACCACGTGCTGGCGCGGCGGCCGCGCGGCGACGGCGGCGAGCACCTGTTCAAGTTGCACGTACTGCTTGACCAGCGCGATGTTGAGCTCGTCCAGCAGCACGAAGTCGTAGTCAGGATCGGCCAGCATGCCTGCCGCAATGGTCCATGCGGCCTGCGCGGCGGCGATGTCGCGCGCCTTGTCCTGCGTTTCCCAGGTGAAGCCTTCACCCATCACGTGGTAGTCGAGCTGATCGCCGGCAAATCGGCGAAAGAAAGCTTCCTCCCCTGTGGAAAAGGTGCCCTTGATGAACTGCACCACGCCGCACTTGAAGCCATGCCCCAGCGCGCGCGCCAGCATGCCGAAGCCGGAGGAACTCTTGCCCTTGCCGTTGCCGGTATTCACCAGCAGCACGCCACGGTCGATGGTGACGCGTGCGATCTTGCGATCCACCAACTCTTTCTTGCGCTGCATGCGTTCGCGATGGCGCTCTTCGGGCGTCATGGCATCGCGTGAGGAAGGATCGTTCATGCGCGCGCACTCGCGCAGATCGAAGGCAAGTACATCATGGCGTCGACACTCCTTCGCATGCCGTGGAAGACATGCATTGCAATTGCAGGAGGAAGACGGCAACGGCACCGATGATGGCAGCGGCCCCGCGACGCGGCCCTCCGCCTGTCGGTAGGTATTCATCGAGGCCGGTCTCCGGGCTTGCGGGCGAAGGCCTTGACCTTCCGATCCACGCCTTCCCATGCGTACAGCACAGTGGCCTGTGTGGATCGCTTTGCGCGCTTACCGTTGCGGGGGCAGCTCCGGCATGGCCACCGCGGTGGCGCACCGGATTCCCGTTTCAACCGCCGGCCAACACACCGGCGATCACCTCGAGCTGCTGCATCTTAGAGCGTGTGTTCCGGCCCGCCTAGGGAGGCTCCGATCTGTTCCACGGTCCCAACAAGCCGGGACGGACATAGCAGCCTGCGAACCGCTACACATCCTTTGCATGGCGGGATAACGATGCTTGCCATGAGGTGCCCGCCAGATACGCAGGTAAGCATGCGTCCGGCATGGATATTCTCATTTGGAATTTGTTTCGCCTCGATCATGTGTTGGAAGAGAAGCGGTGTTGTCATTAATCTGACTTGCTGCAAAGCAGCACGTCATACGCTAGGGGAAAACATTCGCAATGAACAACAACCGGTCCTTCGCCAAGAACCATTACGCCACCACTCTGCTCACCGCTTCACTGCTGCTTGCGCTCGCGTCCAACGCGGCAGCACAGGACGCCACGCCGGCACCGCCCAACAACGCCAAGATTCTGCAGGCCGTGATCGTTACCGGCACACGCGCGCAGAACCGTACCGACAGCACCTCGCTGTCGCCGATCGACGTGGTGCCGGCTTCCGCGCTGCAAAGCACCGGCTCCAACGAACTTTCCACCGCCTTGGCGCGCTTGATCCCGTCGCTGAATTTTCCGCGCCCGGCCGCCACCGACACCACCGATTCGCAACGCCCCGCCATGCTGCGTGGCCTCGCGCCGGATGAAGTGCTGGTGCTGGTCGATGGCAAGCGCTGGCACACCAGCGCGATGGTGAACGTGGATGGCACCATCGGCCGCGGCTCGGCGCCGGTGGATCTGAACACGATTCCGTTGTCTGCGATCGACCACATCGAAGTGCTGCGCGACGGCGCCTCGGCGCAATACGGCTCCGACGCGCTCGCCGGCGTGATCAACATCATCTTGAAGCACGGCGCGCAAGGCGGCTCGGTCGAACTTGACGGCGGCCACTTCCAGCGCGGCGGCGGCAAGCAGTGGCAGGGTTCGGCCAACTTCGGCATTCCGCTCAACGGCGACAAGGGTTGGCTGCGCATCAGCCTGGACGATGGCCATCAGGATCCGACCAATCATGGCGGTGCTGACATCCGCTATCCGCAACTGGGCCGCAAGCAGGTGTTCGGCGACCCGACGGTCAGCCAGCACAACCTGTTTTTGAATACGCAGTACGACATTACGCACAACGTGCAGTTCTACGCGTTCGGCAGCTACCACGGGCGCAATGCGATTTCCGATGAGCTGTATCGCAATCCGTTTGGCTATCCGTCGTCGGTAAGATCGGCGCTCACCGCACTTTATCCGGACGGCTATCAGCCGCTGCTGCAGGCGCGCAGCACCGATCAGGCGCTGGTCGCCGGCCTGCGCGGCACCACTCAGGGCGGTTGGCGCTGGGACGTAAGCGCCAACTACGGCGGCAACCGCGTCTCGCTGGATACCATTCACACCGCCAACTACGCATTCCTGCATGACTTCGGTTACACACCTACGCGCTTCTTCGATGGTGTGGTTTCTTCCAAGCAGCAGGTAGCGGATGTCGACGTGGCGAAGGACTTCAACCTGAGCTGGCTGCCCAACGCGGTGACGCTCGCCTTCGGTGCGGAATATCGGCGCGACACGTACCAGATCAGCGCAGGCGATCCGAGTTCCTATTACGTCGGCACCTCCGGCACCAGCGGTGGCTCGCAAGGCTTCAGCGGCTACAGCCCGGTGAACATCGGCTCATGGAGCCGCAGCGACGTGGCGCAGTACGTGAGCCTGGAAACCAACCTCACCGACAAGCTGGGCACGTCGTTCTCCGTGCGCCATGAGCACTACAACGATTTCGGCAACACCGTCTCCGGCGCGCTGGCGGCGCGCTACGACTTCACCAGTCGCTTCGCGCTGCGTGGAAGTGTCTCCAGCGGCTTCCGCGCACCTTCGTTGGCCCAGGAAGACTATTCGCAAATCGGTTCGCTCTACCTCACGCCCAGCAGTGCGGGGCCAGGCGTGGCGCCGGGCATCTATCAGACCGGCCTGCTGCCGGTGAGCAACCCGGTCGCGCAATTGCTGGGTGCGCAGGCCTTGAAGCCGGAACGCTCGCACAACTACACCGTCGGCGCGGTATTCAACCCGATCGATCCGCTCACGCTGACCTTCGATCTGTATCAGATCAACATTTATAACCGCGTGGTGCTGTCCAATACGCTGAGCGGGCTTAACCGGCCGGCGGTAGTGGCTTACCTGGCCGCCAACGGCGTCACCAACGTGGCGTTCAGTTCAGCGCAGTACTTCACGAACGCGGTGGATACGCGCACCCAGGGCGGCGACCTGGTGGCGAGCTTCCGCTCCGACTTCGGCAATGCGGGCGTGCTCGACAGCACGTTGAGCTACAACTACAACCGCACGCAGGTCACGCACATCGCGCCGAACCCATCGCAACTGAATGCACTGGGCTTGCAGTTGCAGCGCGTGACCTATCGCGACGTCAAAGGCCTGCTGGCCAATTCCACGCCGCGCAGCAAATTGATTCTCAACGAGAACTACACGCTGGGCCATTGGGTGTTCAACGGCAACCTCACCCGCTACGGCAGCTTCACTTCGTACAGCAACAGCTCGTATCTGTTGAACCAGACCTACAGTCCGCAATGGGTGCTGGACGTGGCCGGTAGTTACAACTTGGACGATTGGACGTTTACGCTGGGCGTGGACAACGCCACCAACAGCTATCCGGACAAGACGATTGCCGCGAACAACGTCAACGGCACGATCCCCTATTCAAATTTTTCACCCGCGGGCTTCAATGGGCGCTACTATTACACCAAAGTGATCTATCACTGGTGATCCAACAAGCCCACTGCCAAGTACTCCATGCGATGCATGCATGAAAAATCCCGGCCTGAGAGCCGGGATTTTTTTGGGCGATTGGGCAACGTCACGCTTTGCGAAACACAAGGTGCCCGCCTTCCGCGTTCACCACGATCGTATCGCTCGATACGAAACGCCCTTCCAGGATTTCCCTCGCCAGCGGATTTTCCAACTGCTGCTGGATGGCGCGCTTGAGTGGGCGCGCACCGTACACCGGATCGAAGCCGACGTTGCCGAGCAGGTCCAGCGCCTTGTCGTCGATCTCCAGCTTGAGCTGGCGTTCGGCCAGACGCTTTTCCAGGTAGGTAAGCTGGATCAATGCGATCTTGCGGATCTGTTTCTTCTCCAGCGGACGGAACACCACCAGCTCATCCAGGCGGTTGATGAATTCCGGCCGGAAGTGCGCTTGCACGACACCTAGCACCGCGGCCTTCATCTGCAGGTAGTCGGCTTCGCTATCGCCGGCGCTTTCCTGGATGAGCTGCGCGCCGAGGTTGGATGTCATCACGATCACGGTGTTGCGGAAATCCACCGTGCGACCCTGGCCGTCGGTGAGGCGTCCATCGTCAAGCACCTGCAGCAACACGTTGAACACATCCGGATGCGCTTTTTCCACTTCGTCCAGCAGGATCACGCTGTACGGACGGCGGCGCACCGCTTCGGTGAGATAGCCGCCTTCCTCATAGCCGACATAGCCCGGAGGCGCACCGATCAGCCGCGCCACAGAGTGCTTCTCCATGAACTCGCTCATGTCGATCCGCACCATCGCTTCCTGCGTGTCGAACAGGAATCCGGCCAGCGCCTTGCAGAGCTCGGTCTTGCCCACGCCAGTCGGGCCGAGGAACAGGAACGAACCGTAAGGACGATTCGGATCGGACAAGCCAGCGCGCGCACGACGGATCGCGTCGGACACCGCGCGCACCGCTTCATCCTGGCCGACCACGCGCTTGTGCAACGACTCTTCCATATGCAGCAGCTTGTCGCGCTCGCCTTCCAGCATCTTGCTGACCGGAATGCCGGTCCAGCGTGAGACGACTTCGGCCACTTCTTCTTCGGTGACGCGATCCTGCACCAGCTTGAAGTCTTGTTTTTCGGCGGCCTGCGCGGCGGCGAGCTGCTTTTCCAGTTCCGGCAGGCGGCCGTACTGGAGCTCGCTCATCTTGGCGTAGTCCTGGCGGCGCTGCGCCGCTTCCAATTCCACACGCGCCTGCTCGATCTGCTCCTTCACCTTGGTCGCGCCTTGCAACGCTGCCTTTTCCGACTTCCATATTTCGTTGAGGTCGGAGAATTCGCGCTCCAGCTTGGCGATGTCGTTATCGAGATCAGCCAGGCGCTTCTTGGAGGCTTCGTCGGTTTCCTTCTTCAGCATTTCGCGCTGGATTTTCAGCTGGATCAGCCGGCGCTCCAGGCGATCGAGCTCTTCCGGCTTGGAGTCGATCTCCATGCGGATGCGCGAAGCGGCTTCATCGATCAGGTCGATGGCCTTGTCCGGAAGTTGGCGATCGGTGATGTAGCGGTTCGACAGCGTGGCTGCGGCGACGATCGCCGGATCGGTGATTTCCACGCCGTGATGCATGGCGTAGCGTTCTTTCAGGCCACGCAGGATGGCGATGGTGTCCTCCACGTTCGGCTCGCCCACGTAGACCTTCTGGAAACGGCGCTCCAGCGCGGCATCTTTCTCGATGTATTTGCGGTATTCGTCCAGCGTGGTGGCGCCGATGCAGTGCAGTTCGCCGCGCGCGAGCGCAGGCTTGAGCATGTTGCCTGCATCCATCGCGCCTTCGGCCTTGCCGGCGCCGACCATGGTGTGCAGTTCGTCGATGAAGAGAATGATCTGGCCTTCGTTTTTCGCCAGGTCGTTGAGCACGGCTTTCAGGCGCTCCTCGAATTCGCCGCGGAATTTCGCGCCGGCGATCAGCGAGCCCATGTCCAGCGACAACACGCGCTTGTCGCGCAAACCCTCGGGCACTTCGTTCTTGATGATGCGTTGCGCGAGGCCTTCGACGATCGCCGTCTTGCCGACGCCCGGCTCGCCGATCAGCACCGGGTTGTTCTTGGTGCGACGCTGCAGCACCTGGATCACGCGGCGGATTTCCTCGTCGCGGCCGATCACAGGATCGAGCTTGCCGCTCTCGGCGCGCGCGGTGAGATCGATGCAGTATTTTTCCAGTGCCTGGCGCTGGTCTTCCGCGTTTTCGCTTTGTACTTTTTCGCCGCCGCGCAGCTTGTCGATCGCAGCTTCCAGATGGGTCTTGGTGGCACCGGCTGCTTTCAGCGCCGCGCCCAGTTCTCCCTTGTCTTCCAGCGCCGCCAGCACGAACAGTTCGCTGGCGATGAACTGGTCGCCGCGTTGCTGCGCGAGCTTGTCGGTAAGGTTGAGCAACCGCGTCAGCTCGTTGCCGGCGTGGATATTGCCTTCCTGTCCGCTCACTTTCGGCAAGCGGTCGAGCAGCTCGAACACGCGCTGGCGGAATGCCGGCACGTTGACGTGCGCCTGGGTCAGCAGCGGCGCGGTCGAACCGCCTTGTTGCTCGAGCAGCGCAGCCATGACATGCACGGGCTCGAGCATGTTGTGGTCGCGTCCCACTGCCAGCGATTGCGCATCGGCAAGCGCCTGCTGGAAACGCGAGGTGAGTTTGTCCATTCGCATCGGAGATATCCCCAAAATGGTTTTGGCGGACGCGCCGCCACTGCCCTGAGAGATGCGGACGGCGGTTTGCGATTCAAGTTGAGGATCGTCAATCGGGAATCGTCAATCGAGAACCGTTAAGAGCAGGAGCTGACAGTCCGCTACTGGTCGCTCTACCGATTCCCGATTTCCCATTCCCAATTCACGGATCGAGCCAGATCAGGCTGGCGAATCGGCCGCTGCGGGCCCCTTCCCGTCGATAGGAATAAAACCGCGCGTCGGTACGCGTGTCGAAGCCGCCGCCATAGATGCGCGTGATGCCCGCCGCCTCTAGTCGTTGCCTGGCCAGTACGGCCAGATCGCACAGCCAGTGTCCTGGACGAGTCGATACAAAAGCCGATGCAGCAGCGGCATCGTGATGGAGAAACGCCTTGTGCACCTCCTCGCTCACTTCATAGGAGGGCGCGCCGATGCACGGACCCAGCCAGGCCAGCAGATGCTCAGGATGCACCTGCATCTGCTCGACCGTATTTTCGAGCACGCCGGCCACCAGGCCGCGCCAACCCGCATGCGCGGCGCCGATCATGCTGCCGTCGTCCGTGCAGAACAGCACCGGCAGGCAATCGGCGGTGAGGATCGCCAGCACCGTGCCGGACAAATGCGACACTGCCGCATCGGCTTCCGGCTCGTGCGGCCCCGGCAATGGTCCCAGCTCCGCCACCGTGGTGCCGTGCACCTGCCGCAACCAGCGCGGCTCCGCCGGAAGCGCCAGCGACTGGCGCAATGCACTGCGATTGCTCCGCACGACCTGCTCATCTTCACCGCTGCGCAGCCCGAGATTGAAGCGCCCGAACGGCGACTGCGAAACACCTGGCCCTTCACACGTAGTGACGGCCGCATGCACGCCACGCGGTGCGGGCCAGTCGGGGAAGAGCCAGGCGTCAGTCATCGAAGGCACCCGCGTTACTCGTTCGGGCCATTGACCGTGAGATCGGCGCGGAGTGCAACGATCAAGGCGTCCATATCATCCGGGCGCCTCGCATCGAACGACAACGCTTCGCCTGTCACCGGATGCTCGAAGGCCAAGCGCTCCGCATGCAACGCCTGCCGACGAAAGCCGCGCAATGCAGTCACCAGTTCCGGTGTCGCGCGCTTGGGCAGTTTCAGGCTTCCGCCGTACAGCGGATCGCCGACCAGGGGATGGCCGGCGTGCGCCATGTGCACGCGAATCTGGTGCGTGCGCCCGGTTTCGAGATTGCACTGGATCAGGCTGTGCGCACGGAAGCGTTCGCGCAGACGGTAATGGGTGACGGCGTGTTTGCCGTCTTCTTCGTCGCGCACGGCCTGGCGCAGGCGATCGCTGTGATGGCGGCCGATGGCGGCGTCGATGGTGCCGCCGGCGATCAGCGCGCCCAGCACGACGGCCTCGTACTGGCGGTCCACGTCGTGGCGGGAAAGCATGTCGACCAGGGCCGTGTGGGCGGCCAACGTCTTGGCGACCACCATCAGGCCCGAGGTGTCCTTATCCAGGCGATGCACGATGCCTCCGCGCGGCAGTTCGGCCAGCTTGGGTTCGTGATGCAACAGCGCGTTGAGCAGTGTGCCTGCCGGGTTGCCCGCGCCTGGATGCACCACCAGGCCGACGGGTTTGTTCAACACCAGGAGGTGCCCGTCCTCGTGGACGATGTCCAGGGCGATGGCTTCCGGTTCGCTGGAGACTTCGTTCTCCAGCTCCGCTTCCAGCCGTACCTGCTCGCCGCCCTTCAATAGCTGGCGCGGCACGGCCGGCGCGCCGTCGAGGGTTATCGCGCCGGCCTTGATCCAGGTGGTCAGGCGGGAACGGGAGTAGTCCGGGAACATCTCGGCCAAGGCCTGGTCGAACCTCCGACCTGCGGCTGACAGGGGCACGACCGCCTCATGACGAATGATGGAACCTGTCATCCCTGATCCCCCGGCCGAGAGCCGGTTTCGGCTATGATCCCTTTTCGCTCAAACATCTGAACCCCTTACTCATGCGCGTAACCAAGCTGCCGGTCGCCCCGACATCTGCCCTTAAAGTACTGATCGTGCTCGTCCTGGCATTGACGATGAGCGCCTGCTCGTGGTTCCGGCACAGTGGCGATCCGCTCGACACCCTGCCGCTGCCGCAGCTTTACGCCAAGGCCCACAACGATCTGGTCCATGCCGACTACTCGGCAGCCGAGAAAGCGTACCAGCGTCTGATCGCCCGTTTCCCGTCCGGCCCGTTCAACGAGCAGGCCCAGCTGGAACTGGCGTACGCGCAATACAAGAACAACAAGCCGGACGACGCCTATTCCACGGTCAACCGCTTCATCAAGTCGAACCCGCTCAATCCACATGTGGATTATGCCTATTACTTGCGTGGCCTGATCAATTTCGATCGCACCACGGGCATTGTCGAGCGCACCTTCACCAGTCAGGAAATCGGCAAGCAGACGCGCCGCGACCAGGGCTACAACCTGAAGTCGTTCGACGATTTCGCCGAACTGAGCCGCCGCTTCCCCGATAGCGCTTACGCCGCGGACGCCCGCCAGCGCATGATCTACCTGCGCAACGTGCTGGCCCAGTACGAGATCAACGTCGCCAAGTTCTACCTGCGCAACAAGGCGTACGTGGCCTCGGCCGATCGCGCCCAATATGTGATCGAGCATTATCAGGAATCCCCGCAGGCGGGCGATGCGCTGGCCATCATGTGCCGCAGCTACCTGGCATTGGGCCAGAAGCAGCAGGCCGACCAGGTGCGCCAGGTGCTGACACTCAACTACCCGAATCATCCTTACCTGAAGGATGCGCATTGGCCGCATTCGCCATCACTGTTGCGCAAGATGATTCCGTTCTCCGGTCACTATTGAGCACAGTTCACTGACGCAAGAAAGCCGGTGCGCGTCGAGCCACCGGCTTTTTTTGTGGCTTGGGATGCGAATCCCAGCATGAATACGGCCGTCATTCTCGCTTTCGCGGGAATGTCGGCCACAGGGAATATGGGCTATTTCCAGCCCGAGGTGATCGGATAGCGCCGCTCGCGGCCGAACGCGCGCGTGGTTGCGCGTGGCCCCGGTGCGGATTGGCGTCGCTTGAATTCGTTGGCGAGCACCAAACGCACCACGCGATGCACGACGTTGGCATCGAAGCCGGCGGCGATGATTTCCGCCTGCGATTGCTCCTCTTCAATGAAGCGGGCGAGGATCGCATCGAGTTCATCGTACGGCGGCAAGGAATCCTGGTCGGTCTGGTTTTCGCGCAATTCCGCCGAGGGCGGACGTTCGATGACGGCCCACGGGATCACCCATGCATCGGCGCCGCCGTTGCGCTGTTCGGACAGGTTGCGCCAGCGCGAGAGTCGATACACCTCGGTTTTGTAGACATCCTTGAGTGGCGCGTAGGCGCCGCACATGTCGCCATACAGCGTGGCGTAACCCACCGCCATTTCGCTTTTGTTGCCAGTGGCCAGCAGCAGGCGGCTGTGTTTGTTGGACAACGCCATCAGCATCACGCCGCGGCTACGCGACTGCAGGTTTTCCTCGGTGATGTCCGCCGGCTTGCCGGCGAACGCAGGCGTAAGCGCGGTGACAAACGCGTCGTACACCGGCTCGATGCCGATCACGTGGTATTCCACGCCGAGCCCTTCGGCCTGCTCGCGCGCGCCATCAAGCGACAGCTGCGAGGTATAGCGCATCGGCATCATCACCGCGGTGACGCGGTCCGGGCCGAGTGCATCCACCGCCAGCGCGAGCGTCAGCGCCGAATCGATGCCGCCGGAAAGCCCCAGCAGCACGCCGCTGAAACCGTTTTTGTTGATGTAGTCGCGAATGCCGCGCACCAGTGCGGCGTAAAGCGTCGCTTCGTGAGACGTGTCCGGCACGCTCGGCCAGTCCAGTGCGTGCAGCGTACGCGTTTCCGTATCGAAGTCCGCCCATAGCAGCGCATCGACAAACGATGGCGCACGCGCGGCGATGCTGCCGTCGCTGTTCACCAATACCGTACCGCCGTCATAGACGACCTCGTCCTGGCCACCGACCAGGTTGAGATAGATAAGCGCACAGCCGGTTTCCCGTGCACGCGCCACCAATACGTCTTCGCGTGCAGCCTGCTTGGCGTCATCCCAAGGCGAAGCGTTGATCACCACGATCAGTTCCGCACCGGCCGCCGCGGCTGCCGCAGCCGGCTCGGCCTGCCATACGTCCTCGCAAACCAGATAGCCGACACGCACGCCATCGACCACCGCAACCGCACTGGTTCGACCAGGGCGGAAATAGCGCTTGTCGTCGAACACGCCGTAATTCGGCAGCGCCTGCTTGTGCGTGATCTGCACGATCTCACCGCCGCGCAGGAACGCCGCCGCGTTGTAGACCTCGCCCAGGCTATGCGGAAAGCCGACGATGGCGGCGAGGCCATTGGTGTCGGCCGCGATCTCCTGGATGGCGTCCTGGCAGGCCGCAAGAAAGCTCGGCCGCAGCAGCAGATCTTCGGGCGGATAACCGCTGATGGTCAGCTCGGGAAACACCGCCAGCGCAGCGTTGCCTTCACGGGCGCGCGCCATCAGTTCGCGAACCTTGGCGGTATTGGCGGCGACGGCGCCGACGGGGAAATCGTATTGGGCCAGGGCCAGGCGGAGAACGGCCATGTAGTGCATGTTCCAGGTTCGACTGGCGCTACATGGTAGTGGATGAGCTGTGGGACAAGGGCGTCCGTGGCCGCGTTTCCGTTCTCTTTTGCAGGTTGGCGATGGGGCAACCGGATTCCCACGCAAGAAATGTCACATGGCGACGTTGGGGATTAGGCTGCGCCTCATCCCAACCTATGGGAACTTTACGGAACGACGGACACAAAAAAAAGGCCGCGTTGCCGCGGCCCTTCTTCTGATCATTGCAACGCAGCGGATTACTTCTTCAGCAGACCAGCCAGCGTCTTGCCGAGATCCGCCGGCGACTTCACCGTGGTGACGCCCGCCTTCTCCAGCGCAGCGAACTTGGCAGCCGCCGTGCCCTTGCCGCCGGAGATGATCGCACCAGCATGGCCCATGCGCTTGCCGGCCGGGGCCGAGGCGCCTGCGATGAACGACACCACCGGCTTCTTGACGTATTCGCCGATGAACTCCGCCGCTTCTTCCTCGGCGCTGCCGCCGATTTCGCCGACCATGATGATGCCTTCGGTCTGCGGATCGTCCTGGAACAGCTTCAGGCAGTCGATGAAGTTGAGGCCATTGATCGGGTCGCCGCCGATGCCGATACAGGTGGACTGGCCCAGGCCTTCGTTGGTGGTCTGGAACACGGCTTCATAGGTGAGCGTGCCGGAGCGCGACACGATACCGACCTTGCCCGGCTTGTGGATGTGGCCCGGCATGATGCCGATCTTGCACTCGCCCGGAGTGATGATGCCGGGGCAGTTCGGACCGATCAGCACGGTTTCCGGATGCTGCGCCAGTACGTTCTTGACGCGCAGCATGTCGAGCACCGGGATGCCTTCGGTGATCGTCACGATCACGCGCACACCGGCGTCGATCGCTTCGAGGATGGAGTCCGCGGCGAACGGCGGCGGCACGAAGATCACCGACGCATCCGCACCGGTTTCGTCGACCGCTTCCTGCACGCTGTTGAAAACCGGCAGGCCGATATGCTCGCTGCCGCCCTTGCCCGGGGTCACGCCGCCGACCACCTTGGTGCCGTAATCGATCGCCTGCTCGGCGTGGAAGGTGCCCTGCTGGCCGGTGAAGCCCTGCACGATCACCTTGGTGTTCTTGTTAACGAGAACGCTCATGCTTGGATGCTCCTCACTTCGCGGCGGCCACGGCTTTCTTCGCCGCGTCGTTGAGATCGTCGGCCGGCGTGATCGCCAGGCCGGAATTGGCCAGCAGTTCGCGGCCCTTCTCCACATTGGTGCCCTGCAGGCGCACCACCACCGGAATCTTCAGGCCCACTTCCTTCACCGCGGCGATGATGCCTTCGGCGATCAGGTCGCAGCGCACGATGCCGCCGAAGATGTTCACCAGGATGGCGCGCACCTTGTCGGAGGAAAGGATCAGCTTGAACGCCTCGGTCACGCGTTCCTTGGTGGCACCGCCGCCGACGTCGAGGAAGTTGGCCGGCTCGCCGCCCGCCAGCTTGATCACGTCCATGGTGGCCATGGCCAGGCCTGCACCGTTGACCATGCAGCCGATGTTGCCGTCCATGGTCACGTAGTTGAGGTTGTGCTGCACGGCGGCCGCTTCGGCGGCGTCTTCCTGCGTGAGGTCGCGCATCTTGGCCAGGTCCGCATGGCGGAACTCGGCGTTGTCGTCGGAGTTGACCTTGCCGTCGAGTGCGGCGAGGTTGCCGTCCTCGAGGATGGCCAGCGGGTTGAGCTCAACCAGCGACAGGTCTTTCTCGTTGAACAGCTTGTACAGGCCCAGCATGATCTTGGTGAGCTGCGTGACCTGCTTGGGGTTCAGGTCCATCGCGAAACCGAGCTGGCGGCACTGGTAGGGCTGCAGGCCTTCGACGAAATCCACCACGATGGTGTGGATGTCGTCCGGCGTTTCCTTCGCCACCTGCTCGATGTCCACGCCACCGTGCTTGGAGGCGATGAAGGTGACGGCCTTGCTGTCGCGGTCGACCAGGATCGACAGGTACAGCTCCTTGGCAATGTTGGTGGCGTCGGTCACCAGCACCAGGTTCACCGGCAGCGCGCGGCCGGCGGACTGGTAGGTTTCCATGTTCTTGCCCAGCATGCCCTTGGCGGCGGCATGCACGTCATCCAGGCTCTTGCAGAACTTCACGCCGCCGGCCTTGCCGCGGCCGCCTGCGTGGATCTGTGCCTTGACCATCCATTGCGTGCCGCCCAGGTGCTTGGCGGCATCGACGGCGGCGTCGGGGGAACTTGCGACTTTGCCCGGCGGCACGGCAATGCCGTACTGCGCGAACAGCTCTTTGGCCTGGTACTCGTGGAAATTCATTCGATACCTCGAGTGAATGGGGAAGGATCGAGCCTGCGCGGTAGCCACAGCACAGGCCTGGGTGGACGGACGGCGGTGATACGCACTACCGGCGTGCAGTGCGCCGCGGCCATGCACCTTGCATGACGAAAACCGCGCAATACGGCCAGGTATTTTCGCGGAAGCGAGGTGCGATGGAAAGGGGCCACACGCATGGCCCGGTTCGTGTTCGCCACGTCACCCTCCGGGAAAAGATTGGGATGATGCGGCCATCTGCCTTACGTTATCCCTAGAGAAAGCTTTAGGATTGAGCCGTAAAGGGGCGTCTTGAAGGAATACATCGGAGTTCGCTTCGATGATGTTCTATCGCAAGACGACCCTCGCCCTGGCCCCCTCCCAGTGGGAAGAGGGGTGGCAGCCACTTCTCTTCGTGAGCGTTCAAACCCGTGTCCAGCCGCGCGATCGTCGATTCGCCCAACAGCACGACCACCCGCCACGAGCTGCTGTTTCTGAACTATTTCAGGCTGGCCCAGGCGCTGGTCTACATCGGGCTGGCCTTCACTCCTACCGGCATGGGCTGGCCCCATCTGGACAACAGCGAGCTCGCGCGACTGGTGGCCGCCGGCTACCTGTTGTTCGCACTGGCGGTCATCTCGATTACCCACCTGACCAAATCGCTGGGCTGGCTGGGCATCCTGGGCACGCTGCTGATGGACATCGTCGCGGCGGTGCTGGCGATCGCGGCGATGAACGAGGCGCGCATCGGCATCGCGATGATGCTGGCCGTGAACCTGGCCGCCGGCGCGCTGCTGCTGCCTTTGAGGCTGGCGCTGTTCCTGGCCGCCCTGGCCACTCTGGGCGTGCTCGGGCGCACGCTGTTCGCCCTGCCCCATGCGCCCTCGGTCGACGACCGCGATTTCCTGGAATCGGGCCTGTTCGGCATGGCCTATTTCGCGATCGTCGTCCTGTGCAACGTGCTGGGTCGCCAATTGCGCGCCAGCGAAGCGCTGGCCGAGCAGCGCAGCATCGACCTGGTCAACCTGGCGCAGGTCAACGAGCTGATCATCCGCCGCATGAAGACCGGCGTGATGCTGGTGGACGACGCCAACCGCATCCACCAGATCAACGAAGCCGCGTGGATGCTGCTGGGCAACCCTTCTTCCGACCAGCGCGACCTTGGTCGCGTGGCGCCGGAGCTGTCGCGCCGGCTGTATCACTGGATCACCTCGGGCAAGCTCGACGAAACGGCCACGCAGCTTGCCGACGGCATGCCGGAAGTGGTGCCGCGCTTCAGCCGCCTGGCGCCGAACGATGATTCGCTGGTGCTGATCTTTCTGGACGACACCTCCTTGGTGTCGCGCCGCGCCGAGGAACTCACGCTCGGCTCGCTTGGCCGGCTGTCCGCCTCCATCGCGCACGAGATCCGCAACCCGCTCGCGGCGATCCGCTACTCCGCGCAGTTGCTGGCCGAATCGCACGAAATGAGCGCCACCGACCTGCGCATGGTGGAGATCATCAACAACCATTGCAGCCGCCTCAACGACATCATCGAAAACATTCTGCAGTTGTCGCGGCGTGAACGCTCGCGCCCGGAAACGCTGAACCTGGGCGAGTGGGCGCACGACTTCGTCGACGAATACAAGCTGGGCAATGACCTGGGCAACGATTCGCTGCGTGTGATCGACAACAGCGCCCAGCCGGTAATCGCCGTGGCCGACTCGCAGCAGTTGCACCAGGTGGTGTGGAACCTGGTGCAGAACGCCTTGCGCTACGGCCGCATGCCTGGAGAACCGGCGCGCGTGCTGGTGGTGGTGCGGCATGGCGAACACGGCGTGCCGATTCTGGAAGTGATCGATCGCGGCCCCGGCATCGCGCCGAAAGTGGCGGCGCAGATCTTCGAACCGTTCTACACCACGCACGAATACGGCACCGGCCTTGGGCTTTATCTTGCACGGCAGATGGCCGAAGCGAATCAGGCGGCGTTGGAATACGTGCGCGTGGCGGGCGGCGGTAGCTGCTTCAGGTTGGTGTTGACGCCGCCGGTGCGGATTGAGCCGGCGGTTTAAGGCAACACTGAATAAGTATCGCCGTCGTCATGATGCCTGGAAGGCTCGCAGGGTGTGTTGCGTGGCGCCGGGAAGACTGGCCGTCTTGCCAAGCCGCGCGGCGCAGCCTGCGGGCCTTCCAGGCATCACCCCATCATTTTCAATTCAATCGGTTGGGGTCAGCCCTGTCTGTCCGCATGCCTTCGGTCCGTCGTTTCGACAGACAGCCAATCTGCCTTCGCCGACGGCCCTGTGGCCTGCGAACAGACAGGGCTGGTGACGACGGCGATACTTATTCAGTGTTGCCTTAAGTCTCAATTTGCCAGGGATTGATGACCTCGATACCAACAGCTTCGAATGGAGCTGTATCGCGGGTAGCGACTGAAAGTCCGTTCGCAGATGCTGTGGCCGCGATATAGCCATCAGCCGTACCAATGGCTTTGCCTTTAGCTCGAGCCTTAGCTCGAAGTTCGGCATACGCTTCGGATGCTTCGACATCGAACGATAGGATGCGCCCCTTGAACAAGGGAATGACACGGCGCTCCAGTTGCTGGTGCAGTGTGTTCTTTCGCTTGCCCGCCGGCAGCGCGGCAACACCGAAACGAAGCTCGGCCAGACTGATCGCAGCCATATAAAGCGTCTCTATGTTCTGTGCATCGATCCAGGCCAATACACCAGGATCGGCCGCGAGCCGTAGCGGCTCCGAAATGACGTTTGTATCCAGCAGGATCATTCGAAATTCATCGGCTCGCCAGATGTCTTATCGCGTTCAATCTGAAGATCAAAGCCTCCTGCCTTACGACCGATCTCGGCCAGCAGAGAACCCAGCTTGACACGCCCTTCAGGTTGCACCGCATTTTCCAAAATGTCGCGAACTTCTGCTTCAGTGCTACGACCATGCATGGCGGCGCGCACTCGCAATGCGCGGTGCACCTCTTCGGGCAGGTTTCGAA
>Ga0207702_10002810_pt1 | contig 16293 bp, 18 predicted proteins | sample KBSCornC62_FD_184302 | JGI IMG/M metagenome (GOLD analysis project Ga0207702, IMG submission 184302) | Corn rhizosphere microbial communities from Kellogg Biological Station, Michigan, USA - KBS Corn C6-2 (SPAdes) (version 2) | ecosystem: Host-associated > Plants > Roots > Rhizosphere > Soil ...
GTTACGTCTTTCACGCTCGACGGCGGGCCGGGGATCGAAAAGAGCCCGACCTCAGAGGCGGTCGTGCGGCTGGACTGGAGCAGCTGAGGACGCATTCACCCGCGCCAGCTTTCACACGCCCTCCGGCCCTCCCTGATCGAAGTGCAGATACAATGCGCTGAATGCACCGAGCGCACGGATCTTCTCCCAGTCGGCAATCGTGAGGTATCTTTTCTCGCGCCGGACTAAGCCGTCCTTCTCGAGGGTTTTAAGCGTCCGGTTGACGTGGACACTTGTCAATCCGACCGCGTCGCCCAATTGCTCCTGCGTCATCGGTAGCTCGCAACCTGCCTCCTGATCGATTCCGGCTTGCTTCATGCGCAATGCGAACTCGCACAGCAGATTCGCGATACGCTGGCGCGCGTCCCGCCGTCCGACGTTCAATATCCACTCGCGGTGGATCGACGCCTCGATCAGTGTGTCGATCCAGAGCGCCCTGTTCAAGTTTGGCCTATGTTCCGCCAGACGCTGCAGCGCTGTCCGGTCCACGTCCGCTGTCTCGACCCGTGTCAGCACCTGCACGCTGTGATCCGCCTGATCGAGAAAGAGGTGTTGAAGATCGACAAAGTCGCCCGGCAGACAAATTCCGATGATCTGACGGTTCCCGTCGACGGTAAGCTTCTGCCGGAAGGCGAATCCGGAGCGGATAAAGCTACATTGCTCAAGGCGGGTCGCGCCCTCCCGAACTAGATAGCCCGGGGCTTCGTAGGTGCGTTCGTTGAACGGCAGCTCCAAAATCGCCGCGATGTCGGAGCGATCCAGGACAGCACGTGTTTGCAGCTTCCGCACCAGCTGCATCAATGGCTGATCGATCGACATGCGGGTCTCCTCGTTGGGCGGGAGCGCGCGCATCTCTCAGTCGCCAATAGCCAACTAACCTCTCAGCGATCGGTCCGCTCTAACACACAGAGGAGTTGCACGCTTGATTTATGTTGGTGTCCTGCAGCTGCATTACGTTGGCTTGCGCCGGAAAACGTAGTAAACGGAATGATCGCCGACCGAACTCGGGCCGCCGGCGGCTGAGAGACATTGCGCTCCCGCCTGCAGGAGCGGCGTATGCCTCGGTATTATTTTCATGTCTCAGACGGCCAGAGGTTCGACGACTTGCAGGGTACCGAATTGCCCGACCTCGCCGGCGCGAGAAAGGAAGCACTTCGATTTGCAAGTGGTCTTCTGACAGACACGAAACCCGACCTCTGGACCGGCGAAGAGTGGACGATGCGCGTCACGGACGACACCGACCTGACACTATTCACGCTCATGTTCGTCGCTACCAACGCCGCAGCAACCAACGGGAAATAGTGTCCCGAAGAGCAATTTTCGGGGGGCGCCGCGGCCTTCATTTGCTCAATACAGACGTAAGCAGATGCGCGGCACACTGGAGGGAGTGACGTGCAAGGCAATCTTCGGAACGCTTTTTGCTCCATGGAGCTTCTAGCCCACCGCCTCGCCTCGATGAATGCCTTGAGCGCTGTGGAATGGGAGCTTCTTCTGGAGCCGCGGCATTCCTCGCGGGCGTATTCCGCAGGTTCGGAAATTAGAGACCCGGGCGGCGATGGAATGCGCCAAAGCTTGATTGTGTCGGGATGGGCTAGCCGCGAGCATGTCTCGCACAGTGGCCGGCGCCAGTTGCTTTCCATACTGCTGCCCGGCGACCTTATAGGCGACCCCGCGGAAGGGCATGCGCTGGACGCGGTCGAAATTGTCGCGCTTAGCGGCGTCAGGACGATCGGCACGGCAGGGTTCATGAGCATCGTGAACGGAGACGCTGACCGATATAGTCGCATAGCGAGCGGCCTTTCCGCGCTCCGGTGCGGGGACGAAACTCGCCTGCTCGACCATATAGTGCGGCTCGGGTCTCAACCCGCGCCGCAGCGGATTGCCAGCTTCGTGCTGGAGCTATTCGCGCGGTGTCGCGTGATTGGTTTTGTTACCGGCAGTTCATTCCCGATGCCGCTCACGCAGGAAATGCTCGGCGGGGCGCTGGGCCTCAGCGTTGTGCACGTCAACCGTGTCATTCATCGTCTAAAAGCGGATCGCCTCATCTCACTGCAAGGCGGAAGGGTGACGATCGACGACGCGATCGGCCTAGCGAGCCTAGCTGAATTGATGTCGGGCTGAGCTCCGTTTGCGGGCCTCGCGCGCGCGCACGAGATAGAAGCTCTAGTGGTCATCATGCGGCGGCTCCCTCCAAGGCTCGGAGGGACCGCTTCGCGCAGGCGACTATGCGCCCTAAAGTCGGTCATTCGGCCGTTAACGAGTAAATCCCGAAAGCGGTCGTTCTTTGCCTTTTGGCGTGGGGCGCTATTACCCGTAGCGCGCCGCGTGATAAGCTGGCCCATGGACATTCTTGAGGACATCATCGCGCGAGTCACGCGCTACACACGTCGCACTCCGATATCGACCGACACGATCTGGCGCGATTTGGGGATCGGCTGCGAAGGTTTCGTAGAATTTTGCGATGAATTGCAATCGACCTACGGCATCGATCCCCATCCGCTGTTCGAGGACGAGGGAACCTTCAAAGATGCTACGGTCGCTGAGGTCGCGGCCTATTTATCTGCGCAACGAACTTTGAATTGATAAGCTGACAGCAGCGGCAATTTTCCCAGCGCGCGTCTATCAGCAATGCGCCCTATAATCGGTCATTTGCGTGCCTAAGCGGCGATCCCAAAAGCGGCCGTTCGTTCGGCGAAATGCAATCAGCAGGGCGTGATCTGTCGCATCCCTCTTCGATTGAACCAATCTTGGCGGATCAATGACGCGACGGCGATCAGCGCACTAGCGATCCAGCCGAACAGCTTAGGTAGCCGGATGGTCATGCGGCGCTTCGACGAAGTAGCTGTCGGAGGGCGTAGCCAGATCCTGGGCCGGGTCGAACGTTTCCACTTCCTCGGCCCAACGGCTGACCCGCAAAGGATCGGGCGGAAACGCCGCGGCACGAGGGTCTTGGGGCAAGACAGCGCTTCTGCCGGCTTTCGGGAAGCTCTTTCTGGGAAACGCCACCAATGCCGTCAGCAAAGCGGGCTTGTGATAAGCGAGACCGCCGCTCGGCCGCTGGCGCAGGGCCATCATCTCCAGATAGTCCAGCATTACGGGGACATTCTCTCGCGTCGCGACGATCGGGGCCGGCGTGGTGAACAACGTCGGCGGCTCCAGCTTCTGCCGATCGCATTCGGCCACGAAATCGCGATCGGTCCAGATCGTCGACCAGGGCGTGCGTTCGGAAATGGCGGCCGACTTCAGGCACCAGTTCACAAGGTCGAACAATTGTCCGAACTCTTCCCTATAAAGGCCCTCCAATCGAGGATTGGCCCAAGCGATGTCGTGGTCGGTGACCGGGAAGGAGATGCGGTGATGGTTCGCGGCTCGCGAGCGCTGCTGATTGCGCCCGCCATCGATCACCCGCATCGAAGGGTCGTCGAAATATTGGGGTGCCACGGGTTGCCATGAAAAGAAGCCGCGCTGCCGCCAGGCTCTCCCGGCGAAGGACGGTGGCAGAAACACGTTGTACGCTTCGTGGGGCCGGCTGCTTGGCCCGAACGGCCTGATGAAAACCGAGACCCGATCGCCGGGCTCGGACCCGGCAACGGCGAAGATCATCGCGACGAGCGGGTCCCAGGTCCAGTCCACGAAGTCGGTTGCGAGACCGTAATGCTGGGCGATCCCGGTCGCCGTCTCACGCTCCACACCAAATTCGTCGAGTTGGCCATCGGTGTAGCGGAAATTGGAATTATGCCAGGCGCTGATCGCGGCGGAGAACCACCCTCGCGCGCGCAGGTGACGCTTCTGCTCATCCTCCGAGCGACGGAACAAGCTCGGGATGATCGTATCATATGCGGCCCGCTGGCCGCGAAAACCGAGGAGTCGGTTGAGCCCGAACAGCTGCTGGAGATCGGGTGCCTTTGGACTATCGCCCCGCAAGGCGTGTCCCAAGGCGTTGGTGTGGGTGCCTCGGAGCAGCCACGCTGCTGCTGCAGCGGCGGATTCGGCTTGAAAGTGGAAGAGGCCGCCGCTTGTCTCGACGCTCGCGTCGCGGATCAGATCGAGCAGATCCGGACGGTTGGTAGGCGCGATCAGAGGGCCGATCCGGCGAACCGCTGCAATGTCAGCCAGGCCAATCAAGCTGCGCCTCTATTTCTTGGAGAGATCGATCCGAAGCTTCTCGCGATAGATCCCGATCCGCTGGCTCGCCCGCTTGACGATATCTTCGAAGAAGAGGGTCTCTGCATAGAGTTCGCCGAGGTTCCGTCCGCTTTCGGGATCCTCGAGCGGTGTCGAGCGAAAATAGCCTTTGCCCGCCGCAAACCGGGTCCAGCCCGCCATCCGGAGCGGCGCTATCGTGTCGCCGATCAGATAGCCGTAGAACTTCTTCAGCCGGCCATTCGACTTGGCTGCAAGCAAGTGCGCATATTCTGAGAGGTCTCCGATATGGTCGCCTTCCTTCACCGCCTGGACTGCTAGCTGGCGGTCGCACGCAAGCGCGAGGATTTCGACGATCGCTGCCCGGCGTACGACCAACTGGGAGAGGTTCGCCATGTCGATCGTCTTGAGCGACGCGGTGTATTTCCACGAAAGCTCGTGGATCTTTTGCCGAAAGTGCTCGGTGTGCGGCTCGGCTTTTCCGATCTCTTCCCTGAGGTCGAAGATCTCCGCCGTCTCCGCGATGATGCGCTCCTGATATTTTCTCAGCACGCGCTCCGCGACACTCTTCGGGGTATTCGTTCGCGATTTGCGCGCTCTCGAAAGCAGCCGTTTCAAGGCCATCCGTCAACTTGTGGCCGACATACGCATCGCCCGATCTGCCCGGCGTATGGCGAAAGAAGAGAGAACCCACCCTCTTGACTGTATTGCATGCATATATCACTAATACAGCCGACAGGCGAGTGGGCGCCACCGACCCCGCGACATTTCTTCCGGAGGCTCCATGACTCGATCATATGTCCCCACGCGACGCGAGTTCTCCATCCTGTTGTCAGGAGCCTTTGCGGCGCCGGCGACGGCGGCCGTTTCCCAACCCCGCCGGTCCGAAGCCGCGCGACTGCGCAGCTACGCGGAGGCGACCCACCCGCGTGGCTGGACAGCCGCCACAGACCCGGTTTGGCGGTCCGGCTGGGATCGCCTCGCCGCTGAGGCGGACGCCATGACCCCCGAGGCCTATCTCATGGGCCTCCAGGCGCGGTTGGCTTGGTTCCAGGACGGTCACACGACGATGTACGTGGATGGGCGTAATGGGCCAAATGCCATGATCAAGGCGCCCGGCTTCGACCTCACCCTTCCGATCGCCGCCACCCCCTTCTTCGACGGCCTCTATGTCACCGCGGCCAAGGGAGAAGGCGCGCCTTTGCTCGGTGCACGGATCGCGCGTGTGGATGGGGTCGCCATCGAGGAGGTTCTGAGATCCTTCGCGGCGATGTGGCCCGGCAACAACCCCACCCGGGCCCATCATGACGCGGATTTGATCCTGAGACCTGCGGTCCTGCGCGGCGCGCGATTGGCCCCGCCCGCGGGCGTCTCGGCGCCGGTCACCGTCGAGGCCGAGATAGGCGGCTCGCTCGTCAAGGCAGTGCTGATCCCGCGCCCGGACGCGCTCGAGGCGGTGCAGAACATGTCGAGGTGGTGGACCCCAATTTCCCCGCGCCCGGATGCGCGCGAGGGGCTGGTCCCGCTTCCCCGAAAGCCGTTCCCGATCGAAACTTGGCGGCCGGGGCCCGCGCCCAACTTTGTCCACGTAGAAGGCCGTGTCCTGGTCATCGCCTTCGACAGCTTGTTCGGCAGCAAGGACCCGATCCTGGCCTTCGTGCGGGAAGCCTTTGCGGCCATGGAGGCTCCGGCGATCGAACGGGTCGTACTCGACTTGCGCCGCAACGACGGCGGCGACAATCGTATGGGCGAAGGCCTGAGGAAACATCTCGAACGGTCCCGCTTCAACCGCCCTGGCGGGCTCTATGTGCTGATCGGACCTCACACCTTCTCGGCCGCCCAGAACCTGACTTCGAGGATCGAGCGGGAGACCTGGGCTATGTTCGTGGGCGAACCTTCCGGGGGCGCCCCCAATCACGAGGGCGATGCCAGGCCGTTCCAGGGCAACGGGTTCAGCGCATATGTGTCGACCCTGCCCTGGTTCGACTCCCACCCCTACGACAAGCGAATCTGGACCATGCCCGACCTATTGGTCCCGCTCCGGTTTGCCGATTGGAGGGCGGGGACGGATAGCGCGATGGAAGCCGCTTTCGCCCACGTCAACGATCAACAGCTCGACGACCTTAGCGAGAAACACACTAACTATTCCGATCGGCCGAGCCAGAAGACGGAATGGAAGCCATTCTGGATCCGATAGAGGCGCAATCGGCCGGCATCGACCAACCCTTGGCGCATCGTGCCACCTTTGCCTGAACGAACCGCGGATTTGGTATCACGGACACTGCGTTTCAGACGCCGACCCGGCCATTGCCCCCCCGGGACATTCTTCAGCAGCCACTCGATCGTGTCCCAGCAGGTATCGGTGATTTCGTCGGGCTTGCGCGCACCAGTCGGATTTTCCGCAGGCGGACGCATCATGGCGAAGCGCCCCTGTGATTGCCCTCGCCCTCGAATGACCTGATAACGAAAATATAGCCGCTCGTGGCAAGTCCAGGCTTGGTCCATTGACGGCGCGCGGATATTACGTCCGTTCATAGGGCGTTCGCTCGACGAGAAAGGGCAGGCCACCTTTCTGCGGATCCATGTTCTGTGGCCGCATGGGTGAGAGCATGCGTGCGATTGAATTGGTATGTGTCTCAATGCGAAGGCGTGGTCGCCTTTTGCGAACAAATGCACTTCAGCTGGAACGCCGGCTTGCTCCAAAGCGCGGGCGTACATGGTACTGTTGCAAATGTCGTCGGTGTTATCGTCCCAATCCTGCACAATGAACGTTGGAGTTGTGTCTTTCGTTACGTGAATGGTAGAGTTGAACGTTCCGCCTTCTCGACAGAGATGACCAGGATAGGCAGCAATGGCAAAGTCAGGACGACTACTCACCCGGTCAATAGCATCAATCGGCCTGTATGCAGGTTCAAAGATGTTACTGGTCTGAGCAACCATGAAGCCGCCTGCCGAAAATCCTATAACGCCGATCTTGTGAGGATTAATTCCTAGCTCACTCGCCCTCGATCGCACAATCTTGATGGTTCGTTGAGCATCCTGCAAGGCACGACCAATTTTAGGGGTGACCCGGCAGTTGCAGTCATCATCATGGTAGTCAGCGCTCTTCGGCACGCGGTACTTGAGCAGCACACACGTCATACCCTTGCTCGTTGCCCAATCGCAAACTTCAGTACCTTCAAGATCGATCGCCAAGACCCTGAAGCCTCCGCCAGGGAAGACTATTAGGGATGCCCCCGTATTTCGGCCCTTTGGTGGAAACACCATCATCGTGGGGACGGTCACATTGTGAAGCATAGTAGTGGGCAGGCCAGCAATGCTTTTCGGCTGGACTTCCATTGTCTCTGCTGGCTTGGGCACACCTTCCATATCCGGCACTTTCTCAGGCCAAATTGGCATCTGCTTCACACCAGCGGGCGGCTGCCATGTAGACCGCATCGGCGCCATAGCTGAACCCGCCTCGGCTTGGATTTGTTGAGGTGAAAGGCAGACCAGAGCGGCAAAACCCAGACCACATGCCAGAACCGTCAAGATCCGCTGCAACACGTTTTTCTCCCTGCTTCCAATGCACATAGCTTACTTTATCTGAGGCTCTCGGCTTTCCCGAAAAGGATCGAGAAACGGGAACGGCGTAGTGATTCTGAATTTCTGCTTAGTATGCTTCTTCGAGGCCGCGCCTACCGGCCGCAAAGGGTCCGCACTTGACATTCCGCTGTAGCGCCGTGTTACTACGGCAATACGGCAGGAGGTGTTAGTGCTTAAGGCTGGTCTCACGACGGCTGTGCGGCGTGCTGATGGACGTCAGAATGCCGCGACGGGGATAACCGGGCTATTAGCAATCCGGCTGTTCATCTACGGCGTCACCACCGCGCTGGTTGCAATCATCGCCACGGTGCTGACCCGCTTGCTGGTGCCGCCTGCGCCATCCCCGTTTCACCAACTGGTGATGGTGAAGAACCTCGCCCTCCCGATCCTTGAACTTCTTTTTTATGCAGCAATCGTCAGGTGGTTGGAGCATCGGCGAGCGACCGAGATTGCGACTGATCGCAACGGCACATGTTTTTTCGGGCTGGGCTTGGTGTCAGGAGCGGCGCTTGTTGCGGTCGTCATTCTAACGCTTTCCCTTGCGGGTTTGGCGACAATCGAAACCGGAACGGGCGCGAAGGGCCTGCTGAGTGAAATTATTATTCCGTTTACAACGGCGGTAGTCGAGGAGCTGATCTTTCGGGCAATACTCTTTCGGCTAACAGAGGCGATGTTTGGAACGACAATTGCCGCGCTGCTATCAGCTCTGCTGTTTGCCCTCGCCCATCTGGGCAATCCCGGTGCGACCGTCATTACAACGATCTTTTTGGCCTTCGACTTGGGTCTGCTGCTGGCGGTGACCTTCGCCGCCAGTCGGTCGCTCTGGCTGCCGATCGGCCTTCACATGGGCTGGAACCTGACCTTGGGCTATGTTTTCGGCGTCGCCAATTCGGGCATGCGCGATCCGCACAACTTGTTCGTCACGACTTTGGCCGGTCCAACATGGCTATCCGGGGGGGCGTTCGGCCTTGAAAGCTCAGTCGCGACGCTAGCCCTTTCCCTCCTTGCGTCGGGTGTGCTGGTAGCCGTTGCTCGACGTTACGGACGTTGGCGTCCCCTTACGTTTCAATGGCGCGCGCAAGCTTAGCGGGGGCGTTCTCATAAGGGAAGGGCGGATGGGCAACTCCTGTTGCCGAGCACGATGCGGGTTCGTGCCCGCTTGAGCTTTCCCAGAATCCGTTCCCGATTGAATTTTCCCGAAATGGTCTATTGGACATGGAGTAATGGTAATGCGGCGAGCGGTTTTAACGGCCGATTTCGCGATCGTGTGGCAATCCATGCTAAAGCGAGATTGGGCGCGTTGCAGATCGGCAGTTTCGGTCAACCTGATCGGCGGCTTCCGTCGGGAGCGGACAGCCATCGAGCGCATTTGAACGACTGGCTTTGGTCGAAAGCGGTCGGAGGCGTAGCTCAGTTCTGAACGGCGGCTTTCCCGCTTCGATCATCTGGAACCCGCCATTCCGCAGATGGCCCAATCTCTGCCGTAGGCTCCGGCTGAAACAACGGCCGCTTTCGGCGAAAGGCCGATCACCGCTGAATGTCCGGAAGTGGGGTCGTTTGCGGTCATTCGTATCAGGCAGCGTAATGGCAGCTATCGCGCCCGCAGCTCCTCAAAGCGGACAGTCCGCAAACCACCCCGTAGCCGCCATCCCGACCGGACCGGATGCAATGACTGTTTTCGACCTCGCTGCGGTCATTCAATGTCATACCGGGTGTCAGGCCCCTCACCGATACGAGGGCGTCAGCTTTTTCTTTGTCACTGGCTTGCGAGGGGAGGGCTTCTCTCCTGCCTTTCGGCCCAAGCCTAATTGCTTGGCTAACTGGCTCCGACGCTCACTGTATGCCGATGCCGTCATGGGATAGTCCGGTTTTAGGCCGAATTTTCGGCGATATTCCTCAGGCGTGTATCCATGCCGGGCCAGATGCCTCTTGAGCGTCGTGTAGGCCTTTCCATCGATCATGCTGATGATGAAATTGGGGTCGGCAAGAGACTTCCGAACAGACACTACCGGTCGGTCGCCAACGTCCGTTTCAGGCGCTTCTGAGGCCCCGCCAAGCGTTGAAAATGCCTGATAGATGGACTAGATCAGACCGGGCAATTCCGAACCTGAGACGTTGTTTGTGGCAGCGTATTCCGCAACGATGTCGGTGGTCATTCTGCGAAGGGTTTCTTGATCCATTGCTATAGATCCAAAAGAGGTGTGAAACGATTTTTTCTGGGACTTCCACCTGATTGGATGGATCGGTCCTTGCTCACCGCGACTTGCTTGAAGCGCACATTTGGCTTTAGGGGTTTTACGCGATTTCGTACCGGCCGCATGCTCAGGTTACCGAAAGTTGACTTACGCTTATCGCAACCTGCCGGAGCCGAAACGGTTTTGTCGGCATGGGGTATAACGAGAGACCGATATTAGAGCGCGCGTTTGAACTTGCCCGCACCGGCGAGTTCATCAACGTCAGGATGCTGGAAAAGGGTCTCGCCAAGGAGGGCTACGCCAAGGGCGACCCGCACATTCACAGTCCATCCGTCCGCAAACAACTGAAAGATTTGTGCAGGCAGCATTATTGTCAGGTCGAAACTGACGAACCGATACCAAGTTGGGCTTAGATTGCAGGCGCAGATGTTAGCCTCCGTCTCGCTGCACCGACCCGGTCGGCTCTTGGGGACCGACCGGGCCTTGGATCATCTCATATGGGGCCTTGCTCTAGATCGGCGCGCTCAGCATAGTTCCCGAGCATAAGCACTGACATGCGCGGATTGCATGAAACCGAATTGCAATATTGGACGCGCCGTCATGCTGAGGTGATAGAGCTTGCCGAAAAGGCGACTGGCGACCTGCGCGATGCGCACATCGCGCTTGCCGATAGTTACAAACGTCTGATCGATCTTGCGCGTGCTGCCGAAGCGGACAAATCAGCAGTGTGAGGCTGATGTCCATGGTAGATAAGCCCACCGTGAGAATGCCTCAGGAGCTGGGCCGCTAAAGTTCGACACACTCGACCCCGGTTATCGCAAGTCGGCGTGGCGCTACTTTTTAGGCCGCCAAAGAAGCTGAGCGCCAAGGTCTGCTTTATTCGGTTTCCACTAGGTTGCGCCAGTCCGCCTTCCACCCACAAGCGGACACGGTAACCGTGTGCGTTTCAATGAGAGGGGCTGATACGCTCCAACTCATCGTCAATCTGGCGCTTTTGCTCCGATGCTGCCGTGCTCGGGGCTAAGCCGGCTGGCCGCAATTGGGTCCGAAGCGGTCATCGCAACCGATCCGGTCGGGAATGGCCGCTGTTGGGTGGAGAGCGGACAGGCAGCTTTTGGCCGGCGATGCGCGGAAGCTGCCGTTCGGGATGGCCGCTGTTCGAATGGCCGCCAACGAGCCAATGGCGGATGTTCGCTCAGCACGCCAATTTGCCTATTTCCGGCCATCAGCGAAAAACTGTTAACCACGCATCAATTGATCAAGTCCCGCTTTCCGACCCGTGAGACCTTCGCGACCACAAGAGAGCGTCATTGGGAGACGGATCATGATCAAGAGGATATTCGGCGCGAGCTTCATTGCAGCCCTCGCGTTACCGGCAGCCGTCAATGCCGGCCCTATAACCACCGGCTGGGTCAACAACGCCACCGCCGGCGCTCCCATCATTCAGCAATTCGATCTGACTACCGGCGTCGTCTTGAAAGAATTCACCGCGCCCCACGGCAGCAATGGCCGCGGCATTGTTCAGGTCGGCGACGTCGTTTATTATACCAGCGCGGGGACCAACGGGGTCTATGCCTATAACGTCGCCACCAACACCGATCTCGGAACGGTTTTCTCCGTCCCCGGCGCGTCCGGTCTGGCGACAATGGCCTATGACGGCACCGATTTTTACATCGGCGATTATTCCGGCACCAACAATGTCTATAAATATTCCACCACCGGCGCGCTGCTGAAGACAATTCAGCTCAGCCAGTGCACCGGGTACTGTGACGGGCTGGAATATGTGAACGGCCACCTGATCTCAAACGAAGGTGATGCGAACAGCACCTACGATGTGTACGATCTTGACGGCAATCTCCTGCAGAACGCCTTCATCGTCTCGCCGATCACCTCGACCGGCATCGCGTTCGACGGGACATTCTATTACACCGACAACGTCTTCAATTCCTCGTTCAACGTGTTCGACAGTTCGGGGAATTTCTTGCGGACGACATCCTATGTCGGCGGCACCTACCATCTGGGCGAAGACCTTTCGGTCAACTACGCGGCGCGGACAGATACCGGCGGCGTGCCGGAACCGAGTTCCTGGGCGCTCATGCTAAGCGGGTTCGCCATGGTCGGAGGCGCCTTGCGCGCAGTCCGCAGGACCTCAATATCGTTCGCCTAGGTCGTCCCCTATAAGCGAGCGAAGTGCCGTCGCACCTCCGGGTGCGGCGGTGCTTTCGTATGTCCGCTTGCGGGAGCGATCGAACGCTGCTGGAAGGGCCGAAACTGGGTCGTTAGCGGTCGTTGTTCGGGTGACGGCTGCCAATGCAGGAACCTTGAATAACCCATCGACAGCCGTCGGACACCAACTGACGTCCCGCAGTTAACATTTCGCCTGCGAATCAGATCGGCAGCTGAGCTTGGCGCGGAAGGCCCCGTGAGGGCGGACCCGAAGGCATGGACCTTTACCTTGAGACTAAAGCGATCTGGATAAATTGGCGGCCACATCGCAGCCACTGCGGTCGCGGGATTCGTGCGGCGGATAGGTCCGAAATGGCGATGGCTTTGGGCTTTGCAGAGGACTGGCCCACCTATGTTGATGCTTGGCGGCGTCATCGCATGACGCTCGCCTCGGCCCGGGTGGCCGGCGCATATGTCCAGGCCGTGAGGCTAAAAGCGCCGGTGCATGGCCAGACCATGTTTCTCACGCCCGGCGCCGTCCGCAACGGCCCTCCCGAAACAACCCGATTATAATCTTCTTATAAGGCGCCCCGCGATTATCCTCCGCTGGTCATGGCCATGGCATCATCCCAAGGAGTGAAGTCATGAAACAGGATTTCGAAACCCGTGACGTGGTCGAGCTCGGCTGCGTGAGTGCAGACACCGAGGGCAGCACCTTCGTATTCGAGGATACGGAGGCCGGTATGCGGTTCAAGAATGGCCTCGCCGACGATTGATCCTCGGGGCGCGCGTCCGGAAGGGCGCGCGCCCTCGTTCCATGGCCAGGTCGCTCGGACCCGTAACGCAAAGCAACGCTCGTCCCTTCGCCGTCGCGGGACCGCGACGTGCCGATCCCTTCTTCCGCAAATCGCCGCGCGCCCGGGTGGCCGCCGCGCATGTCCAGGCCGCGAGGCTAAAGGCGGCGGCGCGTGTCCAGACACGATTCTCACGCCCGGGACCAATGCGCGAACAAATTAAGTCGTTATAAGTGCATTATAATCTTCTTATAGTTTCGGCTGCCGTTAGGTTGGAGTCGTCATGGCCATGGCATCCCTCCAACGGAGAATAGTCATGAAGACGGAGATCGAAACCAACGGCGTCCTCGAACTCGGCAGCGTCAGCGTCGCCACCGAGGGCAACGCTGTCCCCAATGAGGACCAGGAGACCGGTCAGCGCATCAAGCTCGGCCTGAGCGACGACTGAAACGCGTGGCGCGCGCTCCTTGGGGGCGCGCGTCATCTTCAGGATAACCTGATGCATCATCGTCTCCGCGACGGTCTGAGCTGGTGCCTGTGTGACCAGCAGGCAGTCTTCCTCGACCTGCCGCTCGACCGCTATTTCCGCCTGGGCCCGGTCGACGACCGGACCTTCCAGCTATGGACAAAGTCAGGTGCGGTGAGCGGCTCCGCAACCGCGCGTCTCGTCGACGCGGGCATCCTCGTCTCGTGCGACAAACCGCAGATGCCGCGGGCGCCGGCCCAGGTCGTGCTTCCGTCGGCCGACCTGGGCGAGGAGGCGTGTGGCGAGGCAAGGTTGATCGATGTCGGACGCAGCCTGCTGGCGCAGCGCCGGGCCGCATCCGCCATTCGTCGCGGCAAGCTCGCATCGCTCGTGACGGCTCTCGCGAGCGACGCCACTCCGCGACGTGAAGATCGAGACGCGCAAGCCGCGGTGCGCAGGATCGCGGCGGCTTTCGGATCGACGCCGCTTGCGATGCGCAAGGCCCGGCAATGCCTGCCGCGCGCCTTGGCGGCGAATGCCTTATGCCGTGCCGCGGGAGCCTTGCCGACTCTGGTTTTCGGCGTCCGGCTGGAGCCGTTTGCGGCGCATTGCTGGCTGCAATGGAATGCAGCTGTGATCGTCGGGGATCTCGAACAGGCACGCATGTTCACACCGATCCTGGCGGTCCCATGAGAGCGTGCTACCTCATCCTGCTCAGGAAGGGGTCCGTCCCATCCGCGTGCGACCTTGCGTCGGAGCTCGGCCTGACGATCGCGGTCGACCGACCCGATCTGCTCGTGCTGTTCGGCGGCAATTGCCGTTGCTACGCACTTGGCGAGGGACACGTCCTGGGAACGCTCTTTCCACGGTTCGGGCCGCCGGCGCCGATCGAGGCGACGCCGCGCGCAACCGGAGCGACTGATGGCGGGACTTCCGCGGAGGATCGGCTGCTCGACCGATACTGGGGCAGCTATGTCGGCATCTTTCCGGCGCGCGCCGGCCAACGGATCCTCCGTGATCCCTCCGGGGCACTGCCATGCTATTATGCCGAGACCGGCTCTGGCCTGGTCCTGACATCGGACGTGGATCTTCTCTTGGCCGTGAGGAAGACGCCTCCGGCTGTCAGCTGGATCTCGCTCGTGAAGCACCTTTACCTGCGCGGATTGCCGTCCCCGGAAACCTGTCTCCACGGCATCGAAGAGCTCCTGTCGGGTTACGTACTCGACGTGTCGGCGGGCATGATCGATCAGCGCATGTGGTGGTCGCCGTGGAAGCACGTCGAGGCCGATCCGGAGGCCGGCGCGCCGCAACCTGACCAATTGCGGCGGGTCGTGAGCTCCAGTGTCGAGGCACTCACAGCCTCGCGGGGGCGCTTGCTCGTGAGCGTATCGGGCGGGCTCGACTCCTCGATCGTCGCCTCCTGCCTCGCCCGGTCCGGACGCGAGGTCCACTGTCTCACGATGTACACGACCGATCCGTCAGGCGATGAACGTATCTATGCGCGCGATCTTTGCCGGCATCTCGCCTTGCCGCTCACCGAATGCGTCTATCGCATCGAAGACGTCGACATCGATATGGCCATGAGCCCGCATCTGCCGCGCCCGATCGGGCGAACGCTGGCGCAAGCCTATGAGCGGGCGCACCTGAAGGTCGCCGAAGAGATCAAGGCGGATGCGTTCGTGACCGGAAACGGGGGCGACAATGTCTTCGGCTTTTCGCAGTCCGCAGCAGCAGTCACCGATTTCTATCTCCGACATGGTTTGGGGCTCGGGCTGCTTCGCACTATCCGCGACGTATGCCGGCAAACCGAAAGCGGTCCGGTGGACGTGGTGCGTGCGGCGTTTCGGCTCAAGCGTCGGGGTTATCTCTGGTCCACCGGGCCGATGTTCCTCGATGCGGGCACGCTTTCCGCCCTGGCGCCGCAGTCCCTCCATCAGCCGTGGCTCGACGTTCCCGGCGGCGTGGGACCGGGAAAGGCCGCCCACGTCGCCAGCTTCTTGCGCGTGCAACCTTCGCTCGAGCCGGGTCGTAGCCGCTTTGCGCCGGTCATCGCGCCGCTGCTTTCGCAGCCCGTCATCGAAACCTGCCTCGCCATACCAAGTTGGGAATGGCGCGCGGGCGGCCGCGACCGTGCTGTCGCCCGCGCCGCGTTCGCGGCAGACCTGCCCCCAGCGATCATCGGCCGGCGTTCCAAGGGCGGGCCTGACGGGTTCAGCGCCATCGTCCTACGCGAACGCCGGACCGCCATAAGAGAGCGGCTGCTCGACGGCATGCTCGCACGCGAAGGCGTGGTCGACCGCGCTGCACTCGAGGCCCGCTTCGTTGACCGCCGCCCGTTCAGCGGCGAGGAGCAGGGCCGTTTGCTCGAACTGGTCGACACCGAAGCCTGGGCCCGCACATGGTCGTCGAGGGGTTCGGCCGTCAGCCGGCCGGCACCGCGTGACGAGCACAGATGAGGCTGCCTCATTCGGCAAATAAGGCTGCCTCAACGCTTGGGTAGCTTTGCGCCCTACAGTGCCGGGGGACACCGATGTACGAAGCGACGGATCAAGGCTGGTGACACGCGGCAGGCTAGCGCGCAGCACCGGGGGTAAAAACCTATGCTCACTACGTCTGCCGCTATTCTGCGTGGCCATTACCTCGATCCGCGAGGATTCCGCCTCGAGCAGAAGCGCTCGAGGCGGACCTCGGTTCACAACAGGCGGGCATGCGCAAAAGCGTTAAGGTCGCAGCCGCGCTCGGCGGGATTACAAACCGTTCTGCCGTGCTGTCAGTGTTGCGATCAAATCAATGCGGCGCGCAGAATTTCTTCGGAACACCTCATGCTGCTGCAGATTCCGGTTCTGTTCGAGGTTCATCGGCTGCGAAGTCGGCGAGTTGAGCGCTCAGAGCGCGCTGGAACGCC
>Ga0207702_10002812_pt1 | contig 16289 bp, 14 predicted proteins | sample KBSCornC62_FD_184302 | JGI IMG/M metagenome (GOLD analysis project Ga0207702, IMG submission 184302) | Corn rhizosphere microbial communities from Kellogg Biological Station, Michigan, USA - KBS Corn C6-2 (SPAdes) (version 2) | ecosystem: Host-associated > Plants > Roots > Rhizosphere > Soil ...
ATTTTTTCTCGAACCGTTGCCCAACCCACTTCTCGGCTCAACGAGACAGCGAGACCAAATTTTCGGTAAAGACCGAGCTCTTGAGCGACCACAAAAGGCGCGGCATCGCTCAAAGCAACGTAGCCGATCCGCAGGGAGCGGGCTCGCGGCAGTATGCCATCGGCTTGAGTTGGCAGAATCGTCATGGGCGCGAAATAGCGATGTTCGTGCCATTCTTGGTCGGCTGGCGTGATTACTGCTCTTCAAACATTTCATATCTTTGATGAACCAGTCTCATCCCACACCATGAGGAACGTGCTCGATAGTCGGCAATTGCTCGCCTTCGCCACCGTTGCACGCCGTGCCAGCTTCACGCTGGCCGCGAAGGAATTATTTCTTACTCAGTCTGCTGTGAGCCACGCGATGAAGTCGCTGGAGGACGAGCTGGGCTGTCGGCTGCTCGATCGCGTCGGAAAGCGCGTCCTGCTCACACAGGCGGGCGAGCAATTTCTACAACACGCGGAAAAAATTCTTCGCGAAATGGAAGTGGCGCGGAATGGCCTGCACGCCCTGACAAATTGGGGGCACGGCCGCTTGCGCGTCGGCGCGAGCACGACGGCTTGCCAGTATATTCTACCCACGGTGCTCCGTGAATTTAAGCAGAGCTTTCCGAAGTGCGTGATCAAAATCGAGCCCGGGGATCATTTTGCACAATTGGATCTGTTGAATTCGAACCAGGTCGACCTCTCGCTGATTTTGCGGCCGCAGGGAGAAGACGAATTCAATTTCATTCCTCTTTTTGAGGACGAACTTTGTTTTGTCGTGTCTCCGTTGCATCCGTGGGCTTTGGCCGGCGGGGTCGTGCGCCAAGAGCTTCATCGCGAAACACTCGTGCTGTATAATAAAACCAGCTACACGTTCCGTTTGGTGAACGATTACTTCCGCGAAGAAAAAATTGTGCTCAGCAATTTTATCGAACTCGGCAGCATGGAGGCGATCAAGGAGTTGGTGAAACTCGGTTTGGGCGCCGGTATTTTGGCGCCCTGGATCGCCCGGGAAGAATTGCAGAACGGCTCTTTGATCGCGTTTCCACTCGGCGAGCGAAAACTGCGTCGCAGTTGGGGTGTGGCGCATCTGCGCGGACGGCGTCTGCCGTTGGGTGAGGAAACCTTTGTGGGATTATGCCGCACGGTCACGGAATCCTTTGGTACACCGCCTCAAGCGCCCCGAGCAGAGCCGATTTCGAGTTAATTGGGCGAATGCCGAGACGCGGCCTTTTCCCGGGGAAATGGGCGTTCGAACAACATTTGAAAAACCTTCTGCATTTTCGCTTGCACTCGGGTGTGATTCCTTGCTTTTTTCGCCCTCCTGGCACGCAGCCATAGCTCAACTGGATAGAGCATCTGACTACGAATCAGAAGGTTTGGGGTTCGACTCCCTATGGCTGCACCAGTCTTCGCTCCTTTGGAGCTTCGACTGAACTGCGCGCCACCGCAAAATCGCGGGGCAATTCTGCAGTAATGAGGAACGAAGACGGGTGTCTCGCGCAGCTCCGTAAAAGTGAAGGCGGACCGGTAACCGCAATCAAACGCATCGTAGTGTCCGGCCTAACGCTCGTTACGCGCTCCGACTGCGCGCTACAACAGGATCAACGGAGCGAGTCTGAAGAGGCTTCCGTTCGGAGAATCTTCACCGCCCGTAAGCTTTCACGATTCCTTCGGTCACACAGTCGGCGTACTCACGAAAAATGCTGACTCGCGCTTTTCCCGCGATGGTCTTTTTGCCAACATAGTCTCCGGCCAGCAGACGCCGCAGCGTATCGGGGTGATTCATGAAGTAAGGTTCAGTCACGACGACGGGACCATCGTGCTCGCGGTTGAAGGCGAGATTGCGCGCCAGGATGTAGGGGTCGTCGCGGCGCAACAGACGGGTGTTGGCCGAGTTTCCGTATAAGACCGGTGGATACGAAGTGACGGCTTGAAATCGTTTTGAAATCTCGTGTGCGACCGTGACTTCGATGGGGTTGGTGTTTTCCAACAGCTTTGTCAGCAACCGCAGACGCTTTTGCGGATCGGCCAATTCGCCCGGAAGGTAGGCACCGTTGACGAAAAAGATATTCCGATTTTGAGGCGCGATTTTCCCTTCGCCGCTGTCATTCGTCGCGTTGTGCTGCAGGACGATCGTCAGATCGGGAACGAAGGATTTGCGCACGAGGTCGACGCGCGCCCGGGTTTCGAGCGTTTTGGTCAGGAGCAATCCAGCGGCGTACCGAAGTTGCGCGTCGGCCTTTTTCGGCACCGCGCTGCCGCGATTTTTCAATAGTTCGGTGCGCAGGGCGCTTTCACGTTGAAGAAAAATTTCCGCTTCGCTCATCAGTTGGTCGGGCGGGATCGGCAGGACCGGTTCGGCGCGATCGCGAATGAGAAAAACGTCTGCACCGAGTGCGCGCAGATTTTCTTTCAACTGGCGGCCGACGATGAGGTTGAGATCTCCTTCGCTGATCCGTCCGTATCCGGCATAGGATACGGAACGGTCCTCCAACTGAGCCCAGCGCCCGCCGATGTCGGCTGGCTCGATCGCGATGCGAAGTCCGGCCAGCGGCAAGGGCGCCGCCACGGTTGGTTTTTGCGCGCGAAACGTTTCCGGGCTGCGAAAGCTCGTGGGGCGCGGGCGTTGAGGTGAACGCGGCGAGGCAAAGCGCAGTGTGATCAGCGGACCAACCGTCTGCGCGAGGTTCTCGAAAATCAAAACGCGATCGCCCTCGAAACGCAGGTAAGGCCGAAGGCCGTGATTTGGGTCGTAGATTTCGTCGAGACGGCGCTCGAATTCTTTTTTCGTCAATGTGCCGTCGAACTGAGCCAACGCGTGCCAGTCCGCTGGCGTTGGTTTGGCGAGCACGCGGTCGAACAGCGCTTCGTGGGGTAAGGGTGGCCCGGCCGGGCTAGAGAAAGCGGGAATGGCGGCAACGCAGGCGGGCAGAAGGAAAGCAAGGAGCGCCACGCGCGGAAGCGTTGTTCGAAGCACGAGGGGAGCGCCGAAGGTGGAGAAACGAGTTTCGATTTCTCCGTTTTGGCGAAACGGCTGATTTAAGTGAAACTCATTTTGATGGAGCCGTGTTCTTTTGAAGCCTTCTCCAAAAATGTAGCAGGGTCGTTGTCCAAATCGGGGTTAGGTAAACGTCATAAGAGTGGAAACTCCCACGACCCCAACCGCCATCATCATGAACTCCCAGAATTCTGCCACCCAAACCGTCGCTGCGCCCGCGGCCCCATCCGTCGCTGAGCGCGAGCTGACGCTTATGCGTATCTTCAACGCGCCGCGCGAAAAGGTTTACCGCGCTTGGACCGACCCGGAGCTGTTGAAAAAATGGTTTGCGCCTAAACCGTTCACCACGCCAGTGGCTCAACTCGACGTTAGGGCGGGCGGATCGAACTTGATCGTGATGCGCGATGCGCAAGGGAATGAATACCCCAATCGCGGCGTTTATCTCGAAGTGGTGCCGAACCAAAAGCTTGTTTTTACCGACGCGTACACCAAGGCCTGGGAGCCGTCCGCTAAGCCCTTTATGACCGTTGTTCTGACGTTTGAGGACATCGTCGGGAAGACCAAATACACAGCTCGGGTTCGTCATTTCACGGTCGAAGACCGTGAAACACATGAAAAGATGGGCTTCCATTCGGGATGGGGTCAGTGCGCCGACCAGCTCCAAGAGCTGCTTAAGACGTTCTAGAAACGCGGTTCGCCACAAATTGTCCGAGAAAGTGGTCGTTCGCCTTGCCGCTCGTTCGGCCTATGATCTTATTCCCCTTCCTATGAAGCACATTCACTGCTCTTTGCGTTCCGCGTTGTTTAGCAGCACCTTGGCTCTGTCCGCGCTTCTGGCGTTGGGCACGCTGACGGCTCGTGCTGATACTGCGGCGGCTCCGGCGGCTGCCGCATCCTCCCAAGCGTCTGGCCCGATTGTCGCTTCCTTCGACAAGGCGAGCGATGCCGACAAAGGTCCGTATATCCTCACCTTAAGGAACAACGGCGACCACACCATCAAGGTTACCGCTGAAATCCAACACAGTGCGGCGGCTCACAATGACGCCAAGGACAAGACGAAGAAGCACTCGATCAAGGCTGGCCAAGCTTGGACTATTTCCAATTTGGCCGCGGGTGATAAAGTCAACGTCAGCGCCGACGGAATTTCTCCGCTCGCGCTGACGGTCCCGTAACCGATTCAGTTTTCTTTTCTCCCGAAATTCGCGGCCATCACCGGCCGCGAATTTTTTTTGTGCGTTTTGCTTAAAAGGCATGAAATGAAACTGCGGCCTGCCAGAGGCATGTCCTGGGAGCGCGGACATCCGCCAACGAGTGAGTGAATCTCACGCTTTCCTGATTTTCGCTACGAGCTTCGCTCGATAAATGAGTTGGCGGGCCAGAGGAGCGCGCTCCTAGGAAAAAGGGTCCCTCAGCGGTCGCGTCTGTATTTGGAACGCTCAAAGCTTCGCGATCGGAATGCAGAGATCGCAGGTGAAGGCGCCGGTCTGTTCATCGCCCTCGGTTTCGGATGAATAATATTCGAAACAGGGACGGGCGTCCAACTGGTATCCGCTCGATGGGAGCCACTCACGCAGCAACCGGTCCCAACCGGTTTGGATCTCAGCCGGTGTGCCACGATATTTCGCGCAGGCGTAAAGGCCGCCAGGAAGTTCATCGAGCTGCGTGTTCTGCGGGGGAACGAAGGTTTTCGCCACTTCGGCGCCGGCATCGTACCGCAATTTGTTTTTCGCGGTGGTCTCGGGATCGTCTCGCGCGATCCCATATTTTGGCGCATCAAGGAGGTTATTTTCTGCCAGCCAGGGATAAACTTTCTCTTGCCAAAATTGTCCGACAGCGGGCCCGAATTCACCTTGATAACGGAGATAGGCAATGCGAACTGGCGCGCGATCGATGACCTGAACAGCCAGGGGGATGGATTTAGATTTCATCCCGACACGATACCGCTTTCCGGGACGTTTTGCCTGACTTGGATTGCGGAGAGCCTGACTTATCTTGCTCTTTTGATAACGCTTCACCGACTCGGTTCTCCAAGTCGAAGGGGAGCAGTCGAAATGCTTTTTAAAGGCGCGAGAGAAGGCTTCCGAAGATCCAAATCCGACCGCGAGTGCCGCGTTGAGCACGCTCAATCGAGGTTGCGATGCCAGCCGGGCCGCCGCGACTTCGACCCGCCGCCGCGTCAGATAATTTCCAATCGTTTCTCCGAGATGGGCGGAGAAGATCCGATGGAAATGAAAGGCCGAAAAGTTCGCCTGCTCGGCGAGCGTTGCCACGTGGATCGGGTCATCGAGATGGCGGTCGATGTACGAAAGCACCCGATGGATCCTTCGCTCGTATTCGGCGCGATTAGGATTTTCTTTCGCCATTCCCGTATTCGTAAAACGGTTACGAGTTACTTTGAGTCGCGACCAAACCGGAGCGGCCATCGATTTCAGTCATCGCCATATCACAGATAGGGATGCTGCTGCGATCGGTCAGCAACTCGCGAGCGATCTCGTCGAGCCGCACGAATTTTATGCCGCGTTCTCGGCAAGCCGACAGAAGCTGGCGGAAAAGCTCGATTTTCCCCATCCCTTCGATTTCCGCATGGAGCGTGAAGACGTTGAGGCGATTGGGGTCGAGTCGGTCGAGGTAATGGCCGACGATTTTTTCGTCCGGGAATTCGGGGCGGCCCATGAGCTCGTCGAAGGTCGGCAGCGTCGAGGGAATCTCGAGGGTCTTGAAAACCACCCCGTTCACGCGCGGGAAGAAAGGCGTCGAGCCGCGCGTGTCGCTCGCGTAGAGCAGGCGTGCTTCGTCGTAAACTTGCTTGCTCTCCGCGCTAGCCTGCCACCCCGCCGCGCCGGCTGTTTGTGCGGGAAACCCGAAAATGGCCTGAAATTCGGTCAGCGCTTTTCTGAATTCGTCGCGGACCTGTTCGAGGGACATTGTTCTCACGTAGTCCTGCCATTTGAAATGGTCGTAGCAATGGATACCGGTTTCGAACCCTTGGGATGCGACACGCCGCAATAAATCCCGATGGCGGCGTCCAATTTGCGGGGCAGGCAAGAGGGTGCCGTTGAGCAGCGTGCGCACACCGTAGAGCTGGATCACGCTGGTGCGGCTGACCTTCTTGAAAAAGCCGGGCCGAAAAACCCGTCGAATCGCTTTGCCGGTGTTGTCGGGACCAACTGAATACAAGAAGCACGCGGGCAGCGACCACTCGCGGAAAAGGGTCGCTAGCGCAGGAACGCCGAGGCGCGTGCCTCGTTCGGTGTCGACGTCGATCTTGAGCGCCAGCCGGGTCGCCATGGATCAGGCGCCCGTGCGTGGGGCGAGCTCGTCTTCCTTGTGGAGAAGATGGTACTGCAAAGTCAGGCGAATGGCGGTGCGCAAATCCGTTTTCGGTATCCAGCCCAACTGGCGTTCCGCCGCCGCAATCGCCGGCACGCGCGTGTGGATGTCCTGATAATATTTGCCGAAATATTCTTCCGACGAAACACTGATGATCTTCGCTTGATCGGCGTGTTCGCGATAGTCTGGAAATCCGCGAAAGGCTTCGACGATGATCTTGGCTAGATCAGACACGGAGACGTTATTGGCCGGATTGCCGATATTGAAAATCTGCCGCGACGCCTTGCCGTCCTTGTTTTCGATAATGCGCAACAAGCAATCGACGCCGTCTTCGATATAGGTGAAGGACCGACTTTGCGCGCCGCCGTCGACAAGCTTGATCGGCTTCTTGAAAATAACATTGCTGATGAACTGCGTGAAAAGGCGTGAGCTGCCTTCTTTGGGTTCCATCACGTTGTCCAATTTGGGTCCGATCCAGTTGAAAGGACGAAACAGCGTGTAATCGAGACCTTCGCGCACGCCGTAGGCGTAAATGACGCGATCGATCAATTGCTTTGAGCACGCGTAGATCCAGCGCTGCTTGTCGATGGGGCCGTAGACCATGGTGCTGGTTTCCTCATCGAGCAGGCCGTCAGGGCACATGCCGTAAACTTCGGAGGTCGACGGAAAAATGACCCGCTTCTTATATTTCACGCACTTGCGAACGACTTCGAGATTGGCTTCGAAATCGAGTTCGAAGACGCGAAGCGGATCGAGGACGTATTGCGCGGGGTTCGCGATCGCGACGAGCGGGATCACGGCGTCGCACTTCTTCACGTGATATTCGATCCACTCGCGATTGATCGTCACATCGCCTTCGACGAATTTGAAACGACTTTCTCCGAGCAGGCCGGTCAGCTTATGGCTCCCGACGTCCATGCCGTACACTTCCCAGTCTTTTTGGCGCAGGATGGCGCTGGTCAAGCTGCTGCCAATGAAACCATTGGCGCCGAGGATAAGAATTTTGAGTGGCATGGAAAATTAGAGACGTTGGCCGACGGCGAGAGGGCTGGGCGGACTGCCGCGCCACTCGATGCGGGTCAATTCAACCGCGCCATCTCCGGTGGCGACGGTCAAAGGTGCAAGCGAAAGAATTTGGCCGGGCACGATCGAGGGCGATGAAGAGGTCGGTACTATTTCACACCACCAAACCATCAGTTTCGCCGAACCGATTTCGGCAAAGGCGCCCGGATAGGGATCGGTCACGGCGCGAACCAAATCGAAAATTTCTTGGGACGTATGGGTCCATTGGATACGGCCGTCCTCCGGTTTCCGTCCGGTGAAGTAAGTCGCTTCGCCCTCGTTCTGCGCGCGTTCGGAGGCCGTGCCAGCGAGCAACGCGTCGATTTGGCGAGCGAGCACCTCACGCGCAAGCGGCAGGACCTTGCGGAAAAGATATTCCGCGGTGTCGCGGGGGCCGATGGCGACGGCTTGTTGGTCAACAATCGCGCCGGCATCCGCTTTTTTAACCATGCGATGCAAGGTCATCCCGGTTTCCTTCGCACCTTTGACGATCGCCCAATTGATGGGGGCGCGTCCGCGGAATTTCGGCAGGAGCGAGCCGTGCATGTTGAACGCGCCGAGTGGCGCCAGCTCCAGCACGGCCGGGCTGATCATGTTGCGATAGTAGACCGAGAGAATCAGATCGGGCTGCAGCTCCTTGATTTTCCCAATCCACTCCGGCGTGTTGACCGACTCGGGCGTGAAAATCGGGATCATGTGTTCCTTCGCCGCAACGGCCGGAGTCTTGAACCAAATTTTCTCGTTCGGGTTGTCCTCGTGGGTGATGAGTGCGACGACGTTGTCTCCGCGATTGAGCAGGAAGTCTAAGCAAGTGAAGCCGACTTCGCTGTAGCCAAAGAAAAGAATGCGCGGCTTCGACATATTAATTCTCCGGCGTCTCGAGTACGCGCGTCACGTGATAGCGCGAACGAGCGCGGACGACCTGGTAGGTCCGGCCGACATATTCACCGATCAAACCGATGCCGACCATCGCACCGCTGATGAGAAAAAACAAAATCCCGAACAGGGTGAACAAGCCACCTTCTTCCGGACCGAGAATCAATCGTCGCGCCGCCAGCACGAGGACCAGTAAGAAACTCCCCGCGGCGCACACCATCGAGAACAAGGTGAAGATCTGCAGGGGCGCCAAGGTAAAAGCCGTGATCAGGTCGAAGTTCAGCCGAATCAGTTTATAGAGCGAGTAATTCGAGACGCCCGCATGGCGCTCTTCGTGGCGAACGCCCACTTCACCCGGGTTGCTCGAGTAACTATAAGCCAGAGCCGGAATGAACGTATTGATCGCGCCACTACGGATGATGGCTTCGATGACCGGACGTTTGTAGGCGCGCAGCATGCAGCCCTGGTCGGTCATCTCGATATTCGTGGTTTGCTCGCGAACTAGGTTGATCAGACGCGAAGCCCAGGTGCGGAAGAGACTGTCCTGACGCTTGAGCCGATAGCCGCCAACGTAATCGTGACCCGCGGCGATGCTTTCGAGCAGTTTCGGAATTTCTTCCGGCGGATTCTGCAGATCAGCGTCGAGCGTGACCACAATATCGCCGCGGCTGCGTTCGAACCCGGCCATGATCGCCATGTGCTGACCATAGTTCGCGTTGAATTCGATCACCCGCGTTTCTTTTGGCCGGGTGGCGAATTGCGCGGCAAGCAGTTCACGCGAGCGGTCGGCGCTGCCGTCGTCGGTGAAGAGAACCTCGTAGGAGAGATTCAGCGTATCAAGAACCGGATACAAACGCTGAAATAGCAGAGGCAGGTTGGCCTCTTCGTTGTAAACCGGAATAACGATGGATAGGGCGGGTGCGCTCACGAACGGCGATGGGCTGTAAGAATGGAGCTCAGTTCTTGCACGACCCGAACCACATCGTCCGGCGTCATGGTGGCGAAAAGGGGAAGCGTCAGGATGTTGCGACCGATGTATTCGGCATTCGGAAAATCGCCTTCTTTCCAGCCGAGTTGGCGGTACAACGAGAACAAATGAATCGGCGGGTAGTGGACACCGGTGGTGATCCCGACGGCATGCATCTTTGCCATGACGTCGCTTCGTTTGATCGTCAACTGAGCTTCGGGCAGGATGACTTGGAACATGTGCCAGTTCGTGTCGGTGAAGTTTGCGACGGGTAAACCGAGATTGAAGGAGGCGAGAGGCGAAGCCGGGATCTCCGCGAAATATTTTTGCGCAAGCGCCGTCCGCTGCGCGCGGATGCGTTCAACATGCGGCAGTTGGCCGAGACCGATGCGCGCGGCGATGTCGGTCATGTTGAACTTGCCGCCGACCAGATCCACTTCCATGCCGTCGAAACCGGTGCGGACCACCCCTTGCAGGCGGTACTTTTCGGCGATTTTGGCTTCGGCCTCGTTGTTTAGGACGAGGCACCCGCCTTCGCTGGTGGTGATATTTTTGTTGGCCTGAAAACTGATGGAGACGAGATCGCCGAAGGCGCCGATGCGACGACCGCGCCACGTGCTGCCCATCGATTGCGCGGCGTCCTCGATCACGCGCAAACCGTGCTTTTGGGCGATCTGATAAAGCTGGTCGCGGTCCACGGGCAGGCCGGAGAGGTCGACCGGAATGATCGCCTTTGTTCGCGGTGTAATGGCTTTCTCGATACGGCTGAGATCGATGTTGCGGTTAACCGGATCGACATCGACGAAAACCGGTTTTGCGCCGACGGTGAGGACCACATTGCTCGTCGCGACCCAAGTGATCGGGGTCGTCAGCACTTCGTCGCCCGGGCCGACTCCGGCAATCCGGAGAGCGATTTCCATCGTGCAGGTGCCGGAGTTGAAGACGCGAACCGGACGTCCGCCGAAAAATTCGGAGAGTTTCGACTCAAACGTTTTCACCATCGGACCGGTCGTGATCCAGCCGCTGCGCAAGACCTCTGCGACCCCGGCGATCGTCTCTTCGTCGATCGTGGGCCGAGCAAACGGCAGGTGCGGGAGCGTGGAGCTGGCGGGCGTGGCAGAGGGAGCGCTCATGGAGTTTGATTGGTCAAAAGAAGAAAACGCGCATTTTGCGCAACGATCGCCGACGGGGCGAGCGGGGAAGTGAAGTAGCGAGCCAGATCGCGGCGCAAAACCAATGCATATGCGGGTTCGGGCCTGTGCCAGCGAGCGAGAAAAGCATCGCGGTTCAGAAACCGGGGCGCCGCTTTTTCCGGCTCCGCGTGGATCCCAAATTCCAGTTCACCCTCGAAATCCACCGGATCGACCAACCGGTCGAGGTAAACCGGAAAATCCTGACTGTAATTACCCAGACAATAGACGGCATCGCCCGGCTGAAGCCGGGGTTTCAGCGCTAAGGCGAGGGTCTTGGTGGTGCGGGGATCCGCGATGCCGGCAATGAAGTTGACGGATAAATTCAGAGGTAAAATCGTGATGACCAGAGCGACCAGCGCCGCTCGCAGGCGCCTCGCGCGGGTGAGCGCACCAACGGCGACCGCGCCCGCGAGAAAAGCGATGCCGAGCCCGAGGCGCCAGGGATGCAGAGCTACGGCCAGTTCGACGGGTTTAATCGGAATCTTGGCGAACAACAACGCGCCGCCCAGAACGACGCATAGCCCGCTAAAAACCCAAAGACCCGCGCGAAGACCACGAACGTTCGTATCGGTGCGCAGGGTCCGCGTGAGATAACTGGCAACGAGAACAGCCAGCGCGGGAAAGATCGGAGCAATGTAGGGAATCAGTTTCGATTGGGACTTTGAGAAAAACCCCAGCACCAGCACGACCCAGAGCAAAAGAAACCACGAAAGCGCATTGCGGCTCCGCGCCGACCATCCACCGCGCAGATGCGAGACGACTGCCTGCCCGAGAAAAATCGTCCAAGGAAATAGGCCCACGATCATCACCGGAAGGAAGTACCACCACGGCTGGTAGCGATCGTGGAGGTTGGTGGTGAAGCGCAGGAAATGTTCGTGAACGAAATAGAAGTAGAGAAAGTCGGCATTGGCGCGCGCGACGAGCACGTGCCACGGGACGGCGATGGCGAGAAGGATTGCACTTCCACTCAACGGATAAAACGGGCGCAGATCCCTCCAGCGATTGAGCAACGCGACCCAAGCCGCCATGACCAGACCAGGAAGGAGAAAGCCGATCAGTCCCTTGGTCAGAACGGCCAAACCCATCGTGGCATACATCAGCCAGAAAAGCGCGCGACGCCGGTTTGACACAGGTAAGTCGATCGCGATCTGAAACGTGAACAAAACTGCCGCCATCAAGACGGCGATTGGCAGATCGAGTAAAGCAACGCGGCTGAGCCCGTAGTAAAGGAGACACGTGCCGAGAATCGTGGCGGACCAAAAACCCGTTTCGCGATCGAAGTTGGCCCGAGCCCCCAGAAAAACGAGGACGGTCCCGAGCATCGCGAAGAGCGCGACTCCCAGGCGCGCGGTCCATTCGTTGAAACCACCAGCGCGAAACGCTGCGGCGGAAATCCAGTAGAGCAGGGGCGGTTTCTCGAAGTATTTCACGCCGTCGAGACGAGGCGTGACGTAATCATGCGACGCGACCATTTCGCGAGGGATCTCACTGTAACGGCCCTCGTCGGGATTGCTCAAAGGCCGGCTGCCGAGGAAAAGGAAAAACACGACCGCTGACACGATCGCGACCCAAACGATATCGCTCCAGCGATTCGGCGATGGTGGAGCGTCGGAAGAAGCCGAGGCGTTAGACGATGAGGATCCGGCGGCGACCTTCATCCGGGCAAGAGCGCGATCGAACAGATGAACATGAAGGGAAAAGACTGACTCGCGTTTGCCTCGGTGTGAAGAGAGAATGAATCGCTTTCTGCCAGCCGTTGGGCACCTTGGGCCGGCATGAACTGGCTGATTTGGGCTCTATTGTCCGCGGTTTTTGCGGCAGCGACAGCCATCCTTGCGAAAATCGGCGTCGCTGGCGTGGATAGTAATCTGGCGACGGCGGTACGGACGACCGTGGTTGTCGTGTTCACGTGGATACTGGCGCTGGCGACGAACAAGACCTCGGCTGTTTTTGGGCTTTCGCGTAAAACGCTCTTGTTTCTTGCGCTCTCGGGTATCGCGACGGGTTTGTCTTGGTTGTGTTATTTTCGCGCCTTGCAGCTTGGGGAAGCGTCGAAGGTCGCGCCGATTGATAAACTAAGCGTGGTGCTGGTGATTGTTTTCGCGGCGCTGTTTCTGGGAGAGGCTTTCACGACGAAAACGGTGGTGGGTGCCTTGCTCATCGCTGCGGGCGCGGTGGTCTTGGCTTGGCGCTAGTCAAAGGGCACGCGTGCGCGAGAGAGCGCGCGGACCGCAAGATGCTGCTGAGCCCACGGTCCGCATTTCACGCATGCGGCTACCTGAGTTTCAGCGGCCCGTGCGCAATCTCTACCATTGTCAGCGACCAAAACGTCGCCACATTCACGGCATCGTGCGGATTCTCGACCGATACGTTTTTCGTCAAGTCTTTATAGCCTGCCTGGGCGCGGTTGGATTCTTCACGTTTATTCTGCTGACGGCGAAAGTGCTGCGTGAGTTGCTGACGTTCATGCTCACGGGCCAGCTCACGATCGCTACGGCCGTGCCGCTGATGGCGCTGCTCGTGCCGTTCGTGATTGTTTACACCTTACCGATGGGGTTGCTCTGCGGCATCCTCCTCGTCCTCGGTCGACTTTCCGCGGAAAGCGAAACCATCGCGATGCGTGCGGCGGGCCAAAGTCTCGCACGCATTTGTCGCCCGATTTACGCACTTGCCTTCGTTGCTACGGCCGGAGCGGTCGCGATCAATCTCTACTACATGCCGATGGCGATCACGAAGCAGAAGCAAGAGCTCGCGCAAATCGTGCGTGGTGACCCGTTGAAGATGATCGTCCCGAAAACGTTCGTCCGCGATTTTCGCAACACGATCGTTTATGTGAACGAAAAAAAGGGCGAAGAGCTGCGCGATATCTGGATTTGGGAGCTCGACCGCGATCAACGCGTGACGCGGTTTCTTCGGGCTGAAAGCGGGCGTCTCGATCTCGACGAAGCGAACAATCAGCTTGTGATTACGCTCAACCACGTGGCGGGTGAAAATCGTTCGGCGAAGGATCCGGAAAGTTTCAAAGCGCCTCCCCAGCAGCTATTCTTCGAAACCACGAGTCACGGCCTTTCGCTCGATTACCTTTTTGGTCAACAAACGTTTCGTCGCAAAATCGATTGGTTGACCTGGCACGAGCTGCGCAGCGAAGAAGCTCGCCTAGAAAAGCCCGTCGCAAATCTGAGCGACAGCGATCGAATGAAACAACTGGTGAAGGTTCGCTTCTCCATGCAGGAAAAGTTGTCGACTGCGTTTTCCGTGATCTCGTTCGCGCTCATTGCCGTGCCGTTGGGCATTACGGTCTCACGGCGCGAAACCTCGGCGAATCTCGGTGTCGCGCTGATCTTGGCGCTTTCGTATTATTTTCTCACGGTGGCTGCGGAGTGGATGGATCACTTCCCCAATATTCGGCCCGATTTGTTTCTCTGGGTGCCGAATCTCATTTTTATAGGCATTGCGATCTGGCTGCATCGGCGAGCGGAGCGCGTGAGCTGAGGACATCGGTTATTGGCTAGGCCATTTTAAACGGATGACTGCAAAAATTCTGTCCTCGGAGCCCGCACATTCTGTCAGCTAGCCGTTTTGGAGTGAGCGAGGCTCTGGCCTCTTACAAATGCGCTTCGACCGTCGCGTCGTGACGATTGCGCCAGCGGTTGACGATCCGGCCGTAAATTTGGTCGTGGGAGAGACCGTAAGCTGTGCGCAGCGTTTCGATGTTCGAACCGTGTTCGACGAACTTGTCAGGCCAACCAACGCGTTCGACCGGAGTGGTGCATTCGGCCTCTTGCAAAGCTTCAAGCACGGCGCTGCCGAAGCCGCCGCTCAGCACGTGATCTTCCATTGTTACGATGAGTGGGACAACCGCAGCCTGGCTGAGCAGGAGTTCGCGGTCGAGGGGTTTGGCGAAGCGCGCGTTGACCACGCCGACCGAAAGTTGCTCTTCCTGCGCGAGACGATCCGCCACTTTGAACGCTTCGGCAATCATCGGGCCGAGCGCCCAGATGATAATGTTCGAACCTTGGCGCAGCACCTCGGCTTGCCCGATCGTCAAAGTCGCAGGGTGTTCCTTGATTTTAACGCCTAATCCTGAGCCACGCGGATAACGAATGAAGGCCGGACCATTTAAATGCAGCGAGGTGTGCAACATGTCCACCAACTCGTCCTCATCTTTCGGCTGCATCAGCGTGGCATTTGGCACGCACCGTAGATAGGCGATGTCAAAAAGGCCGTGATGCGTCGGACCGTCGTTCGCCGAAAGTCCTGCGCGATCCATACAAAACGTCACCGGCAAGTTTTGTAGACAAACGTCATGCACGATGGGGTCGAAGCCACGCTGCAGGAATGTTGAGTAAATCGCGACCACCGGTCGGATCCCCTTCGTGGCCAAGCCGGCCGCGAACAAAACGGCGTGCTCTTCGGCGATGCCAACATCGAAAAACTGTTTCGGACACTCGTTCGCCAAAATATTCAAACTCGTTCCGCTCGGCATCGCGCCGGTGATGCCGACGATGGCCGGATTCTTCTTCGCAAAGTCAGTCAGGGCTCGGCCGAACACGTCCTGGTAACTCGGCGGCGTTCCTGGAGGCGCTTTCTTGCTCTCGCCCGTCGCGGGATCGTAGGGACTGGCGCCGTGAAATTTCTCGGGGGAATTGATCGCAGCTTCGAGGCCGCGGCCCTTTTTGGTCAAAACGTGGACGATGACCGGAACGTCGCACTGCTTGGCGAATTCCAAATTCTTTACCAGTTCGTCGAGATTGTGGCCGTCGATCGGGCCAACGTAGCGCAGACCAAATTTTTCAAAGAGGCTGGATTCGACAAAGAAGTCCTTCGTCTCGCGCTTCCACTTGGTGTAGACGCGATGCATTTCCTGGCCGTGAGGCAGGCCGGTGAAAAATTTTTCGAGATCGTGGTGGATCTTGTTGTACGTCGGATTCGTGCTGAGGCGATTCAGGTACTTCGCGATCGCTCCGACGTTTTTGGCAATGGACCACTCGTTGTCGTTGAGGACAACGACGAGCCGCTTGGTTGAGCTGACCACATTATTGAGCGCCTCGAGCGTGATGCCGCAGGTGAAGGCCGCATCGCCGCAAAGAGCGATCACGTGTTCATGAGTGCCACGCAGATCTCTCGCCGTCGCCATCCCGAGCGCTGCACTCAAAGCGGTGCCTGCATGGCCCGCGCCGTAGCTATCGTGCTGGCTCTCGCTGCGATAAAGGAAACCGCTCGAGCCGCCCGTTTGACGAAGCTTGCGGAAGAAGGGACCGCCGCGACCGGTAAGCAGCTTGTGCACGTAGCCTTGGTGAGCGACGTCGAAAACGAATTGATCATCCGGAGTGGTGAAGACGCGATGGAGCGCGATCGTTAGCTCGACCACGCCGAGATTGGGGCCGACGTGGCCGCCATTTTTCGAGGTGACCGCAATGATTTCGTCACGAATTTCCTGCGCGAGTTGGGGAAGCTTTTCGGGGGCCAAGGCCTTCACATCGGCCGGACCCGCGATCGAGTCGAGCAAGCGGTTCGGAGCCGGTGAAGCGGAAGAAACGGGAGAATTCATCAACGAAAAGGGAAGGCGCTCAGCGCTCGCGATCGGGGGAAAAGGGCACGAAGGTCGCGCCATCTTTCTGTTTTTTGAAGAGCTCGATTTTCATCTCGGCGTCTTTGAGCCGCGCTTCGCAAAGCTTCAGGAGTTTGTTGCCGTTTTCAAATTTGGCCAACAAGTCCGCCAACGGCACGTCGCCCGCTTCCATCGCTTCGACAATGGCCTCGAGTCGCTCGAGGGCATCCTCGAAAGAAAGCGTTTCAGTTGGCGTGTTTTCCACGATTCGAAGATGGCGACTCAG